>Ga0134099_1001953_pt1 | contig 18062 bp, 15 predicted proteins | sample 10_taG_2_FD_105482 | JGI IMG/M metagenome (GOLD analysis project Ga0134099, IMG submission 105482) | Switchgrass degrading microbial communities from high solid loading bioreactors in New Hampshire, USA - 10_41_5_180_A2 metaG | ecosystem: Engineered > Bioreactor > Semi-continuous > Anaerobic >...
TAGAGCGAGACTTAAAGGAATTTTTCAGGGAGATCAAAGATTTCCAAACAAAAGAGCCCGAGACCTATCGAATCTACCGGGAAAAGATGCTCAAGCTTTTGACGGACGGGCTGACGAAGAAGTCGTAAGCTGGTAAAATGGTAATGAGCATAACAACAATGTTAACAAAAGACGGTTAGGACAATGAATTTAAGGATAAATAATGCTAAAAGGATAAATATTGTTATACGGATAACTGCAGGTATCTTTTTCTGTATGTATTTTTCCTTCTTATTGTATAGGCTCTTTTTTTATGCCTACGGTCAGTACTTCAGGTTCTCTTCAGGTGAGATAAGCTATAATTTGATTCCTTTTAAAACCATTCTTAATTACCTAAATAACACTAGCCTGATTGATTTCGATATATGGTTTTTTAATCTCTTTGGCAATGTTTGCGCTTTTATGCCTATGGGTTTTTTATTGCCTGTTATCTTTCCCAGATTCCAGAGTTTCAAAGCAATAGCAACGGTTACCTTTCTTGCCAGTTTTGTTCTGGAAATTGTTCAGCTTTGGCTCAGACTCGGTATAGCAGATATCGACGATGTTATATTGAATACCTTCGGAGGAATCCTAGGTTATTTCTTATTCATTTCGTTTCATAAGTTAGTAGGGCAGATAATAACTGTCAAATCTAAAAGCAGGTAAAAGAAGTATGTAATAGATGGCTCACATACATTTGTATCAGATGTATTACCAGAACTCAGCATTAAAATGCCAATGTTGTAAAAATCTGCCGGTAGCCAACACCAAACGGTTATAGGTGATGCAGAAGCCAGAAAATTCTAGATTTTGTAGACAATGTTTTTGACTTTTTGCTTTACATTATTTTATAATTTTAGCGATGGATTTCGGAATATAAATAGATTTCAGATAACTTTGTTACAAAGTAATCTTTTATAGGGATTACCATGCTTGTAAATATTTGCATTTTTTTTCAGCTCTTGATATTATATAAAGGTATAACGGGTTGTAAGTATTTATTAGGGTGGGTAATGCCTTGGAAGAACTAAAAAAATATATCCCATTAGTAAAGTTTCTTTCTACATTATTAGGAGAAAACTGTGAAGTGGTCTTGCATGATATAAGTAATCCTGACCACTCTATTATTGCTATTGAAAATAATCATGTTAGTGGTCGCCAAGTGGGAGGGGCATTAACAGATTTAGTTTTGCGTGCTTTGCGAAACAAAGAATATCAAAATGCGGATTTTATATCTAATTATGTCGTAGTCACAAAGTCCAATCGAATTTGTCAAGCGTCATCGTATTTTATCCGTGATGAGAATAATAAGGTTATAGGTGCGTTATGTGTAAATATTGACGTAACAGACCTTTTGTTGGCCAAGGACTTCTTAGATAAGTTTATTAGGATTAAACCTCCGAAAGGTTATAAAAGCCCGTTGGTTTTTCAACCGAAGGACTATCTTCAGGGACAAGAGACTAATGATGTAGGCGGAGAAAATGAAGTTCTGGAGCATCTGCTGGAAAATTCCGGAGACGTTGTGAAACTTTTAATAGAAAAGGTCTTAAATGAGATCCCTATTCCTGTAGAGAGATTGTCTCCGAAAGAAAAAATAGAAATAGTACGGGAGTTAAATGAGCAGGGCCTATTTTTGTTCAAAGGCGGAGTAAGTGAATTAGCAAAATATCTGAAAGTTTCGGAAGCTACTATATACCGTTATCTTAATAAAATAAAAGAAGATGATTAACCGGAAAATTCAAACTGAAAATCTGGGCATCTGTAAAATGTTGGGGGTACTCCTTATTTAAGGAGTACCCCTTTTAAGTTGATAATATGTTAAATAAGCAGATCTAAAAGGTCCTTACTATATATGCTTTAGCCAAATTATAGTAAGGACTTTTTGAAGAGAATAGTAGTATGAGTAATAAGTTTTGGTATTGTTTTTTTATTTAGTATTGTTTTTTTTATTAATCCTTAAAGAAATCCACGGCCAATTCTGCATAAATCTTTGCGGCTTCAAATAGTTCCTCGATCGGAAAATGTTCGTTCGGCCGATGGGCTTGAGCCATATCGCCGGGGCCGAATATAATGGTTGGAATCCCCGCGTCCGTGAGTAAATACATATCCGTTGTCGCTCTCATACCCACTAACTTGTCATCATAGCCCCGTCTTTGGAGAATTTTTTGCATATGCTTAACTATGGGCTCATCTTCCCCGACAATACCTGCGCCTTTATTGTCAATGCACGGACCGAATTCATAGCGTCCTATCTTGCCCTGGGCGGCTAACTCCTGCAACAGGTCTTCTATTTCTTTTTTGGCTTCCTCGACTTTCTCGCCGGGACTGAGCCTTCTGTCCAAGGCAACTTCGACTTTATCCGGAATAACATTTACTTTTACTCCGCCGTTGAAAATGGTCAGCGCAATTGTCGGATAACCTGTTAAATAATGTTCCTTGTTCTTCAGCCTTTGTTCCAGTTCTTGGATTCCTTGCACAAAATTGCTCGCGTAATAAATGGCATTTTCCCCTTGGCTGGGCTCACTGGAATGGGCAGTTTTACCGTAAAAATAGATGGATGGGCGATAAGCCCCTCTATGAGCAATTACCAGTTCCATTTTGCTGGGTTCTCCGACAACTGCCGCATCTGCCCGCCGGCCGGAATTGACCCAGTATTCTGTGCCAATACCGCCGGTTTCTTCGCCCATCACTCCGCAAAATATGATTTCACCGTTGATTTGGCCGCCTATTTTGGATTTCAGCCTCTGCAAAACGATACAGGCAATTAACATGGAAATTAATCCACCTTTATCATCGGCAACACCACGTCCGTATACCAAGCCATCCTTGATAACAGGTTCAAAAGGATCACTTTCCCAATTGGCAGCACCGGCAGGGACCGTATCCATATGACTGTTAAATAGAAGCTTTTTACCGCCTTGGGCGAAGCGAATATATCCTAAAGCGTTAGGTCTTCCCGGGCGAACCTCTTGAAGTTCAACTTCTGCACCTTCCTGAGCTAATTTAGCCGTCAGAAATTTGGCAAATTCCAATTCGTCTCCCGGAGGATTTACCGTTTTATAGCGGATTGAGTCTAGGAATATGTTCAAAAATTCTTCTCTGCCGTTGTCGATAGCACGATCGATTTCGTCCAATAGAGCATAGTAAACATTCTTGTCCACGCTATTCCCTCCTTAGCATTTTCAATGCCTAAACTTTAAGCTTCTTTATATTTAATAAATGAATCGTGTTCCTGTCTTTACCAGGTCTGAAAAAGAAAAATATTTATGATGTTAAAAATAATTTATCACAATGATAATATATCATTATTCAAGTTTATTTTCAATACGTTCAGAAATATTTGGGAATTTTGATTCTAAAAGTTTGATTTCTTGTCTTTGGAAAATCGTATAAATAATTCTTCCGATTTTTTTAAAGTAATTATATTATTCGGTCATTGCCGATTTCAACCGATCAAGATTTTATATAAAATCCACAATTTTAAAGTTGCAATATTGACTTGAAGGGGATTGAGGATATATTATTATTGTAATAATAAATTCTTATCGGTATAATATATTAGCAATGGGATAATTTTTTGGCACAATTAATTTATTCGGTTGTTATTTTTAAAAAAAGTATAAATAAATGAAAGAAAGAGGGAGAGATTATGCAACTCTGGCCGAAATCTAACGAGGTATTGGATTCGATCAATAGAGGATCACCGACTGAATCTGGGCTGTGTGTGCAGTGCCGTATAGATTGTACAGGAAAATGTGAAACTTTTCTTTCTTGCTTAAAAGGGAGAAAAATGGTTTATCCGCAAGACCACGGCAAAGTGATTTTTGCGACTGATAATGTTAATCCTATTGGAATATCTTACAACTCTTTGCGTATTCAAGGCCGCAGTTATAATTCCCTAGGTGTGCCTGAAGGTTTATCGCCTAAGCCGGAAGACTGCCTATATCCCAATGTTAGCTTTGCGACGGAATTTGGAGCGACTGTAAAAACAAAAGTCAAAGTACCTCTTAAAACAGGTGCTTACGGCTCTGCGCCTCTGGCCGGCAAGTACTGGGATTCTTATGCGGTTGGAGCGGCTCTGGTTGGCTTCCCTGTGGTGATTGGCGAAAATGTTATGAATATGGATAAAGATCTTGTGATTGAAAACGGAAAAGTAGTAAAGGCCCCTGAATTAGACCGGCGTATTGAGAGCTTTATGAAGTATTACGACGGTTATGGAGCGGTAGTGGTTCAGCTAAACTATGATGATATTTATAATGGTCCCACTGTCGATTATGTGTGTGAAAAATATGGCGACAAAGTAATTATTGAGATTAAATGGGGTCAGGGCGCCAAACCCATTAACGGGGAAGTCGTAACGAATGATATTGCATATGCCGCTTCCTTGCAAAAAGTAGGATATGTTATCTTTCCTGATCCTTCGGATCCTGCGGTTCAGGCGGCTTATAAAGAAGGTAAGGTTCGTACCTTTACCCGTCAAAGCCGTGTTCCTTATACTGCACTGGATAGCTATGAACAGGTAAGGGAAGAGTTTTTGAAATCAATAGAATACATGCGCAGTAAAGGAGCTACTCGGATAGCTCTGAAGACAGGTTCCTTCGGTATGGAAAGCCTGGCAATGGCTATTAAGCTCTCTTCCGAAGCAAACATAGATTTATTGACTGTCGACGGCTCCGGCGGAGGTACGGCTATGAGCCCCTGGAATATGATGGAACACTGGGGCATTCCTTCCGTGCTTGTTCATGCTAAAGCCTGGGAATATGCCAATATTTTAGCCTCCAGAGGAGAAAAAGTGGTTGATATGGCCTTTTCCGGAGGCTTTGCCAGAGAAGACCATATTTTCAAAGCCTTGGCGTTGGGCGCGCCTTTTACCAAGCTTGTCGCTATGGGTCGTGCATTAATGATTCCTGGCTTTGTTGGTTCCAATATTGAAGGAGTTCTGAAACCGGAACGCAAAGCTGCGGTTCACGGTAACTGGGATGAGTTGCCTGCGTCTGTTAAAGAGCTGGGAGCAACACCGGAGGAAATTTTCGCCTGTTATTATGATGTCCGCGATAAAGTCGGAGCTGAAGAAATCAAGAATATTCCGTTCGGAGCGATTGCTCTGTGGACCTATGTTGATAAGTTGATGAAAGGCCTGCAGCAGCTTATGGCCGGAGCCCGCAAGTTTTCTTTAAAGGCTATTGACAGGTCTGATATTGCTTCTTTGAATCGGGAAACGGAAAGAGAAACCGGTATACCTTTTATTACTGATGTTGAGGATGAAATAGCCAAACGCATTTTAAGAAGTTAGTTAGAACCCTCTTCGGAATTTTACGGCATTCAATAATGCCGTTGGCTTTAATAGAGTTTCTTAAAAAACAATGATTGTGAGGTAATAGAAATGAGTGAAAAAAAATAATTAGCACCAACCAAGCTCCTGCAGCTGCCGGACCGTATTCTCAGGGAATCGAATTGGGAAACCTAATTTTTGTATCCGGTCAATTGCCGATTGATCCTGCTACGGGTGTTTTAGTTGAAGGGCTGGTAGAACAGACCAAACAATCTATCTCTAACGTAAAAGCTGTACTCGAAGCGGCAGGCAGCTCTTTGGACAAGGTTTTGAAAACCACTGTATTTATCAGAGATATGAGAGATTTCGCCAAAGTTAATGAGATTTATAGCCAATACTTTACAGATAAAGCACCGGCTCGCTCTTGTTTTGCCGTAGCTGGTCTGCCCAAGGATGCTTTAGTAGAGATTGAGTGTATTGCCTATAAGTAAGTGTTTTTAATCATTTTGCGTAGAAAATTATGGCATCATTTTCGATTGCGACAAAAGTGCAAGATGTTGCTTGTGGATTAGGCTGAAGTTGGGCTATTAGAAAGTCCCTATTCTTTAGTTTGATTCTACATGGCAAAAAGCTGAAAAGAAGAATAACCTTAGCTTTCAAGGCGCTAAGGTTATTCTGTATAAACTAAAAATCAGAAAATTAGGATATTGACAAAAAATATTATTGTGATAAGTTTTTCTCATGAAGATAACAACTTATTAAATTTAGGATAAATATTTATCAGGGGGAAGAGTATGATTAAAAAAATCGCACTGTATGATCTGAGACTCCCGCTTGTTGTTCCGTATGGCAACTCACTCGGCGTCTTGAAAGAATTTACCACTATTATTGCCATATTGACGGACGAAAACGGCAATGAAGGAATTGGTGAAGCTACCCCTGCTCAACCCGGATACCAAGAAGAGAGCCCCGAAAGCATCTGGGAATTTGTGAGGAAAAAAGCACCGATAGTTTTGGAAATGGACCTTGATGAAGCTTATAGTTACATCCATGGGTTTAAGGATAAATTTCCGTTTGCAACTACTACATATTTAACGGCACTTGAGGAGTTAAAAGGAGAGTCAGTTCTGCAGATACCTGAGGAAGGTGTCCGGTTTCCTCTGGTAGGTATTATTAACCCTCCCGCTGGGGAAAGCTTGGAAGAACATATTGAAAAAAGAATTGCCGAAGGTTATAAGTCTTTGAAGCTAAAAATCGGTTTTGAATTGGAAAAAGATATTCAAAAGGTAAGAAAGGTACAGGATCTTGTTGCCGGCCGGGCACTTTTACGGCTGGATGCCAATCAGGCATACAGCTATGATGAGGCGATCAGTTTCGTTAATTCTGTCTCTCCCGATGGTATTGAACTTCTTGAACAGCCGCTCAAAACGGACAGATGGGATGATATGCAGCGTTTGGCAAAAGTTTCGCCGTTGCCTTTGATGCTTGATGAATCGATTTTTAATATCAATGATGTTATAAAAGCCGGTGAACTCGAATGCGCGCGCTATATCAAATTTAAGCTTATGAAATCGGCGAGCGCCTTGAATATGAAGAAAGAAATAGAAACGGCCAGAAAGTACAATATCGAAATACTTGTAGGTAACGGTGTGGCTTCCGATATTGGCTGCTTGCATGAGACTCTAATCGGCAATTTCTGCGGGGTTACGGCAGCCGGAGAACAAAATGGCTACTTAAAACCAAAGGTTTCCATATTTAAAGATAAATTACAGTTTTCTCAAGGCGACATGGTTATACCTGCGGGCTATAAAAGAGAACTAGATCTTGATGTGATCGAGGAATACTCAAGAGACAGTTTTATAATCGAAAAATAAAGCTGTTATCAAATAGTGACGAGGGCAGTAATGGAAAAACTGGAGAAATATATACCAATAGTTAAGTTCATTGCAAGCATCATGGGGGAGAACTGTGAAGTCCTCTTGCATGATGTAAGAAACCCTGAAAACTCAATAGTGGCTATTGAAAACGGCCATATAAGTGGTCGACGAGTCGGAGGAGTATTGACCGATTTAGTTTTAAAAATTGTGCGCAATAAAGAGTATCAGAACCAGGATTTCATCGCTAATTATGTTGTAGTAGCGAAAGATAACAGAATATGCCAATCGTCGTCACTTTTAATAAGAGATGATAATGGAGAGATTATTGGGGTTTTGTGTGTTAATATAGATATTTCGACACTGCTGGCGACACAGAAATACTTAAATGAATTCATTAAAATTAAACCTCCGAATAATTTGAAGAATACCCTGAGCATTAAGGCTAGCAGTGATGAAGAAGTTGAAGAGATCAGCAGCGAAGAAAATGAGGTTTTAGAACATTTATTGGAAACCTCCGGAGATGTAGTTGAGCTTCTGATCGGTAAAGTCCTAAATAAATTCACTATTCCAGTGGAAAGAATGTCGCAAGATGAAAAAATTCAGGTGGTTAGAGAATTAAATGAGTTGGGTTTGTTCCTGTTTAAAGGAGGGGTAAGCGAATTAGCTAAAAAGCTGAAGGTGTCAGATGCAACTGTCTATCGTTATCTTCACAAAATAAAAGACGATGATGAAAAAAGATTATAAATACCGGCAAAATCCGCATGGAGTTTTTAAAGCCAAAAGGGAGGGATTCATGTGAAAAAAGTTTTAAAAGGGGGTCGGGTAATTGATCCTAGCTGCGGAAGGGATCAAATTGCTGACATTTTAATCGAAAATGGCAAAATCGCGTCAATTGGCAGGTTTGAAAATATCGAAGCTGACATCGTTTATGACTGTACAGGGATGATTATTTCTCCGGGATTAGTTGACGCTCATGTCCATCTCAGAGATCCGGGCTTGACTCACAAAGCAAGCATTGCAACCGATACATATGCAGCGGCCAAAGGCGGAATAACCAAGCTTGTGGCCATGGCTAACGTAATACCCGTTCCTCATAATGTGGAAGTACACCAAATGATAACGGAAAGAATGAAAAAAGAAGCAAGAGTAAAGGCTGTCCAGGCGGCAAGTTTAACCAAAAGTATTCAAAGCAAGGAAATAATCAGTAAAGAATTGAGCGATATTGACGAACTGGTAGCATCAGGGGTTGAAATCTTTTCTGATGACGGCCTATGTATTATGGATTTAGTTGTTCTTTACAAAATTCTAATGAAAACGAAAGAACATAATATGATGATTTTGCTTCATGAAGAAGATGAACATATGAAATGGCATGAAGACACTGCCTTTTTGCCTTCAGCTGAAAGTTCCATTGTGGCTCGAGATTTGGAATTGATTAGAGACGTCGGAGGAAGAAGAATTCATTTCCAACATATTAGCACCAAAAGAAGTGTTGAAATGATCAGAAAAGCCAAAGCTGAAGGCTTGTCTATCTCAGCGGAAGTCTGTCCGCACCATTTGCTGCTGACCAAAGAAGCAAGAGAGATCTACGGTACCAATGCTAAAATGGCTCCTTGTTTGCAAACCCAAGAAGATATTGAGGCGTTAATAGAAGGATTAATCGACGGTACCATTGATATTATTGTTTCGGACCATGCGCCTCATACTCCTGAAGAAAAGGCCACTGATTTGGTAAAAGCACCTAACGGTGTGATCGGTGTCGAAGTTATGCTTCCTGTCTTATTAAATGAAATGGTCCATAAGAGAGGTTTCTCTTATTCCTGGCTTTTAGAAAAATTAACGATTAAACCAGCTAAACTTTTCGGTTTGACCGGAGGAACGCTGGCAATCGGTGCCGACGCGGATATTTGTGTATTTTCCGATCGTGTCTGGACAATAGATGCATCCAAGTTTGCTTCTATTTCGCGGAATACCCCTTACGATGGGTGGGAAGTCAAGGGATGTGTGGAAATGACATTAGTTGACTCAATGTAGTGTATTCTTCCGGAGTCATTCCCGAAAACAAATCTTAAACATATTAAGAAGGTGAAAACTTTGAAAAAGCGTTTAGCTATACTTGCCGCACCGCCGTTTAAAGGGCCTGAAGAGGTTTCCGATTTTCGAACAGTATGGGGCAACGATGTAGAAATCATACTCTCTTCAATCATCCCTGAAAGAACCGAAAAAGCAATTAAACCGTTCCTTCCTGGCAGCGGCGACCGGGTACTTATGTTTGTTCTTGAGGACGGTACGCATACTACGATCAGTATTGACAAGCTCGTTCCGGCAATTGAAAAACGCCTTCAGGAAATGCAGGATAAAGTCGACTTGGTGTTTCTCGCGTGTGGCGGCGATTTTCCTAAGTTGAATTCCCCGATACCCTTTATTCAGCCAAATATAATTCTACGCAACATGATTAGCGGTATGCTTTTCCCACATGCCAGAGTAGGCGTAATTACTCCTGACCAACAACAGGTCTGGCATGTTAGAAATTCTTGGCTGAATTATATAGCCGCCAGAGGAATGTCAGAGGATCAGTTACATGTTGATTGGGCTCCACCTTCCCGGGAAATTGATATAAAAGAATGTGCTAAGAGACTTGAGGAAAAAAAAGTAGATTTTGTTGTTGTTGAATGTTTGGGTTATAAAGATCAGCATAAGAAAATCCTTAAACAAGAGTTAAACGATAAGCCCGTTATTTTAATAAGGACAGTTATGGCTAACCTGATTAAGGAACTGCTTTAAGGCAGGAAATAGCTGGCGATAGTTAGCAATCTTGTGAAAATAATATCTTTTATTAAACTATCGGGAAAATTAAATTCAATGCATTAAAGTTCCTAGAACTTTAAATAATTTAAAAAATTAAGGGGGTAGAAATCAGGTAACCAAACAGATAAAGTTTCCGAATCGAATCTAGAATCGAACTTTCCTAATTTTTACTATTTCGGAGGGAGATTTATGAAAAAGTCTAAATTAACGGTTTTCTTTATATTACTTTTGACCTTGACATTGGTACCGCTTGGCTGATAATGAATTATGGGTGGCAAGCAGCCTACTTTTGTCTGGGTCTCGTTACTTTGCCTTTAATTTTAACTGCCGGCTTGGTTCTAAAAAAAGCTCCTGAAGAAAAAGCAAAAATCCCAAATAATAATGACCAGAATTCAGGTGTCTCTTTAAAAGCTGCTATAAAAACAAATCAGTTTTGGCTAATTTCCGGTTTATTCTTTTGTTTCGGCTTTTGCCGAGCTACCTTCTTAGCTCATACAGGCGCTTATGTTCAGGATCTGGGTTTCTCGTTAAGTGACGGAGCAAACGTTATGGCTGTCTTAACGTTCTCCAGTGTTGTAGGGAGAATAGGAGTTGGAATTTTAGGAGATAAAATAGGATGTCGCAAAGCCTATTTCCTGACTTTCTTAACAATGATTTTAGCCTTTCTGTGTGTTAAATTTACCGAAACCCTGTCAGTGATTTTTCTCTTTGCAGTGTTATTCGGTTTTTCCTGGGGAGGACAAGCAGTTCTAAGGTTTACCTTATCGGCCGAAATGTTTGGCTTAGTATCCTTAGGTGCTATCACCGGCTTTTTAGGTCTTACGGAAGCATTTGCGGCTGCTTTCGGGTCATTTATAGGCGGTTATATTTTTGATTTATTTGGAAGCTATCAAATAATAATACTATTAGGACTTGCTTTTTCTTTGGTTGGTTTGGTTATGTTACTCTCTGTTAAACCTTCGCTTTCTAAATAATTAACTCTCATATATTGTTATCATGTTAAATCATACTAATAATCTCCATACTAATAATCTCTCTTTTTTAGTGTTTCTCCTTTTATAGCGATTTGAAAAAAATGTTGCTATAAAAGGAGATATTTTTAATATTATTTAATATTATTAATATTATTTAATTATTAATATCATTTAATATTATTAAATATTTGATTGTAAACTGACCAAGAGCAGATTATGTAATATTATGTTAAGATGTATAAAATGCTCAAAGGATACATATAGGGGATATATAATAGGGTTTTACCTGGATTTAGATAATTGGGCAAAGAACATGTTATAATATCTTAGACTGAAATGTCTAAGGTAAAAATGTCTAAGACTGAAAATGTCTGATCGGACGCGCTAAACGAATCAAGATTTTTTAGAGGTGAAACGTGACTAATCTACTTATTAAATTGTTTACCAAAATTAATCAAAATGTCGGCCATACCAGGTTAAGGGAACGGTATGGGATATTTGCCAGTGCTGTAGGGATTGCGACGAATGTATTGCTTTTTATCATAAAACTGGTTGTCGGGATTGTGGCGAACAGTATTTCTATTATAGCCGATGCGATAAATAACCTTTCCGACTCGGGCGCTTCTTTGGTTACTTTAGTGGGTTTTAAGATTTCAGGAAAACCGGCCGACGCCGAGCATCCTTTCGGGCACGCTCGGGCCGAGTACATATCCAGTCTGATTGTTTCTTTTATAATTGTCATATTAGGTTTTGAGCTTATCATAGAATCAGTTAAAAAAATAATTAATCCTGAAACAATAGCCTTTAATACAGTGACGGTTGCTGTCCTGATAATTGCCATCCTGCTGAAGTTTTGGCTGTCGCGGTTCTATAAAAAAATAGCCGGAATAATTGATTCTCCGGCATTAATAGCCACGTCCGTTGACAGTCGCAATGATATGCTTGCTACTTCAGGCGTGTTAGTGGGGCTAATTATTTCCAACCGGACCGGTTTTAACCTGGATGGGTATATTGGTCTGCTGATAGCTTTATTGATTTTAGTATCCGGCATAAAACTGGTGCTGGAAACCATCAGTCCGTTGCTCGGAGAAGCTCCGAATAAGGACTTGGTTAATAGAATCACCCAAAAGATTCTCAGCTATGAAAATATCCTCGGCATTCATGATCTTACCGTGCACAATTACGGGAAAGGAAAATGCTTTGCCTCGGTGCATTGTGAAGTGCCGGCTGATCAAGATTTTATGGAAAGCCATGATCTTATAGACAATATTGAACGGGATTTTTTGAAAGAGGATAAAATTCATCTGGTTATTCATCTGGACCCGGTGGTAATCAATGACGAAAAAACCAATAAGTTGAGGCAAGAAGTGGAGAATATAATAAGTCAAATCTCACCGCATATAAGCATGCATGATTTTAGGGTGGTCTGGGGCCCCAGCCATTGCAACTTGATATTCGATGTAGTAGTGCCTTATGACTATGATTCCGGTGAAGAAGAACTGATCCAGCTTATTACGGAAAAAATAGCGCAATTAAATGAAAACTACCGTCCCGTTATTACCATTGACCGGAGCTACACCTGATTTCGACGTCTCCACGGCAAGGGACGATAGAGGAGGGGGAGATGTCCAAATGCCTGATTCGCAACTGACCAAAAAAGCTTTGGCTCAAGCAATGAAAGAGGCAATGGCCGAGCTCCCGCTGGAAAAAATCAGAATTAATGATATCGTTAAACGTTGCAGCATGAACAGACAAAGTTTTTATTATCATTTTAAAGACAAATACGACTTGGTGAACTGGATTTTCTACACGGAATTCTTCGGGGAAATTCGGGAACACCTGGACAATCCGGACTGGGAGTTATTAAAGAGGATTTGTGAATATTTTTATAAGAACCGGGATTTTTATCGAAACGCTCTGCAGGTAACCGGACAAAACTCCTTTTACGACTACTTCGTAGAGGTTCTGCACTCCATCTTTATTACCCAGTTCAACGAGATCTTTGAAGAGGACCCCCATCGGGATTTTTACGCCACCTTTTTGGCCGACGCGTTGCGAGCCGCTATTTGTAGGTGGCTGCTGCAGGGCAACAAAACACCACCCGAAGAGTTTGTGAAGCTGATGAAAGACTCCTGTGAAAAAATAGCGGCCATAGTCTTAAGGCTTTAAGGATTTACCCTTTGGAGGATATCCGGTAAGCTGCTCAATTTTATATTTAGCCCGTCCCTGAGCCCGTCACTGGCCCCATCCAGGGAACTAAAGGCCACCGTTCCGTCCTGTCTGATGGCCAAAAAGGGATTCTGGGCGGAAATTATCTGATTTACATAGGACAGATCCTTGTAAAAGTCCATTAGGAAGAAACGATTGGTTTTCAGGTCCCGGGCTTGTTTCAGGAATTCGGTGAACTGTTCTTCTTTTTGAAGCGAGCCGCTGGGCTTGCGAACCAGGAAAGCAAAGGGACACTTCAGGTTTTCTAGCAGTCTGCCGTAAGAACCCGTCATGATGGAGTCTAGGTTGTCGTCGTGGTAAAAAGTATAGGCTCCGTACAGACATTTCTTGCTGAATAAAAGCTCGGCCGCGGTTTTATTTAACCAACTATAGTTGTCCGGATCCGTTTCCAGCACCAGAATGATATTTGCCGCCTGGACTACGCTTTCGGCCACAGCGGCCGTTACGGACTCCGCGGGAGCGAAGAGCAGAAAGATATTGTCCCGGTGTTCGCTTAAAACAGGGATTAAAGCTTCCAGCTCAAATTCCTTATTGACGAAGAATATTCCGCAGTAAATGCCGAGTTCCTTAGCGCTGGTCAGGACTGCGGAGATCTCCGCCGGAGCGAGGGCTGCCTCCGCCCGCTGCCGAAAATCGAAGACCAGAAACCAGGGAATGTTAGCCGTACCGGCTTTGCCATATTTACGGATCTTTTTGGCGCCATAAATCCAGCTATTGTATCCTAAATTTATGCCGCAGGTCTTCAAAACACGATGGTCCACATTGTGCACGAAGTGACTGATCAGGCTGAAATAGGGGCTTTTTTTATTTTTCAGGATTGTTTTAACTCGCTCAAAAAAATCCTGCTGGAGATTTCCCTGAGCAAAGACAGAGCCCAAATCCACGAGATTGCGGACACCGCGGTGCAAGTCTTCACGCATATCCTGGAGGCCTTTATCTACCGCCAACTCAATAATTGTGTAGGCCATTTTTCTGCCGGCTGCCATTGGTCAACCCCTTTCAACTGATTACCTATTTAATATAGCAAAATAACAGGAAAGAACCTATAGACAAATCTGAAAAATGTCAAAAAATATGACAGAATTTCAAACTGTCGTATTTTTGGACATTTCGTTATTTTGTCTAAGGAAAAATAGCGGAAAACTTTATAAAATAATCTTTGACAAGTGGAAAGGGGTGTTTTCATGATGGAACTGAGTTGGAAAGACCATCTTACAGCACTTGGCCTAAAAAAAGTCCTGGATTATTTAGATTCTGATCCTGATAATAATATAGAAAAAATACTGGATTGGTTGATAAGAATTGACAAGGATGACAAGTATATTGGCCATCAGGCCAAAGTGGCCCGGGACACTTTGCGGGACCCGAACAACAACTGGAACAGGCTTGTCAAGAGCCTGTGGACCGATATCGACGACGGAGTCCGCAAGAAGATTTTTGTGAACTTTTTGTTGTATGCGTCTTACCTAGGAGGAAAACGTCAGCAACAAATGCGCGATAAGTACGACTGCAATATTCCTTGGGCCATACTGCTTGACCCGACCACAAGCTGCAATCTTCGCTGTGTCGGCTGCTGGGCGGCGGATTATCCCAAAAACATCAGCATGGATTTTAACACCCTTGATAAAATCATCAATCAGGGCAAAGACATGGGAGTTTACTTCTTCCTTTTCTCCGGCGGCGAGCCTTTGGTCCGGAAGAAGGACATTATCGAGTTGTGCCGGAAACACGATGATTGCGTCTTCCTGGCCTTTACTAACGGAGTGTTGATCGACGAAGATTTCGCCGATGCCATGCTGGAAGTCCAGAATTTTGTTCCGGCCATCAGCATTGAGGGTACGGAAGAAGCCACCGACAGCCGCCGCGGTAAAGGTTGTTATCAAGCCGTAGTTAAGGCTATGGAGATTTTGAGGACCAAAAAGCTGCCTTTCGGTATTTCCTGCTGTTATACCAGCCAAAATGTCGATGTTGTCGGCAGCGAACAGTTTATAGACGAGATGATTGCCAGAGGTGCCAAATTCGCTTGGTTCTTTACTTATATGCCGGTCGGAGTGGATGCAGTGCCGGAATTGATGGTAACTCCCGAACAGCGCGAGTTTATGTACCGCCAGATCCGCGCATTCCGCGAAACCAAACCGATTTTCACCCTGGATTTCTGGAATGACGGTGAGTACGTCCAAGGCTGTATTGCCGGCGGACGACGTTATTTGCACGTCAATGCGAACGGGGATATTGAACCTTGTGCCTTTATTCATTACTCTGACAGCAATATTTATAGCAAAACGTTGCTGGAAGCTTTGCAGTCTCCGCTTTTTAAGCAGTATCAGGCTAACCAGCCCTTTAACGACAACCATTTGCGTCCGTGCCCGCTGTTGGATAACTACGGATGTCTGGCCAAAATGGTCCAGAATTCCGGTGCCAAGTCCACTGATCTCCAAAAACCGGAAGATGTGTTGTCTTTGACCGCTAAATGCAAGAAGGCCGCCGAAAACTGGGCTCCGGTGGCGGATGCTCTCTGGCAGGAAAAGCAACTGAAAAAAGCGTTATAGTGCCGCGGAGATGTACTTAAGAGAAAAATTGTTAATATTTATAAAAAGATAAAAACAGTCATACAATAATGGAAAAGGTTATACAAATAAGTCGGTTGATAAACCGACTTATTTGCTATATCATACAGTATAGTGCTAAAATTTAGTATTTCGAAAGGATTGGACCAGCAGAAATGAACATACTTGTAACGTTGAACTCCAATTATCTTAGACCTTTGAAAGTAATGCTTAAATCATTGTTTTTAAACAATCCCGGAGAGAAATTTACTATTTATTTGATGCATTCCAGTTTAACGGACGATGAGCTTAAAGATTTGGAATATTTTATAAGTGTTCATGGGCATGAATTGCAAATAATATACCTTGCCGACCATTATTTCGAAAACGCTCCGGTTATTCTGCATTATACCAAAGAAATGTACTATCGTTTGTTGGCTTTTAAATTTTTGCCCCGGACTTTGGAGCGGATTCTGTATTTGGACCCGGATACTTTGATCATCAATCCTATTAGAGAACTTTACGAACTGGATATGGAGGGCTATCTCTACGCTGCCGCTTATCACGACCTGATTTCGGTCAAACAGGTCAATAAAATCAGATTGAAACCTTATGAAATTAAAGCATATTATAATTCAGGTGTGCTGTTAATGAATTTGAAATTACAAAGAGAAGTCATCAAAGAAGAAGATATTTTTAACTTTGTAGAAAAGAATAGGGCAAAATTGATTATGCCGGACCAGGATATAATAAACGCTCTCTATTCAAAAAGTATTAAAACAATAGATGAAAAACTGTATAATTATGATGCAAGATATTATAATTATTATAAGCTCAGAACCGACGGAAAATGGGACATGGATCGAGTTATAAACAACACTGTCATACTGCATTTTTGCGGCAGGAGAAAGCCCTGGAATAAGAACTATAGCGGTAAGTTTCATTCCTTGTATAAACACTATGAAAAGCTGGCGATGGCAAATATTGAGTAAAGGAATATGGTATGAATAAAGTCCAAAAAAGAAAATTCTTTAGAAAGTTTATTTTTCATAGGGTTGTTTTCAGTGCTTTGGCTCTGGCTTTGCAAATCGTCATTTTGATAGCCGTAATTCTTAAATTTAGAAACTATTTTACTCTATTCTACGGCAGCAATATTATCCTGAGCTTGATTGTGGTTTTATTGATTATAAATAGCAAAACAAATCCCGCGTACAAAATTGGTTGGATAATCCCGGTCCTGATATTTCCGATTTTTGGCGGGTTATTTTATATTTTCTTCGGCGCCAGTAAGCTTAGCAGAAAAACCAAAAATAAAATGAAAATGATTGAAGACAAGACCAGAGAGTCCTTTGCGCCGAACTGTCGGGTTATTAATGAAATCGCTCTGCAAAATGAAAGTGCCGCGAACCAAGCTCGCTATATCCAAAATTATTCTTTGTATCCCGTATACTACAACAGCTATTGCGAGTATCTGCCGACCGGAGAACTTAAATTTGAAAAATTGAAAGAAGAGCTGCTTAAAGCGGAACATTATATTTTTTTGGAGTATTTTATTATTGCCGAAGGCGAGATGTGGAACACCATTTTGGACATTCTGGTGGAAAAGGCCCGGCAGGGTGTGGACGTTCGGTTAATTTACGACGATTTCGGCTGTTTGATTAATTTGCCTTATAGATATGACAAAAAACTGGAGGAGCTCGGAATTAAGTGCCGGATCTTTAATCCTTTGGTCCCTATTCTATCCTCGAAGCTGAATAACCGAGACCATAGAAAAATAGCCGTTATTGACGGGAAGGTAGGCTTTACCGGCGGCATTAATCTCGCGGACGAGTATATTAACAAAATCGAAAGGTTCGGTCATTGGAAAGATACGGCCATAATGATCAAAGGGGAAGCGGTATGGAGTCTTTCGGTAATGTTTCTGTCGATGTGGGATTACCTTTCGGGGATTGATGAAGATTTCAGCCGGTTTAAAGTTAATTACGATACCGAACAAAACAAGGACGGTTATATCCAGCCTTTTGCCGACAGCCCTCTGGATGAGGAACCTATAGGGGAGACGGTATATTTAAATTTAATTTATAAGGCCAAAAGATATATTTATATTACTACCCCTTATCTGGTTATCAACAATGAAATGCTTACAGCTTTGACTTCGGCGGCCAAAGCCGGAGTGGACGTCCGGATCATTACACCGCATATTCCGGACAAATGGTATGTCCACGCGGTAACCCGCTCGAATTATAAAGCCTTGGTCGAAAGCGGCATTAAAATTTATGAATATGCACCCGGTTTTATTCATGCCAAAACTTTGGTTGCCGATGACGAATATGGAATA
>Ga0134099_1001954_pt1 | contig 18039 bp, 12 predicted proteins | sample 10_taG_2_FD_105482 | JGI IMG/M metagenome (GOLD analysis project Ga0134099, IMG submission 105482) | Switchgrass degrading microbial communities from high solid loading bioreactors in New Hampshire, USA - 10_41_5_180_A2 metaG | ecosystem: Engineered > Bioreactor > Semi-continuous > Anaerobic >...
ACATGGCTCCGGAGGCTCCATGTAAAGGGTGACCACTGCCGGTAGTAATCCGTACCTGCAAATTGGTAATAATTCAGGAAAATTGTTTGCCGAAATTTCTCCAAAAGTACTTGCCAGTAACAAATGTACGTAAACCATATGTTATAGAATCCACGAAGGGTTACATAAAATGGCACAGCTTCGCTAGAGGTTGCTTACAACCTAAACTACTTTCTCTGCCATTACATATTTAGTTATAATACAACCACCTCAATCATTGTCATATATAAATCCCCTCGCTTTCCTTAATTTTGAATTTAATAATAATATAATACTATTTTCTATATTTTTCAACTAATAGATACCACAAGATAGTTTTAGTATCTAATAAAACCATTGACTACAAGTTAAGGTTCCGGAATATCTGTAGCTACAGTTATTCCTAAATGTGTTCCGAATTGCTTTAGTCAAGTGAAAATTTCCCAAAACATCAATCGAATTTTCCCATGCAGAATTTAAGTATTGATTCTTCCACCTACTTAACCGTTTCTTTGACCCTGTAAGAGTTTCCATTCATGCTTGAAACATAAAAGTGAAATGAATTATTATTCTTGTATCTTTTATGCTTTACTTTATTACAGATTGGTTTATGACGATATTACCTTTTCCATTGATAGAAGTTGTATTGCAAATGAAGCCAATCAGACCGAATTTTAGCTTATTTTTGATTGCAGAGACACTTCTGTGAAATTCCGGATTTGTCCTGACTAGTCCGGAAACATGGTTATATTAAAAAATGAATATGATGTAAAATAGAGTATATAATAAACGGCTCCTGTTTATTAATTACTCAGGAGCCCTCCTTCAAATATAACCATGAAGCAATAATGATCTTGCTTACCTTACTATCTGGGTTTGTTATCAAATTCAGGGTTAAATGCATAGTAATTTCTTGAATCAAGATTTTCCTGAACCACTCTTAAAGCTTCTCCAAATCTCTGGAAGTGAACAACTTCTCTTTCACGCAGGAATTTGATAGGATCCTTAACATCGGGGTCATCTGCCAGTCTAAGAATATTATCATAAGTTGTACGTGCCTTTTGCTCTGCTGCAAGGTCTTCTATCAGATCGGTAATGGGATCCCCTTTTGACTGGAAATAAGTTGCAGTAAAAGGCATACCGGATGCTGCTATTGGATATATTGCAAGAGTGTGATCAACAAAATAGGTATCGAAACCACTTTGTTTTATTTCATCAATAGTTAAATTTTTGGTGAGCTGATAAACTATTGCAGAAATTATCTCCATATGGGCAAGTTCTTCTGTGCCTATATCTGTCAGTATTCCCGTAGCTTCTTTGAATGGCATTGTATACCTCTGATTAAGGTAACGAAGAGAAGCAGCAAGTTCGCCATCCGGCCCGCCGGATTTCATGTTTTTCTAATTTTTATAATAGTATTAAAAACCGCTTAAATAGCGGTTTTTAGGTTAATCGAATTAAGGAGAAAAAAGTTATGAAAAATCATAAATACATTTCTGATAAGGTTATTGATAAGCTTGTAAGAGAATTAAGAAATAAGAATTATCGTGTATCACCAGTAAATCTAAGCGGACAAAAAGACAATTGGGATATTGAAAAAATATGGGTATCAAAAGCTGGTAGAGATCTGTGTGATATTAACTGCGTTACAGGAAACATATCATACAAGAATTCCTATGATCGGGACGAGATTAATGAAATCTTTGAGCTTATTAATAACTTCAGAGAGCAGGAGGAGATTTTTGAGAAAGCTGAGCATATAAAATTGGAGGGACTTGAAAGATATAAGCTTCTTAATGAGTATAATAATACTGTTCTAGCTGTATGTGAAATATCAACACTAGATAGTTCGAATCATAGAGTGAATCAATTTAGTTATGTTACATGGGAAAAGGATAAGGGAGCTGAGGGTGTCCATTCAGGTAATTATTTTGGTGATAATTATGAAGCTGCCAAAGAGGATTTTGCTAAACGTTCAGACCTTATTAATAAAAGTAAACTTTTCAGCGAGATGGAAATGATGACAATATATTCAGGTTTAGTAAGACTTCAAGATCTAAATGAGATCTCAGGCGATCAGGAAAAGATAATTAATATTATTAAATATAAAATAAGCGTGTTTCTTCCAGAGGTCGAAAGTAAAATCTATGAGAACAATCCCAAATATGAGGAAAATAAAGAGTTCATTGCTAATGATGAAATAATTGAGGATGATGAGCAGGAGATTTAGAAGATTCATATAAGTCTAAGGCGACGGAAAGTTGAACTTTGAGAATTGAATAGTGCGGTAAGAATAATGAAATATGAAATCAATTCCAAGTATAGTATAATTTATTTACATAGTGGATTGTATATGAAGGAGGTACTATGAAAAAAAAGCTTATCATCGGTTTTGCAGTATTAATACTAATTATTATGTCAGTATTTATTGTACATAGACTTATAATTTCAATTGATGGGGAAACAATTTTACAATATCAAGCAAATGATATTAAACAAATCAATGTAGTACCTTTAGATACATATAGTGATAAAGAACTCAACATTGCAGAAAGAGATGGTGTGGAGGAATTTATAAATTTTATTAATTCCTTGAGATATAAAAAGCTAAAAGAAGGAGGAATAATAGGTGGAGAGACCCCACAATACATAATTAATATAATTTATAAAAGTGGAGAAACTGAAAGTATATACATACGACATGCGATGCCAAGAGGGATAATTAGAGAAATAGTTGAAGGCTCTTATATTCAAATAACCGATGAGAAAAACTATTATAGATGTGTTAATTGTAGCTATTATGATTTCGAAAATTATGTAAATAGATTTTAATTAATGAATCAACATATATGAGGAAAAATCCATTACTGCACATTCAATAAAAAGGATGTGAATTTTTTATGCACAAAAATAAGACGCTATTTTAAGAACTACACGTCAAAACATATAGAAAGGGGTATATAATGCTAAGCTTTAAAACAATGTTTACAGACACTATGAAGCAGATCACAAGTAATGAACAGGAATGGAAAAAATTTTTAAGATTCTCCGGACAACTGTTTAAATATAATTTTTTTGATAAAGTACTTATATACAATCAAAGGCCGGATGCCACAATTGTTGCAGATATGAATACCTGGAATAATAAAGTTGGCCGATGGATAAACCGTGGGAGTAAAGCTATAAAGGTTTTTAGTGAAGATCATAAAAATATCAGGTACCTGTTTGATATATCAGATACCCACGGTGAGCTGACAACGAGAATTAAAAACTACACGATTAGAACTGAAGAAGTCCAAAGATTTGTAATAAATTATGTTGGTGGTGCTGAAAATAAAGATTTTGTTGAATTTATTGATGATTTATGCATGGAGTTATTACATAAAAATAATATAAATGATGAAGCAATAGAGAATTTCATCTTTGAAAGTACTAAATATTCAATTTTAAGTCGATTGGAATTGGATACTGGAGAAAGATATGATTTTGATAACGTACTGTCCCAGATCGACATTAACCAGGCAATAGAGTATGCTACAATAATTTCAGGAATAAGTGAACAAGTTTTAAGACTGATAGAGAAACCTGCAAGAATATATGAACAAAAGGAGAGAGAAAATTATGAGAACAGAATACATAGAAGGAATAGGAATGGTGGAGTTTCCGGAAACGAAAGAGGAATTGGAAGCAGCGAAGAACAACGAAATGAAAAGTATGAGTCAAAATCCAGTTTCAGAAGTGGATTACCAGGAAGGTCCAGACGGGATTCTATATCCGAAGATAGCAATAGATCAGAACGAGGATTTGGAACAGCCACCAATGGGATTGTTCACATCAGCAGCGATAAAATATATGATAGAGAACCACCCAAAAAGAGTACAGGAATTGAAAATTCAGGGGGCTTGGTTCAGCACAATTTACGAGATAGACAAGCAAGCAATGGAGATGATGGACAAGATTCAGCAGAAATTAAGAGAAGAACATCCGGTACCACAAACAGAGAACTTCATGGAATTAGTGAAGTACAACACGTGGATCAGGGACACAGCTCAGGAAATAGTACTGAGCGAAGTAGTTCAGAAACCAAGATAAAAAGACAGAGGAAAGAGTCATTAGAAAATGGTGGCTCTGTTTTTTTATCTAAGAGTCAACAAACCTTATTTGATCTTATTGAATCAAAAGAAGTTGAAGTAGAGAATTTAACATCTGGTTCATTTGATAATGTTGAAAATGTCGGTGATAAACTTGATACAGTTCAGCGTGATCTTGAAGAGTTTGAGTTCATTAAGAGTAATAAGGCAGAAAATCTACCAAAGAGAATGGACTATACAGCAATAGTCAGAGGCAAAATAAACTATAAGTATAACCCAACAGATAATATAGGAGCCGGTGGGCAAAAGACAAAATACAAAGCAAATGTTGACGCCATCCGATTGCTGAAGGTTATTGAAAAAGAAAACAGGTATGCCACAAGCTATGAACAAAGCATACTTGCAAAATATACTGGTTGGGGTGGTTTATCCCAAGTATTCAATCCTGAAGCTAAAGGATGGGAGAATGAGTACTCTGAGTTGAGAGGATTGTTAACGGATAGTGAATACAGCAGCGCAAGAGCTTCAACGCCTAATGCACATTATACTGACCCGGTTGTAATCAGCGCAGTATATAAAGCAATAGAGAGATTTGGGTTTAAAGGTGGGAATATATTAGAGCCGGCATTAGGATCCGGACTTTTCTATTCCTTAATTCCGGAAGAAATATCAGCTAAATCTAAGTTGTTTGGTGTTGAACTGGATAGTATATCAGGAAGGATATCGAAGCAGTTATATCAAACTGCCGATATAAGAATCCAGGGCTTTGAAGATACAGATTTCTCTGATAATTCTTTTGATGTTGCAATTGGGAACGTACCATTTGGTGACTACAAGCTACACGATAAAAGGTACAACAAATTAAATCTAAATATACATGATTACTTCTTTGCAAAGACTTTGGACAAGGTTCGTCCTGGTGGAATAATTGCCTTTATAACCACAAAGGGAACCCTTGATAAGGCAAACAGTTCCTTCAGAAAGTACCTGGCAGAGCGAGCCGAATTAATAGGTGCAATAAGGCTTCCTAACACTGCATTTAAACAGATGGCCAATACAGAAGTAACCACAGATATTATTTTTCTTCAGAAACGTGAGCATCCCATAATACTCGAAACTGAACCTAATTGGATTGGATTAGGATATACGGAGGATAATGTACCTGTTAATCAATATTACCTAGATAACCCTCAAATGCTATTAGGTAAGATGGTCTTTTTTAGAAAAATGTATGGTAATGAAAATGATACCGGTCTTGTAGCTATTGAAGGAGAAAATATAGAAACTAGTATAAATAATGCCATCCAATATTTGAATGCCAGGATAGAAAGTACTGTTACTGAGAAAGAAGATAGTCAGGAGGAATATATACCAGCAGATCCTGATGTCAAAAACTTTACTTATGTCGTAAAAGATCAAAGCCTTTACTATAGAGAAAACTCAAGAATGATAAAGGTAAACTTACCAGATAAATCAATCGAGCGTGTAAAAGGTTTATGTGAAATCAGAACTGCTCTCCGTCAGGTGATTGATATTCAAACTGAAGGGTGTACTTTGGAGGAACTAAAACCATATCAGGAAGCTCTTCTGAATTTGTACAACAACTTTACAAAAAAATATGGAGTAATAAACTCTCAAGCTAATTTACGAGCCTTTCAGAAGGATTCTGATATACCATTGGTTTCTTCTTTGGAAGTACTTGATGAAAAAGGCAATGTAAAATCATTGGCTGATGTGTTTTATAAACAGACTATAAGGCCATATGAACCCATAACGAAGGTTGGTACTGCAGCAGACGCACTGGCAGCGTCATTATCTGAAAGAGGTAAAGTTGACCTGGATTATATGATGTCAATTTATGAAGCTGACAGGGGTAAAATCATTGAAGACCTTAAAGGTATCATATATTTTAATCCTGAAAGTAAAAAGTATGAAACAGCTGACGAATATTTGTCTGGAGATGTAAGGCACAAATTGGTGATTGCACAATATTATGCAAAAGAAGACAGTGCCTATCAAATAAATGTTTCAGCACTTGAAAGTGTTCAGCCGATTGACCTAGATGCATCGGAAATTGATGTAAGGTTAGGAACCACGTGGATTGAACCTGAAGATATAGATCTGTTTATATATGAGACATTAAAAGTACCTGAATTTCATAAAAAAGATAATAACAGATCAAGAACAGTTGGAATATTCACAACATATAATAGTTTTTCTAGCTCATGGACAATACACAATAAGTCATTGCAATGGAATAGTATGAAGGCTACCCAGGAGTTTGGAACAAAAAGAGCAGATGCCTACAGTATAATTGAAGATACTCTTAATCTAAGAAGCGTCATTGTTAAGGATAGGTTCGAAGATGCTGATGGGAAAGTTAAATATGTTGTTAATAAGAATGAAACAATAGCAGCCAGGGCAAAGCAGGATTTACTGAAAGAAGAATTCCGCGACTGGATATTCAAAGATCCTGATAGAAGGAAGAAATATGTTGACTTCTATAACTCTAATTTTAATAACATCAGACTTAGAGAATATGATGGATCACACTTAAAGTTCCCTGGTATGAGTCCTGAAATAATGCTGCGTCCTCATCAGAAGAATGCAGTAGCCAGAATACTATATGGTGGGAATACTCTTTTGGCTCATGTTGTTGGAGCAGGTAAAACATATACTATGCAGGCAGCCTGTATGGAAATGAGAAGGTTAGGAATTATCAAAAAAGCAATGTTTGTATTACCAAACCACCTGACAGAACAGCAAGGTGCGGACTTCCTAAAAATATATCCAGGTGCAAGTATCCTGGTAGCAACAGAAAAGGATTTTGAAAAAGCCAATAGAAAAAGATTCCTGGCCAGAATCGCTACCGGGGATTATGATGCAATAATAATTGGACAAAGCCAATTTGAAAGAATACCCATGTCAAATGAGTTCCAAAGAGAGCAAATCAAAAGAACTATTAATGAAATAGTTGACTTTGTATATACTGTTAAACAGCAAAACGGAGATAAATGGACAGTTAAGCAGATGGAGAAGATGAAATTTAATCTTGAAGCTAAATTGGAGCAACTTGCCGATGCTCCTAAGGATGATGTTCTCACCTTTGAAGAACTTGGAGTTGATTGCTTATTTGTAGATGAAGCTCACAATTACAAGAATGGTGGGGTTTTCACAAAAATGAGAAATGTTGCCGGCATTTCAGGGAATTCAGCTAAGAAGGTTCTTGACATGCAAATGAAGTGCGAATACATACAGAATCAAAACAATGGAAGAAACGTAATATTTGCAACAGGTACACCAGTGAGCAATTCAATGACAGAAATGTTTATTATGCAGCAGTTCCTTCAGAAGCCTGAGCTTATAGAAAAAAGGATACAGCATTTTGACTCCTGGGCCGCAAATTTTGGTGAGGTAGTATCAGCACTTGAACTTGCACCGGAAGGACGAGGGTTCAGGATGAGGAACAGATTCAGCAAGTTCACAAATCTCCCTGAACTTATGACAATGTTTAAAAATATTGCAGATATACAAACGGCGGATATGTTGAATCTTCCAGTACCAAGGCTAAAAAACAACAAGGTAACGGTTATTACCTCTGAGCCGTCGGAAGTACAACAAGAGCTAGTTAAAAGAAGTGCGGAACGAGCTGAAAGAATTAGGAACGGTCTCGTTGATCCATCGGTCGACAATATGCTTAAAATAACAAATGAAGCCAGGCAGTTTGGAACAGATCCACGTTTATTAATTCCTGATGCACCAGATGAACCAGACAGTAAAATCAACAACCTGGTTGAAAATGTATATCAAAAGTATGTTGAACATAATTCAACCAAAGGAACTCAGATAATATTCTCTGACGTCGGAACACCGAATGAACATGGCGGCTTCTGTGTATATTATGATATTAAAAATAAACTTGTGAAAATGGGGATTCCGAAAAAAGAAATATGCATAATACATGAAGCCAAAACAAAGAAACAGAAGGAAAATATGTTTTCAGCAATGCGAACCGGCGAGAAAAGAATAATCCTTGGCTCAACATCAAAAATGGGAACTGGCACTAATATTCAACACAAGCTGGTAGCACTTCATCACCTGGATTGTCCATGGCGTCCTGCAGATATTGAGCAAAGAGACGGAAGAATATTGAGACAGGGTAATGAAAATGAAGAAGTGGAAATCTTCAGGTATGTCACAAAAGATACATTCGATGCGTATCTCTGGCAGATTGTCGAGCAGAAACAGCGTTTTATATCCCAAGTAATGACAAGTAAATCAATAAACCGGAGCTGCGAGGATATTGACGAGGTAGTATTAAACTATGCTGAAATAAAAGCTTTAGCAATGGGAGATCCAAGAATAAAGGAAAAGATGGATTTGGATATCGAAATTAATAAGCTTTCGGTATTAAAGGCTGCCTGGTCAAAACAAAGATATTCGCTACAGGACAGTATAGTATATTCTATTCCCAAAAACATAAAGGCAAATGAAGAAAAGATAGAAGCTATCAAGAAAGATATTTTACTCAGGAATAGTAATAGATTCTCAGAAGATGAATTCAGAGTAATTTTAAACAATCAAATATTTACTGATAAAGAAAAAGCGGGTGAATACCTGCTAATTTTATGTTCACAGGCTAAAAAAGAGAATTGGAGAGATGTTGAAATCGGGCAGTATAGAGGCTTCAAATTGACTCTTAGCCATACAGTGTTTGGTAGTGAGTTCAGTCTAAAATTACTTGGTAATTACAGTTATGAAATTGAGATAAAAGGGAATGTCTTAGGAAACTTAACTCGTATTGATAATGCACTGGATTCAATGGAGCAAAAATTAAAACAATGTGATAATCAATTAATACAGCTCAGACAGGACCTTGAGACAGCTAAGCAAGAATATGATAAGCCCTGGCGGTTCGAGGACGATTATAAAGCCAAACTTGCACGCCAGGCTGAACTAAATATGGAATTGGATCTCAATAAGCAGGATGAAGTCCTTGGAGATGAATCGTCAGTTGAGACTGAAAAAGAAGAAATTGAAAGCGTAGTTTCTTCCCAGTATTCAACTGAAAGTTATGAAGAAGATGAAGATCTGGAAATATGATAAATGGGAATGGAACACTGATTAGCAGAAATGGTTATGTTCTCTTTGATTAAAAGCAATTTTTCTCCTTTCGAATTCAATAAATTTAATTATTCCAAACGCATTGCGCTTACTTATATTGCCAATTGGTCTGAGATTTGCTATTATATTGAAAAATTATTAGTGGAGGTAATTATGTATAAGCAAATAAAGGTAGCAATTTTTTTGTTTTTCTTAACGCTCATTTCTATAATTCTTGTACCTTCAAGAGTAAATGCAAAAGATGACTTAGAAAATATCTTCGATGATTTTTACCAATGGAATTTTAGTGAAAGTAAGCAAATTTCAAATGAACCTACTTATTACAGCATTTATTATAATAAGACTAATAAACAATATTATATATTAGGAGGACAAGGTTTATTGAAAACCTCTAATGATGGGATAAAATGGACTAATATTAACACAAACACAAATGATCCATTTACACAGATGGCTTATAATAAAAAGGGATACGTTATTACAAGTCGTTATAATACAGTTTATTATTCTAAAGACAGTATACATTGGGAAAAAGTGGAAATCCCTAGCGGATATAGAACTATTAATTTCACCAGTATTGCAGCAAATGATAGTGTTTTTGTTGCTGTAGGTCTTTATGGAGAAGCCTTAATCTCTAATGATGGCAAGCATTGGGAAAAAGTATACGTAGATAATGAGTACCGTTATACTAAAGATCACTTAACAAAAATTCAGTATATCGATGGACAATTTGTGGTGTTAGGAGATAAGTATGTATATTCCTCAGCTGATGGGAAGGAATGGTCAAAAAAAGTATATAAAGACTATAGTTTATTTGAGTATGATCCCTATAAATCTACTATTAAAATTGATAATGAAGTATGGATATATAACGAGAATGATGCAAATATTTATTTTGAGAAAAATGAATATATTGATGGTATATATTATTTGTTAAATGGTGCTCTATATATATCTAAGGATGATAACTTGTGGACGTGCGAACCAGATGTTATAGATTTTGCCACTGATGGAAAAAATGTTATAGCTATTAAACCAAATAGTACAATTAAAATGCTTAGCGACAATGAATGGAAATATGTAGAAAAAGGAAATGATTTTTATGATATAAAATTAAGTGTTGCTAATAATAAGTTTATTTTTTTTTCAGATCAAAAATTATACTGCTCAAAGGATGGCGTTAATTGGGATATAACTGATGTTCAAATTAATGATAATTCACATGTCGGTGTTTTTGATAATTTTGAAAAAACAGACGCTGATAGTTTTACATCTAATGTTATTTGGGATGGTAAAAGCTATTATATAGCAGCAAATGATGTTTTGTATCAATCTAAAAATGGATACGAATGGTCAAATATTAATAAGGTTAATAAGGATCCTATTTTTATGAATTTATTTATAAAAAAGATTATTTTAGTAAATGGTGAAATTTATGGAGTAGGAAAAAATGCGGTAATAGTCAGATTTAATAAAACTAAAAATGTTTGGGATATTTTGCATTACTCTGAGGAAAAGTCAGAAAAATTTATTGATTACTCGTTAGTTGATATTGCATATAATGGAGTCACATGCGTCGCTGTTTCAAGTAGCGGTATGGCATATATCTCAAAAGATCTAATAAAATGGGATAAGATTTATATTGGTGAAAATCATTATAGTGTCCAACAAGTATTTTGGGATGGAAAACAATTTTTTGTTCCCAAAAATCGAAGTGTTTGGGTGTCAAAAGATGGATATGAATGGAAAGAGTATTATTCAGACTCAATTAAGGAATTAATAGTAACTAAAGATGGTTATATAGGTTGGTCATCTACTGGATTAACAGGTGGTACTATAAGCTTTTCAATTGATGGAATAAGATGGCAGGTTAGAGAAATGAATGTATTATGGGGAATAAACAACATGGTACTTAATGGGGATACTATTTTAATCAGTACTATTGATGGTAGATTTTTAACTCGGAAGATAGACAGTAATTAATGAATAGGAGTTGAAGATGTCCATTATGATACCATAATTTGGTGTCAACAACCTAATACATTAGAAAAAAGTACTCAGAAATTAAAGTATTTATGATAGCCATAAATTTTTTGCAGAACATATGTTTTTTAATGTGATATACTTTCTTTAAAGAAGGTGATCATATCAAAGTAAAAATCGTTGAAAACTATGACAAATGGGAGATATTAAAAGCTGCTATTATTAAAAATAAATTTAGAATGTGGCAGTGGCAACATGAATGGAATTTACCTGAAGGATTTCATGCTTGGTTCACAAAAGATGGACAGGAATTTGAAATTATTACACATAATCAAAAGATTCAGGATTCAATGATAGAAAGCAAATTATATAATATTCAAGAGTAAACAGGCATACTGCCTGTTATTTTTTTGTACAAAATTGTAGGACAAGATCCTACTTATTATGAAAGGAGTATTTTTGAATGAGTAAGATTATTTCAATAGGGAACCAAAAAGGTGGAGTTGGAAAAACAACAACAGCTGTAAACATTGCAGCAGCATTGGTAAGGCGAGGCAAAAGGGTATTGGGTATTGACCTTGATCCACAGGCTAATATGAGTGAGTACCTTGGCTATGAATACAATACCTTATACAGCATCTGTGATTTAATGATAGCTGCTGCCAATAACGATCTTTCTGATGAGGTCATTGCACAAAGCATAGTACACAATTCAGAGGGAATCGACTATATTCCTTCAAACATAAAACTAGCCAGTGCAGACCTATTTTTATCAAATGTTATGTGTAGGGAGCAGGTATTAAAAAGGATTCTGAAAAGAGAAATCTTTGACAATTATGATGTAATCTTAATTGATTGTTTGCCCAGTTTGGGTATTTTACTAACAAATGCTCTGGCAGCTGCTGACGGTCTCATAATTCCAGTACAGGCTCAAAAATTCGCACTAGATGGATTGGTACAGTTAGAACAGGTTTATCATATGGTCAAGCTTAATGTGAATCCAGAATTAAAAATTGAGGGTGTTATCCTAACAATGTACGACAAGACAAATATGTCTAAGGCTGTAGAAACTGCACTTACTAAAAAGTATGGAGACACGCTCTATGTAACCAGGATTCATAGAAGGGTTGAAGCTTCGAATAGCACATATGAACAAAAGAGCCTGGTATCATATGATAATAGTGTTCTTGGGGCTGAGTACATAAGTGTAACAGATGAGTTTATTGAAAGGAGTCTGGTTTAAGTGGGTTTAGGAGGTACTAAGATAGACTTTTCCAAAAAGTCTACGGTAAATTCAAATGATGCATTTGCCAAAATGTTTAATTTAAGTACTCAACCAACTACTCAAGGTGATTCCGAGATAGATATAAGTTTACTAGTTCCATTTAAAGATCATCCGTTCAGATTGTATACAGGTGAAAAGCTAAAACGGATGATTGAATCCATAAAAGAAAATGGAGTAATCGAAGCTGTTATTGTACGGAAGAATGAAGACGGTACCTATGAAATTCTGGCAGGACACAATAGGGTTAATGCATCAAAACTGGCTGGACTTCTTAAAGTACCAGTAGATATTCGGGAAAATATTTCTGATGCCGAGGCTAAGATAATAGTAACAGAAACAAATTTCCTCCGGCGTGACTTTGACGATATGCTACCGAGCGAGTTGGCAAAGAGCTTAAAAATGCAACTTGATGCATTAAAAGAACTTAAGAGGAATCAGGACTTAATTAATACTATTGAAAGTGACTCAAATGCTGATGGGAGTAAGGAGGAACAGAGAGGTGTGCAAGTTGCACACTCCGGAAAAAGTAGGGAAGTCATAGGTAAAAATAATAGGATGAGTCAAGATAATGTTAGAAGATATATTCGGCTAAATTATCTAAACGAAGGCTTACTGAAAATGGTTGACGAGGGAAATATCAAACTTGTGCCTGCAGTAAACCTTTCATATTTAACGGCTGATGAACAGAATATTCTTCTCAGAATCTTAAAATCAAATGACTATAGAATTGACATTAAACGTGCAGAAAAACTTAAGGAAAGGAGTGGTAAGCTTACCGAGGATGATATATTGGCCATATCGTCTGGAGAATTCTTTGAGAAAAAGAAAAAGGCTAAGGTCACATCTATAACACTAAAACCAAAAGTTATTTCAAAATACTTTACTGCATATACAACCCAGGCAGAAATAACATCTACTATTGATCTTGCACTAGAGGAGTATTTTGAAAGACGAAGACAACTGGCAGAGGATGCTGAAAAAGAAAATAGTGAGGAGGTAGAATGTCGTGAAGAAAATTGAAATGTATAAGCCAGGAGGGAAAGGTAAGGAGCCGGTTCGGAAAACAATACTGGAGATAACTGAAGAACTGCAGGAAAGATTGAAGAGTCAGGGAATTATACCTGATTCTTCTTTTTTGTCCTCAAACTTTAAAGGCTTTCAAAAGAACCAGTTTCCTTTTGGTAAAGTATCAGGAACAATTTCAATAGGTACAGAAGAAGTTAATGCTTTTCTGAGTATTTCCGGTGAAGAAGATTCTGATTTAAAAGGAAGAATGTTCATAACTCAATTCAAAACTGAGAATAATGATACGGCAAGCGCCCTAAAAAAAGCTACTGCTGCACTTAATTTAATGTTGGAAAGCTTTTGGGTAAATACAGATGATAATGAAAAAGTTCTAAATAGTCAAAATGATATAAAAGATCAATCGGATGATGGAACGGAACTTGAAAGTTTAAAGCAAATTTCAATAAACCAAACTGATAATCCAAAGGAAGTGGCAGCGTATATACTGCAGGCATTACGTAATCCGGACATTGCAAACGAACTTGACAAGCTTCAGCAGCAGGATAAGAATCTTCAGAAACAACTGCCTGATAAACCAGTAAAAACAATAACCATCCCAACTGGAGCAAAGGCCCTTAATGATGAAAAGATTGTAAACTACTACTCAAAAGACTCCACTCCAAGGAACAACGAGGCAGTACAGGAAAATGGAAATGACAAAGATAGTATCTTTAAGAACCAACTTATTAGTGTTAACTTCACTCCTGAACAAGCTGAGGTGGTTATTCAGTTGCTTGAAGAAAACCAAAAGAATTATGAACCAAAGAGTTCCATGTTCGGATTACTTGGTGAAGTTGTAGGAAAGATGTTGCAGGCATTGAGTAAGAAGCTGGATCAACTTATTGATGCTGAAAAGATAACTAATGAAAGACTCGATTCTATCTATTCTTCAATAAATAATGAAAACTATGTGTTGTTTGTTGATAGATATAAAGCACTGGAACATAAAATAAAGTATTGCAATGACTTCGTATGTGAAGCAGCTCAAGGTCGGAGTATTCAGAGTACAAACATAATAAATCATATCCTTAATATAGAAAAAGTACCAGTATCCATCAGGACACTACAAAACGCATTCGTAACAGCATTAGACAATAATATTGATTCAGCTCTTTGCATATATAGGTATGCTGATGCAAATCTGCATGGTGAAGCTCATTTTGATACAATAAGGGGATTTTTAAGCTATGCTTTAAGCACATTACCGGATAATGAAGCCGAGAGGTTTATTAATGTTACAAGCATTAAGGCTTTCGATGACACAGTGATATTTAAAGAAATGATCCGGGCGGAGAAGTATGAATTATTGAGGTCAAGCCTACAAAATTTACATATTAATGAACATGCACCGTCATTATACTATTTCGCAGCTCAGAGAAAAGATGTAGATGCTTTACATATTCTTGCAAGTTCAGGTGCTAATGTTAATGAGAATAACGGTGAGGCCCTGTATACCTGTTATGAAACAAATAAACTTGATACAGCAAAGATACTGATAAACTATGGAGCAAATATTAACTTGCTACAGGAGCGGCTAGAAATGATTGGGACTATGAATCCAAACTACAAACCCACACAAGATAACCTTAACTTTCTTGATCAGATATACAAATATTGTGGATTAGGTGGACTAAGCCAATCTATGGACAATGAGGTTGAAATATATGGGGAAAATGGAGACCTTGGAGTACATGATGGTAGTTGGGAGAGATAAATATGAAAAGATTTACTGATGATCAGATAAATGAAGCTAACCAGGTCAGTATATTAGAATTGTCAAGAAGATTAGGTTATAACCCTGTAAAGCGCGGGACCAATTACCATATTAGTGATCATGGCGGACTTTATATAAGTAATGAAAAAAATTCATTTTATTGTTGGGCTGCTGAAACCGGTGGCGGGCCAATTCAATTCTTAATGAAGTTTGAAAACATGAATTGGGTTGAAGCAATGAAATACCTGGTAGGTGATGCACAGGAAATTCACAGGGAAAGTAAAAGCATTAAGTGGCAAAAACCAGAGGAGGTTAAACATACTGAATTTAAGCTTCCTGAAAAGTCCCAGACCTCATATAAAAGACTCTTTGGATATCTACTAAAAGCGCGAGGCCTTGATAAAGATATTGTAATGCAACTTGTAAACCAGAAAAAAATATATGAAAGCCATCCACACCACAATGTAGTATTTGTTGGCTATGATGAAAATGGACAGCCAAGACAAGCTTTCCAGAGAGGTACAGTAACCGGAATTACCTTCAAAGGTGAAGTGCCTGGAAGTAATAAAAACTACTGTTTCACAATGGAGGGTAATAGTGACAGGCTTATAGTATATGAAGCGGCCATAGATGCAATAAGTCATGCGACAATATATAAGGAACATGGGATGGGCTGGAAAAAGGAACACCGTATAGCATTAGGCTGTTTGTCAGATAGACCTCTAGAGGGATATCTAAAGAGACATCCAGAAATAAAACACATAACTTTTGCACTTGACAATGATTATGATGCTAAGTATTCAAACGGACTACCTGCTCCAAATTGGGGGCAACAAGCGGCTGAGAAGTACGCAGAAAAATATCGTAAAGCTGGTTACAATACAAGAATTGAAACACCGATAGCTAAAGACTGGAACGAGGACTTACTTAATATACACGAGTTGGAAAAGGCTCGTAAGGAATATGATGAAAAACATAATATTAACTCAAATACATATGATGAAATTGAACAAGCAATTTAGGTACATAAGAATATGGATATACAAAATTTATTGTTTTTTCAGTATCAAAAACAGGGGGTATGGGGGAGAAATCCCCCAATTCCGTACAAAAAAACGCCCCTTTTTGGGGCGGATATGTACGGCAGGAATAGTCGGGTGACATACCCGACGGAACACAGCCTACCAGCAAAGCTGGCAGCGGGTGACATAGAAAAATTCGGGTGACATTCGGGTGACAAAAGCCTGGAAGTCAGTAGTTAAGCATGATAGAGCAAATTGTTAAAATTTACATAGATATATTAACGATTAACAAAAGTTGTGGCTTTAGCTATAACTTTTATGTTGGAGGTTGAGTAATGAAAAGCAATAAAGAAAGAGGAGATGAACTCAAACGATCAATTAGATTTGAAGCTACAATGATGAATGAAATAAAGAAAGTAGCAGCTCTGAGAAATATTTCTGTTTCTGATGTAGTTAGAGAATATGTCAAAAAGGGTTTGGCCATCGACAGCTACAAGGAGGACACCAATCTCATTCGAGAAATTGTTAGGGAAGAATTAAAAGATGTTCTTGAACCACAAGTCAATAGGATTGCTAAAATGCTTATGAAAATTGGTAAGGTTGCTGCTGGTACAATGTATTCTAATATAAGCTTGATTCAGTTAATTAATGAATATGATGACCAGGTTTTTTATGAGATGGTCAATCGAAGCTTAAGACTCGGGGTCGATTATATGAAGAAGAAAGATACTGAAATAGATAGTTACTTGAATGATGTAGATAATGTGATGAGAGATAGATGAAATTTGATATGTTTTTTATGCAAATTATCACAGAAATTGCCTAGATACTGGTATTTTTAGTTGAGAAATGATATTATTTGCATTATAATTGGTTTAATTGTAGATTATAGTATTAATCAACAAAATTTTCTAGTGAACTAATAGTTTTTGGAGGATTTTAAGTAATGGAAAAAAAATTAAGGGTTTCGGGTAGCGTTATAGGAGAATTGTCTGAAAAAATACCTTCTCCAATAATTGCATTAAATGAACTTATAAAAAACTCATATGATGCAGGAGCAAATGAAGTTTCCATTGTATTAGATTCTATAAAGCAAAAGTTAATAATATCAGATGATGGTGAGGGGATGGATGAATCCGAAATAGAAATCCTTTTACAAGTTGCAAAGAGTAAAAAAAGATTTGGAACAAAAAATCCTAAAACCGGTAGATATACACAAGGTTCAAAAGGTCTTGGCTTTCTCTCGGTTTTTAAATTTGGAGATATTGTAACATGGAAAACTGTAAAAAACAAACGTAGAATGTTCAGTATTAACTACCAGAATATTTTGGATTTAGATGATGTTTCAGATTTTTCTGTCCCAATCAATGAGGAGGACTGTGATGATACTGTTGAGACTGGGACAATCATTGAAATTGAATTAAGAAAGGATTTTAATTCAAACAAACTAAAGAGCTACTTATCTGATCAGATAAATAGAGATAAAATACTGAATTCATTTATTGATAATAGTTTAAAAATAGTGTTAAATATTGATGGACAAGTCTTTAGAACCAAAGACAATTTATCCCTTGATCAATACTATCCAGATTATCAGCTATTTCATGTTACTTTTTGTTTTTGGCAAGTATAAATCCGAGCAGTGCGGAACTTAATTTTCCGAGCACCCCTTTCCCATTAATGGGATTTCATGGTTGAGTGTGTCAGCCTGTAACTTTGACCTTGGAAAACAAGCAA
>Ga0134099_1001955_pt1 | contig 18037 bp, 14 predicted proteins | sample 10_taG_2_FD_105482 | JGI IMG/M metagenome (GOLD analysis project Ga0134099, IMG submission 105482) | Switchgrass degrading microbial communities from high solid loading bioreactors in New Hampshire, USA - 10_41_5_180_A2 metaG | ecosystem: Engineered > Bioreactor > Semi-continuous > Anaerobic >...
AACACAGAAGTTAAGCTCTCCCGTGCCGATGATACTTGGGTGGAAACGCCCTGGGAAAGTAGGTCGTTGCCGGATTTATATAAAAGCCTTGTGGTTATATGCCGCAAGGCTTTTTTGCATATATGTCGAAAGCTGGTTCAATATAACGGATGAAAGTTCCGGATATGGCCTTATATAATGAAGAAAATGTTATATTATTGATTAAACGTTTATCATAAACCTGAATAATCCGAAGTATACAGATACCCAGATAAACTGAAAAATGGTTAAAAGCCAGATTTGTCAGTATGCACAACTGCATAACGTTTACATATAATAATTTTTTTAAAATATGTCTTGATATATATTCAATACTGTGTTAAAGTATACTTAGAAATTAATATATAAGAAATTAATACCTTCTGATTGAAAAAGGAGGATTATTTATTACACAAAAAACAAAAAAATATGCAACACTGAAAGATGTTGCCAAGCTTGCAAATACATCAATTGCCTCTGTATCAGCTGTTTTGTCTCAATCAAGTAAACGTTATGTCAGTGATGAACTCCGGGACAGAATATTAAAAGCCGCTAAAGAGTTAAACTATGTAAAAAGTTCAGTGGCAAGCGGTCTCAGGGGCGTTAATCAGAAGGTAATTGCACTTTTGGTTCCTCAGTTCAGCAATCCTTTTTTTACAAGACTTGCCGTGAGTGTTGAAGAGGCAGCAAGCGAAAACGATTACAATATATTTATATGCGATACAAAGGATAATCCTGATCAAGAGCTGAAAATTCTGAAGAATGTTATTGGACACCGTGTCAATGGCATAATTATAAGTCCCACTGCAAAAGGAAAAGAGAATACTGAGATACTGCGTCAATATGGCATTCCTTATGTTGTGGTTGACAGACCGCTTAAAGATATTAGTGAGTATGATTATGTGACAAACGACAACTATCAGTCTGGCGCAATGTGCGCAAGGGAGTTCCTGGATAACGGACACAGGTGTTTTGGTTACATAGGCTGGGAGTCGCCAATCCTGAATATTAAGCAAAGAAAACAGGGTTTTGAGGATACAATTTCCTCCCAGAAGGAGTTATATGATTTCAGATGTACAGAAGAATTAAGTTTTGAATCAGGTTACAGAGTTACAAAAGAGCTTTTCTCCAACAACAAAGGGATAACTGCGGTATTGTATGGTCACCATGCGCTGGCTCCCGGTGGTTTAAAATATTTTCGTGAGGCAGGTCTTCAAATTCCCCGGGATGTTTCAATAATTCTGATTGGTTCACCAGAGTGGGCCAGCATTATAGTACCAAGCTTTACCCATATATATCAGCCGGTAGAAGAGATGGGCCGAATTGCTACAAATATGCTGTTTGATAAAATCAACGGAAAACATAAAATTTATGAAACCCGAATTATGAAAAATATTTTAGTACGGGGAGAATCAGTCCGGAGACTTAAATAAATCTTATAAAGAAATTTATTGTCTTTGGGTAGGTTTTTCCAGAAGAGTATTACCATAACTGTTAGTGTTGTATATAGGCATCTGTACAGATGAATTTAAATAATATATGTAAACGTTTATCATATTAAATTACTTGATTCAGTAATTTTGCTCTAAAAACAGGTAATTATTATAAAAACCGGCCAGAACAATAATTAATGCACCAGTTTTCTATTTTGTTTATATATTGTGTAAACGATTATCATATGCAAAAGAGGTGTGGCTAGTGAAAAAAGTAGTAATTGGATTGATTGGCTCTGGATTTGCAGCGAGATTGCACTGCGAAGCATATCAATATGTTCATGGAGTGCAGGTATGGATAAAAGCTGTTGCATCAACATCAAAGGATGTAAATGAATTTGCCAGGGAATTTAATATCCCGGATGTTTATACTGATTATAGACAGCTTTTGGCCGATCCTGAAATCGATGTAGTCGATATTGTATTACCTCCGGTAATGCATAAACCATGCATATTGGATGCAATTGCTGCAAAAAAACATATTATCTGTGAAAAGCCGTTAACAGGATATTTTGGATTGGAAGAAGATCAAACGCCTGTAGGCTTGCATGTATCAAGACAAAAGATGCTGAATTATGTGAAACATGATTTGGAAGAAATGCGGGATGCTATTGAATCGTCAGGTCTGCTGTTCATGTATGCCGAGAATTGGATTTATGCACCTTCTATCCAGAAATCCGTTGAATTTTTGAAAGAAAAGAAAATAAAACAGTTATTTATTAAAGCTGAGGAAAGCCATTCCGGTTCCCATGCAATACATGCACCGTACTGGTCCAAAAATGGAGGAGGCTCGTTAATCCGGCAAGGGTCCCATCCGCTCAGTACTGTACTATACCTTAAAAAAGTTGAGGCCATGGCGAGAAATGAAAGTATCGACGTAATATCAGTAATGGCCGATACTGCAGACATTTCATCAGGGTTAAGCGAAGAAGACAGGAAGTATCTCAATTCAAGACCGGTTGATGTTGAAGACTGGGCTTGTACAACAATAAGTTTTTCTGACGGTACGAAGTCAGTAATCTTTTCAGGGGATATGGTGTTAGGGGGCGTTAAGAACTATGTTGAGATTTATGGCAGTAACGGTGTTATCATAAACAATATTTCTCCCAACAATACCCTTGAAACCTATTTTCCGGACGAAAAAGATTTGGAGGGGGTGTATATAACCGAAAAAGTACAGAATAAATCCGGCTGGCAAAAGATCTTTCTGGCTGAGATCTTTGCAAGGGGATACGTAGGGGAACTTCAGGATTTTATGGAATGTGTTCTGACCGGAAGACAACCAATTTCAGACTATTGGCTGGCATCGGTGACCACGGAGCTAATCTACGCCAGCTATCTGTCGGCTTTTGAGAACAGGAAAGTATCGCTTGGCTTAAAGCTTTACTGATTGAAAGAGAGGGAAAGTAAAATGATTAAAGAACTAAACCATGTTGGAATTCGCACTGCAGATATGGAAAAGTCAATTGATTTTTATGTCAATATTCTTGACGGAAAAATAATCAGGGATGCAAAGTCGACCGACGGCAAGAGCAGATTTGTCTATATCCAAATCGTTGACGGGATAATTGAATTAATCTCAGCCGCTCCTGATTCAGCAGACCTCGGACTTGTACATATAGCTTATATTATAGATTATGATACAACAGTGGATGAATGCTATGAAAAACTTTCCGAAATGGGTTATGAGTTCACGGTTAAACCAAAGATTGCAGGTTCCGGTGATGGAAGACTTGCATTTTTCCGTGATTCAAGTAACTGTATTTTCGAACTTATCGAGCGCAGACATGATATTCGCCAACCAACCTTAAAAAATAATGTGATAGAAGAGTTTGACCATATTTCCATTAGAATCAGCGATGAATGTGTTAATAAATGTGAAGATTTTTATCTGAACACTATGGGATTCAGAGTACGTAAAATACTTCGCAAGAATAACAATATCATGAGTTATTATGCCCACGGAAAAGATACACTTGAAACACTGTACACATCCGGTGTTAAACCTGAAAAAGCACTGCAACATCTGGCTTTCAGGGTTAAAAGTGCGGCTAAGATGCGGGAATACCTGATATCTAAAGGAGTAGACTGCCCCAATAATATTAAAGAATCACAAATGGGTGGATTTTATATTCTGAATGTTATTGGTCCGGACGGTGTGGCCATTGAATTTCTCGACCGCTGTTCCCTGGATGAATACAATGCTTAAAGGTAAAGTTGCGCTTGTAACCGGGGGCAGTCGCGGAATAGGCCTGGCAATTGCAAAAAAAATGCATAGCCTGGGTGCGGCAGTTGTAATTGTAGGCAGAGATGAAAATGCGTTAAAGAGTGCATGTGATTCAATGAAGGACGGTACTGTACTGGCTCTGAAGGCTGACATGCGTAATCATGATGAGATAAGGGCTGCAGTTGAAGAAGTTGAAAACAGATTTCACCAGATTGATATGTTATTTAACTGTGCGGGGGTAAGCCAGTCCAGAAATGTATCGGCTGTGGACTATGAATTTGAGGATTATAAGCGAATAATGGAAACTAACGTTGACAGTCTTATGATTATGACCAGGGAAGTACTTAAAATTATGCGCAGGAGAGATTCGGGGTACATAATTAACATACTGTCAACAGCAGCTTACAGTGCGAAAAAAGGAGTAGGCATTTATGCGGCCAGTAAATATGCAGCCAGAGCACTGACCGAAGCACTTATTGAAGAATGCCGGGGTTCCGGAATTCGAGTAAGCTCTATAAGTCCAGGTCCAACTGCTTCTGATATATGGTCACATAAGGTTTATCCCGTTCCCCAGGAGCGCAAGGATAAAATGCTGAAAACTGATGATATAGCGGATATTGCTGCATTCCTGGTTTTAACTGACTCGAATGTCCACATTGGTAATATTACGGTTACCCCATGGAAATGGGAAGATTGATTTGATTCATACTACAACTCTGGTTGTAGATGGAAATAATTTTTTATCAAGGGGGAAGAGAGTATGCTTAAAAGAACCTTAACCATTGTATTATCTGTCATGATGGTTATCTTATTGGCGGCCTGTGGTGCCAATGTTAAGACCCCGTCATCTTCAGATGCCAATACGCCGACTCCAAGGGTGACAGAAGCACCGAAACCTGCCGAGGAGACCAAACCATCGGGTGAAATCAGTATGTGGATGGGTAGCTGGTGGGAAGAAAAAATACCGGAAATAGTTGAATGGTTTGAACGTGACAATCCGGGAATAACTTTGACAATTGAGGCTTTACCAATTAACGGATACTTTGATAATGCCGTCACTGCGATATTGGCCGGGAATCCACCAGATGTCATTGACATTGATGCTACTCAGGTTTCTTCATTTGCTGCACAAGGACTGTTGCTTCCGCTTGATGATGTAAAAGCAAAACTTGTTATTGAAGACATAGCTCCTGGTGTGTTCAGTATCTGCCATTACGACAGCAAGGCTTATGCAATTCCAAGCCGCAGCAGTTCAGAAGTCTGGTATTATAACAAAAAGCTTTTTGACGAAGCAGGGGTTCCTTATCCGACGGATGACTGGAATTATGAAGATATGCTGGAAATCGCCAAGAAGCTTACAAAACCTGAAAAACAGCAATATGGTGTGGGTATTGCAGCTGCCCTCAGTGATCCTCTTAATGTAATGTCCAGTTTTGCACCAATGCTGTGGGCATTCGGCGGAGATTTTATGAACGAAGATTATACAAAATGTACACTTGATACACCTGAATCCATAAAAGGTATTGCATTCTGGACCGAGTTATATACAAAACACAAGGTATGTCCCGAAGGAACGGTAAACTACACAACATCCAAGGACATAATTCCAATGTTCATGAATAATCAGGTCGCCATGTTTGCATCAGGTGAGAATGGAGTATCAGCTCTGGAACAGGATCCAAACGTTGAGTGGGGTATAGTTCTTCCTCCGAATGGTGTATCACGTGCCGGAGGCTGGGCTTTTATAGTGCCGGTTACCGCAGATAACGTCGATGCAGCCAAACAATTGATTCTTTGGTGGCAGGATCCTGAAATCATGCAGTATATAAGCGTTCGTATGCCTCCTAACCGCAATGCTTTTAACGTTGCACCTTGGAATGCTCCCCATTATGAATACTTTAAGCAGTCTTCAATGCTTGCACGTACATTGCCGACATTCGGTAAATGGTCTGAAGCTCAAAATATTGTTATAACAGAACTCCAGAATATTCTGGAAGGAAGAAAAACACCTGAGCAGGGTGCAAAAGATATGACGAGACAAATTGACGCACTGATTCAGCAATAGCCAGTCATGTCACAATAAATTCAGGTTCCCGGTTGAACCGGGAACCTGAATTAAGAAATGGGAGAGGGGGAGGCAGCCGTGATTGGAAACCGCCGGTTAAAACAAAATACAATAAGAAGCATAACCGGAATTTTTTTTATTCTGCCTTGCGCGGTAATACTCGTCATGATGATGTTTACACCTGTAATACGCACTGTCGTATTTAGTTTCAGCAAAGTTACACTTCCGAGTTTTGATATTGATTTTATAGGTATTGACAATTTCCGTCGTATTTTTTCAAGCCGGGATTTACTGACTGTATTAAGAAATACATTGTACTGGACGGTTGCATCTGTTTCGATGCGTTTACTGTTTGGTATGTTGTCCGCTTTGGTTATGAATAACCAAATCAAGGGCATTGGCGTATTAAGGGTGATTGCGTTATTGCCATGGACTGTGCCGTCAATTGTTTCTTCAAATATGTGGCGTTGGATTTTGCAGACCGATTACGGATTGTTAAATGGTACCCTTAGAGGGTTAGGATTTGAAGGGTTGGCAAAATCCTGGCTGGGTTCATCTTCAACTGCATTGCCGAGTGTTGTTTTTGCAGCAACCTGGGCAAGTTATCCATTTGTTATGATGATGATTCTGTCTGCAATGCAAAATATACCCAATGAATTGTATGAATCCGCCAGAATAGACGGAGCAAATGGCTGGCATTTGTTTTCCAAAATTACACTACCAAGCATAAAACCGGTGATTTTTGTTGTTACCACTTTGGAAATTATCAGTTCGATAAATGCATTCGATATGCTGTTCACCATGACCGGAGGTGGACCGGGTAACTCATCGGAAATTTTAGGATTATATGTCTACAGACTTTCATTTACATCCCGAGATTATGGAGCAGCTTCAGCAGTCAGTACAGCTTTGTTGATATTCTTCAGTTTTATCTTCATTTTCTATGCTCCGAAGCAAACAAAGAAAGGATGAGTTACATGTATAAAGTAAAATATAAACTTTCTGAATTTCTGATTTATCTGCTGGCTATTATGATTTGCATTTTCAGTCTTATTCCGATTGTCTGGAGTATTTCCACATCGTTAAAACCGTCGGGTGAGCTTTTTATGCAGCCTCCCCACTGGATTCCCAAGAACATTACATTTGAACATTACAGGAATGTGCTGAATAATAAAAATATGGTCAGTTATTTTGTTAATTCATTCATAGTTGCATTTTTCTCGACAATTATTGCATTGATCATAGGTGTACTTGGTGCTTACGGTTTTTCGAGATATAAATTTCCCGGCCGTAATACTCTTTTTTACAGCATACTGTTTACAAGAATTCTACCTCGTGTTTCTCTGGTAGTACCGTTTTTTGTTACGCTCAAAAATATGAACCTGTATAATAAAAGAGCCGGTCTGGTATTTGTTTACCTGATTATAACCATGCCGTTATCCATTTGGCTTTTAAAGGGTTTTATAGACAATACTCCTTATGAAATTGAAGAGGCTGCGACTATTGATGGATGCGGGCCGCTGAGATCATTACTGAGAATTCTTCTGCCTATAAACCTGCCTGCTATTTCAGCAGTAGGAATGTATGTTTTTATTGTAGCATGGAATGAGTTTTTGTTTGCTCTGACAATGACACAGGGAAAGACCATGCGTACTATATCGGTAGGTTTGGCTTTTTACATTGATGAGAACGGTATTCAGTGGGGATCTTTAATGGCTGCTTCCATTCTTATGAGCATTCCAGCTATAATAGTTTTTTCCCTGTTCCAGAAGAATTTGATAAGAGGTTTAAGTGAAGGAGCTGTAAAAGGATAAGAAATTAATTTAATAATAACCTGAAAGGATTGAATTTTATGATGAAAATTTCATTCAGTACATTGGGAACGCCTTATTACAATATAGATCAAATTATTGATATTGCAGTACAAAATAAATATCAAGGTATTGAAATACGAGCTGTCAAAGGAACTTCAGACATTGCCGGCCTGGATGAATTTCGGGGTTCCGGACTTAAGGATACATGCAATAAGATAAAATCCGCGGGTTTGAAGGTTGTATGCGTTGGAACAAGCATTCGGTTCAACCGAGCTGACAAAGCCGATCAGGAAAAAAACCTGGAACTTGCGAAAAGGTATATAGACATAGCCATCGGACTGGATTGCAGTTATATCCGTACTTTCGGCGGTCCGCTGGTTGCAACACAGGGATATACTGAAAGCATGAAATGGGCATGGGAAGGCTATAATAAACTTTGCGAACTGACGAAAGGTACAAATGTAATACCTCTTATAGAAACACATGATGATTTCAGTACAAGCGCGCGAATAATGGATCTTATCAGCGGGATAAGCAACGGGAAAGTAGGAGTTATCTGGGATATTTTGCATCCATATCGTTTTGGAGAAGCCGTGGAAAACACATATAATGTTCTGAAAGACCTGATTTACCATGTTCATATAAAAGATTCCGCAAATTATTCTTCGACAGGTTTTGATATTACCCTGATAGGGGAAGGGAAAGTTCCGATTTCAAAATGTATCAGTTTGTTGAAAGATAATGGATATGAAGGTTATCTTTCATTTGAATGGGAAAAACTCTGGCATCCTGAAATTCCGGAACCAGAGATTGCAATTCCTCATTTTGCCAGCAATATTGTTAAATTTATACAATAATAATTTTCTCTTACCTATATAAGCTTTGAAATTACCCTGTATAAAGGGATTAATTTATATGTACGGGGCAAGGGATATTATTCAGCAAATTTGCTTTGAAGTCAGAGTTAACAGCGTTAGGTGGAAGCTGTTTATAAAACTCATTACAGGAGGAGTCAGTTACAATGTTGGTCCTGGCTTTGGAGTCGAGTACCAGTTCGGCAAAAGCATTGTTATTTGATACAGAAAAAGGGGTTTTGGATTCTAAAAGTAAAAAATACGATTCCAGTATATGCGCTGACGGAAAAACTGATACCGATGCAGTGTTCAGGCTGACAATGGCGCTGGGCAGAGAAACGGCGGCAGGAAGAAAAATTGATGCCGTTGCTTTATGTGGAACATGGCATAGCATAAGTGTTTGTGATGATTCAATGTTTCCTGTTACTCCTACATTTTCATGGGAGTTTATGGAGCCATCTGAACAATGCAGGAAGATACGCAGGAATGACCAGATTGCTTTTACCTTTTATAAAAGGACAGGATGTATGCCGCATGTTACATATCCCCGCCATGCCTTGATTTACCTTAAAGAAAATGATTTTGATCTTAAGGATAAAAAATTCATAAGCCAGGGTGCATATAACTTTTATAATCTCACCGGGGTATTTGCAGAATCCGTAAGTACAGTAAGCGGTTCAGGCCTGTTGAATATCAGTACATTGAAATATGATGATTTTACCCTGGACTATATAGGAATCAGGGAATCCCAGCTAGGTACTCTTGTAACTCACAATGATGTTGCACCGCTTACTGAAAAGGGTGCTTCATTATTAGGTATTTCAGCCGGGATACCTGTTGTTCCTGCACATCCCGACGGGGCCCTTAATCAGGTAAGCAATGGTGCAGGTGTTAGTGGTAAAATGACATTCTCAGTCGGGACGAGTGCTGCAATAAGGTATACAATTGATAAACCTGTCCTTCCGGAAAAAGGACAGTTATGGTGTTATTATGGCCCCACAGGATGGCTTTCCGGGGCTGCTGTAGCAGGGGCATGTAATTGTATAAACTGGTTTGTGGACAGATATATTCCTGGCAAATTGAGTTTTGAAGAGTTGGAAAAGCCGGATAATGTTTTGAGGGATATTCCTGTGTTTTTGCCTTTTCTTTACGGGGAACGCTGTCCGGGATGGCATGACGATCGATTGGGAGGGTTTGCAGAAGTTAAGCCGTCACATAGTATCCTGGATTTTTACAGAGCGCTCCAGGCAGGAATATTGTTTAATGTATTTCAGTGCTATGAAATTTTATGCAAAGAATGCGGTGAGCCTGAACAGATATTCCTTTCGGGGGGAATTCTGAATTCCGAACAATGGACGCAGATGGCAGCAGATGTATTAAACCGCGAGCTATACTGTATGAAGATAAGAGATGCGTCATTAATGGGTGCAGTGGTGTTAGCGCTTTTGGCAGCAGGAGAAATCCCTGATATATCCGAAATACCTGAGGAATGTACGGCTTCAAAAATTGTAAGGCCAAGGGCGGAGTTCACAAAATATTATCATGAGCAATATGGACGTTATAAATACTGGTATGAAAAAACAATGCAGTATTAATAAATAAGTGAGGATACAGTTAATTTCAGCAGACAGCTAAAACCGCTTTAATTCAGGAGCGTGATAGGATGAAAAAAATACTTATTACTCCCAGATCATTTGGGAAAACCGATAAATCAGTCTTTGAACTGTTCGAAAAAACCGGATATCATGTAGTATTAAATCCTTACGGACAAATTCTGACAAAAGAGCAAATGATTGAAAATGTCAGGGATGTGGTCGGAATTATCGTAGGAGTTGATCCTCTTGACAGGGATGTAATCGATGCTGCTCCAAGTCTTAAAGCAATTGCCAAGTATGGTGTCGGTACTGATAATATTGATGTGGAATATGCAAAATCAAAGGGAATCACGGTATCAATAACTGCAGGGGCAAATACCAATGCCGTTGCAGATTACACTTTTGCATTGATGCTTGCTGTTGCAAGGAAAATAACGCTGATAAATGATATGTGCCATCAGAAAAAATGGTCTAAAATAATGGGATTTGAGGCATATGGGAAAAACTTGGGAATCCTGGGACTCGGGGCGATTGGAAAAGCTGTTGCCAAAAGAGCGTCCGGGTTTGATATGAAGGTATTTGCATATGATATTTGCTGGGATAACAATTATGCTGAAAAGTATAATATTACATATGCTACTCCACAGGAAATCTTTGAAACCTGTGATTTTATCAGTTTACATCTGCCCCTCACGGAAGATACGCGTTACATAGTCAATGAGAAGACACTTTCTTTAATGAAACCAAACAGTATCCTGATTAATACCGCGCGCGGCGGGTTAGTCGATGAGAATGCACTGATATCGGCTTTAAAAAATGGCACCATAGCCGGTGCAGGACTGGATGTATTCAGTCATGAACCACCGGAGGATGAGGAGTTCTATAAACTTGATAACCTGATAATGAGTTCTCACTCAGCTGCGTCAACGTATGAGGCGTCAGTAAATATGAGTTATTTATCAGCAAAAAATTTACTTAATGATTTGAGTTTATGCCTTTAACTCAAAAACCTAAAACAGCTCAAAACGGTGTTCTGCGTCACTTGGTTCATAAGTGACGCAGAACCGATGAATTAAGGCGCTTATACAGGCATCAGTCATATCAAATCAGGACGGTGCCCTGAAAAACAAGCTCTGCGTCCCCCGTGAGAATTACCGTTTCATCGGTGTATTTCACTGTTAAGTCACCGCCTTTAAGAATTACGCGGATTTCTTTTCCTTTGGGCAAATATCCGTTCAGAGTGGCAGCTACAACACCAGCGCATGCACCGGTACCGCAGGCCATTGTTTCGCCGCTGCCCCGTTCCCACACACGCATTTTAATTGTTTTTTCATCGAGGATTTGAACAAATTCTGTATTTACACGCTGGGGGAAGAACGGATGGTTCTCGAACAGCGGGCCGATGGTTTCAAGTTCAAGAGTGTCGATGTTGTGAAGGAAGACAACGCAATGGGGATTACCCATTGAAACACAGGTTATCTGGTATTCACTGTCACCAACCTGCAGGGGGTATGCAATTACCGCATTTCCAGACTGTTTTACGGGAATTCTTTCGGGTTTAAGTTCAGGGCAGCCCATATCCACTGAAACCCTGGCCACCTTGTCATCCTTTGTCACAAGCGACAGTGTTTTGATTCCGCTCAGTGTTTCAATTCTCAGCGTCTTTTTGCGTATACCTTTTATATCGTACAGGTATTTTCCCACACAGCGAATGGCGTTGCCGCACATGTTGCCTTCGCTTCCGTCAAGGTTAAACATTCGCATTTTGGCATCGGCAATATCTGACGGGCATATAAGAACCACACCGTCCCCGCCGACGCCGTAATGGCGGTCGGAAAGGTAAACGGACAGGGATTCCGGTGAGGAAACCATTTGTTCAAAACAGTCAATATAAATATAATCATTTCCTGCACTCTGCATTTTGGTAAACTGGAGTTTCATGCGTTGGCTGCGCATATTCCGGATGTCCACGAGTTCAGTGTTGATCTCGCTGTACCGGCTCAGCAGGCTGTCTGCAAGGGCCATAGCGGTATCGACGGATGTCAGGCACGGGATACCCAGAGAAACAGCCTTTCTGCGCAGTTTGACGCTGTCCCGGGCAGGAATCCGGCCTTTTGAAGAAGTGGAAAGGATGTATTTGACCTTTCCGCTGTCCAGCAGTGTACTGCAGTTGTCTTCCCCTTCGTGAATTTTATTCACGGTTGTGACCGACAGCCCGATTTTTCTCAGAATCTCGGCCGTGCCTGCTGTTGCGTAAAGGGTAAAACCGAGGGCATCAAATTTCTTCGCCACGTCCATGATATCGTTCTTGTCTGAGTTACGGACGGTAATCAGGATTCCGCCCGACTTGTACATTTTGTATCCTGCGGCAACAAGCCCCTTAAACAAAGCTTCGGACAGATTTCTGCCAATACCCATAACTTCTCCCGTTGATTTCATTTCGGGACCGAGCTGGGTATCCAGATCCATAAGTTTTTCAAAGGAGAATACAGGTACTTTTACAGCGGTATAAGGTGAAGTTTTGTAAATTCCACAGCCATAGGGAAGATCCCTGAGTTTTTCACCGAGGCTTACCCGCATTGCCAGTTCAACCATCGGGACGCCGGTAATTTTGCTGAGGAACGGTACGGTACGCGACGCCCTGGGATTTACCTCAATGACGTAAATGTCATCATCCCTGACAATGAACTGTATATTCACAATCCCTATAACATTTAACCCATCACAGAGCAGTTTTGTTATATTAATCAATTTCTCTGCAATATGGTCGTATATATGGGTTGCCGGGTAAATTGCGATACTGTCACCCGAATGTATACCGGCACGTTCAATATGCTCCATGATGCCGGGAATTAACACGTCTGTACCGTCGTATATGGCATCTACCTCAATTTCCCTGCCCGAGATGTACTTGTCAATCAGCACGGGGTTTTCAATACCCTGGCTTAATATTATCTGCATATACTCATCCACATCGGCATCGGAAAAAGCTATAGTCATATTCTGTCCGCCCAGCACATAGGAAGGACGGAGCAAAACCGGGTAACCCAGTTTCTGCGCAGCAGTTTTTGCTTCCTGCAAAGTACGGACAGTGTAGCCCGGGGGACGAAGCAGATTCAGTTTTTCGAGCAGTGCGTCAAAGCGCTGCCTGTCTTCGGCCATGTCAATACTGTCCGCACAGGTTCCTATTATGTTGATTCCCTTGTTTTTCAGCGTTTTTGTAAGTTTAATCGCGGTCTGTCCGCCGAATGCCACTACAACGCCGATCGGTTTTTCCTGCTCAATTATATTCAGAACATCTTCGGGATACAGGGGTTCAAAGTACAGCCGGTCCGACATGTCGAAATCGGTGGATACCGTTTCCGGGTTATTGTTGATAATTACAACCCGGTAGCCTAACCTGCGCAGGGCATTTGCACAATGCACGGCGGCATAGTCAAATTCAATGCCCTGGCCAATTCTGATGGGACCTGAGCCAAGGACAATAACTGTATTACTGCTGTCGGGAATTCCCTCTGAAGCTTCGTTTTCCCCGCCTGCTTCCAGAAGGTTGTAGCCGGAATAAAAATAAGGTGTCTGCGCTTCGAATTCACCGGCACAGGTATCAACCATTTTATACACCGGGGAAACGGAATAGCCCGGTTCATGCCCGGTAATCGTCCGTATTGCATTGTCAGTATAACCAAGTTTTTTTGCGGTTATATATTCATCGAAGGATATATTCCTGCCGCGGATTTTATTTTCAAAACGTACCAGGTTTTCTATCTTGTACAGGAACCATCGGTCAATTTTTGTCATCCGGTAAATCTCATCAACCGTAATGTTTCTCCGCAGCGCTTCATATATCATAAAAAGCCGTTCATCGGTGGCTTCTTTTATACCTTGGAGTATTGATTCATCAGACAACAGGGATATTTTCGGCAGACTCAGTGTATCGGTGGAAAGCTCAGCACCGCGTACTGCCTTAAGCAGTGCTGCCTCAAAGCAGTCCGCAATGGCCATTACCTCACCGGTGGATTTCATCTGTGAACCCAGGTTTCGTTTAGCATAGACAAACTTGTCAAAAGGCCATTTTGGCAGTTTAACGGTAACATAATCCAGCGCCGGCTCAAAAGCTGCATAGGTGTTACCGGTAATGGCATTTTTGATTTCATCCAGCCTGTAGCCGATAGCTATTTTCGTAGCAACCTTTGCAATAGGGTATCCGGTTGCTTTTGAAGCCAAAGCCGATGAACGGGAAACACGGGGATTTACTTCTATAACAGCATATTCAAATGAATCGGGATTTAACGCAAACTGGCAGTTGCAGCCACCTTCGACACCCAGCGCCGAAACAATTTTCAGTGACGCGCTGCGAAGCATTTGGTATTCCTTGTCGGACAGGGTTACGGCAGGGGCTATCACTATACTGTCCCCTGTATGTATACCGACCGGATCCATGTTTTCCATTGAACAAACGGTTACGGCATTTCCTGCGCCGTCGCGGATAACTTCAAATTCAATTTCTTTCCAGCCTGCAACGCTTTTCTCTATCAGAACCTGGTGAATAGGAGAAAGGGACAGCCCGTTTTTTACGATTTCCACCAATTCACTTTCGTTTCCGGCAATTCCGCCGCCTGTTCCGCCAAGGGTAAAGGCGGGCCGTACTATCACAGGGTATCCGATTCTTTGCGCGTGAAAAACTGCTTCTTCATATGTGTTGGCTATTTCAGAAGGTATACATGGTTCTCCTATGGAAAGCATGGTTTCCTTGAACAGCTGCCTGTCTTCGGAACGCTGGATGCATTCGGGAGATGAACCCAGCAGACGGACATTGCGTTTATCGAGAAATCCGTCCCGGGCAAGCTGCATACAAAGGTTCAGGGCGGTCTGGCCTCCCAGCCCGGACAGGATACTGTCGGGTTTCTCCTTTTCGATAATCCGTTTTACAGTGGTTATTGTAAGCGGTTCAATATATATTTTGTCTGCCATCGAAGGATCTGTCATAATGGTGGCGGGGTTCGAGTTTACAAGAATTATCTCAATACCGTCTTCACGAAGTGCCCTGCAGGCCTGTGTGCCGGCATAGTCAAATTCCGCGGCCTGACCTATTACAATCGGGCCGGAACCTACCACCAACACCCGTTTAATGCTCTTATCTCTTGGCATGATGAACCTCCATCAGTTTAATGAACTCGTCAAACAGGAAGTCGGAATCCTTTGGCCCGGCGCAGGCCTCAGGATGAAACTGCACCGAAAAGGCCGGTGTGTTTTTATAAATAAGCCCTTCATTTGAAGAATCATTAACATTTATAAACCATTCATCAGCAACGAAAGAGTCAATACTATCCGAAACAACGGCATAACCATGGTTCTGCGAAGTTATATATACTCTTCCGTTCTTTGTATTGCGTACAGGATGATTTGCACCACGATGTCCGAATTTAAGCTTTTTGGTCTGAAACCCATTTGCAAGAGCCAAAAGCTGATGGCCAAGGCAAATTCCCATCGTCGGAATCCGGTAGGGCATCAAAGCCTTCAGGGTATCAATCACTTCGGTATTATCCTGCGGATCGCCCGGACCATTGGTCAGGAAAATACCGTCGGGTTTCAAACTCAGTATTTCATCCGCAGAGGTATTGTGAGGGAGCATATATATGTCACAGTTCCGCCTGGCCAGGGAGCGAAGGATGTTTTCCTTGACGCCGAAGTCGAGAAGCGCAATTTTGTACCGACCGCTGCAGATGATTCGGCGGGCTTTTTTTATGCTGACTTTCTCAACGGGTCTTTCAATCCGGTAACGCCTAATTGCATCAGGGTCAGCTCTGTTCAGGTCATCGGTAATCATTCCGTTCATTGTACCCGAGCGGCGGAGCACTTTTGTAAGCGCCCGCGTGTCAATGCCGTACATACCCACAATGCCGTATTGCTTCAGAAAACCTTCCAGATCGTATTTATATCGGAAATTTGAGGGTGTACTGCAGTATTCTTTGACTATATAAGCTGATACGCTGATTTTCCTGCTCTCAGCATCTTCGGGCATGACCCCGTAATTGCCAATCAGCGGAAAGGTTTGAACTACTGCCTGCCCGGTATAGCTTAGATCTGTCAGCGTCTCAACATAGCCGGTCATTGCAGTTGTGAAAACCACCTCGGCAATAACGTCTCCCGATGCACCGAAAGCGTTGCCTTCAAAAACCATTCCGTTTTCGAGAACCAGGTATTTTTTCATCCTATCATTCCTCCGTATATCGGGGTCAGATCTCAAAACAGTTTTTGTTTATACCGTCACCAATGCCTGTTTTGTATTCGCCTGTGAAACATGCTGTACAGTATTTTTTTCTCCCTGTGCCATCGGCAAGGTACGGCAAATGTTCAACTTTCAGGTATCCCAATGAATCCACGCCTATTATCCGGGCTATTTCGTCAACACTATATTTACAGGCAATCAGGTTTTCCCTTGAATCAATATCCGTTCCGTAATAGCACGGGTTGATGAAAGGCGGAGAGGTAACACGCAGATGAACTTCCTTTGCACCTGCATCACGCAGAAGTTTGACTATTCTTGCGCTTGTAGTGCCTCTTACCACCGAATCGTCGACGAGTATGACCCGTTTTCCCGAAATTGTGGCACTTACCGGATTCAGCTTTATTTTCAGAAGTTCCTCACGCATTTTCTGGACGGGGGAGATAAAAGTCCGCCCGACATATTTGTTCTTGATAAAACCTATTCCATAAGGTATATTACAAGCGTTTGCATATCCAATTGCACCGTCGATTCCCGAATCTGGCACACCTATTACTATATCAGCGTCAACAGGGTGATCCTGTGCAAGAAATGCTCCGGCGCGAAGCCTTGCCTGGTGTACCGAACACCCGTCAATTACCGAATCCGGGCGGGCAAAGTATATATATTCAAAAATGCACAGTGCTTCCTCGGCCCTGCTGCAGTTATCATCAATGGAGTGCACGCCGTTTTTGTCAAAGACGACAATTTCCCCGGGGCGGATGTCCCGGATGAAATGGGCATCGACGGCGTTCAGGGCACAGCTTTCCGATGCAATTATATACGTTCCGTCAGAAGTCATACCGTAGCAGAGGGGACGAAAACCATGCTTATCCCGCACCGCAAGTAATTTATCCTCTGTCATCAGGATGAGGGAATAGGCGCCTTCCAGTACATTCATTGCAGTAAGCACTGCATCTTCTATTTCAGGTTTTCGAATACGCTCTTTTGTAATCACATACGAGATAACCTCGGTATCGCTCGTGGTATGAAATATAGCTCCGTTCATTTCAAGTGTGCGACGCAGCTGAAAAGCGTTGACTATGTTACCGTTGTGTACGACAGCCATGCTTCCCTTAAGGTGTTTAACCAGAAGAGGCTGCGCATTCGTACGGCTTGAGTTCCCGGTGGTACCGTAACGCACATGGCCAATCGCCATACTGCCGGGTCCCATTGAATCGATTATCTTCTCGGTAATCACTTCATGGACAAGTCCAATGTCTTTATGAAGAAGAAACTCACAGCCGTTGCTAATGGCAATGCCGCAGCTTTCCTGGCCTCTGTGCTGAAGAGCGTATAATCCGTAATAAGTAAGCAGGGCAACGTTTTCATTTTTATGGCCGTATACTCCGAAAACCCCGCATTCTTCATGGATTTCGTGCATTGAATTACCACCTTGCCTAAGTTTAATTACGATGAAAACGGTTTCTGAGTGCATAACAATGATGAAAAATACAGTATGTCTGAAACCGTAAAAAAAAAACAAAGGAGCCCACACGCTTACACGTGCTAGAACTCCTTTGTTCTAACTATTATTACTATATACTTTATGCAGATGATTTGTCAATATAAATGAGAGTTGTGGATAGAGTTAATTTACTGTAGGGATTTGAAGATAAGATGACTTCCTGAAATTACCACTCCGGTCACGCCCTTTACAACAAGCATCCCCCATATGGTTTGTCAGCCAGGGTGGCACCCGGTGG
>Ga0134099_1001959_pt1 | contig 18003 bp, 13 predicted proteins | sample 10_taG_2_FD_105482 | JGI IMG/M metagenome (GOLD analysis project Ga0134099, IMG submission 105482) | Switchgrass degrading microbial communities from high solid loading bioreactors in New Hampshire, USA - 10_41_5_180_A2 metaG | ecosystem: Engineered > Bioreactor > Semi-continuous > Anaerobic >...
CTCATCGGCTTCATGGGCTTCACCGTGTGGAGCCACCACATGTTCACGGTGGGCATGGGGCCGGTGGTCAACTCCATCTTCGCCCTCACCACCATGGCCATCGCGGTACCCACGGGCGTGAAGATCTTCAACTGGCTCAGCACCATGTGGGGCGGCCAGGTGCGCTTCACCACCCCCATGCTCTACGCCATCGGCTTCCTCGCCAGCTTCACCATCGGCGGCCTCTCGGGCTTCATGCACGCCGTCGCCCCGTCCAACACCCAGCAGCACGACACCTACTTCGTCGTGGCGCACTTCCACTACGTGCTGATCGGCGGCACGCTCTTCGCCATCCTGAGCGGCATCCACCACTGGTTCCCGAAGGTCTTCGGCCGGATGCTGGATGAGCGGCTGGGGCGCTGGAGCTTCGGGCTCATCTTCACCGGCTTCCACACGTTCGCCTTCCCCTTCCATTTCCTCGGCCTGATGGGGATGCCCCGGCGGATCTACACCTACGCCCCGGGAATGGGCTGGGAGTTCTGGAACCTGGTCTCCACCATCGGCGTGTTCATCCTGGCCGCCGGCATCCTGGTGCTCATCACCAACTTCATCATGACGATGCGCAAGCCCATGGACGCCCCCGCCGACCCGTGGGACGGCCGCACGCTGGAATGGACCCTTCCCTCCCCGCCGCCGGTGTACAACTTCGCCGTGATTCCCGAGGTCCGGCTGCGGGACGCCTTCTGGTTCCACAAACACCCGGAGACGGATGAGCCGGCGCTGGTGTACGACCCGCAGGCGGCGGGCCCCATCCACCTGCCCGGTCCGTCGCTGATGCCGCTGCTGCTCGCGCTCGGGCCCACGGTGGCGGCAACCGGAGTGCTCTTCCTCCGCATGCGGGAGGCGTACGCCGTGCCGGTGATCGTGGCCGGGTTCGTGATCGCGCTGCTGGCCATCTGGGGATGGGCCTTCGAGGGCGAAGGCGGCACCCTGATCGAAGCGGGGGAGGAAAGCTGAGATGGCGCACTACGGCCACGCCAAGAGCAGTCCCGCCCACGGCGGGGCGCACCACGCCCACCCGACCAACACGGGCATCGACAACCGCAAGCTGGGCTTCTGGCTCTTCATCTCGTCGGAGTCGATCTTCTTCGCCTGCCTGCTGGTGGGTTACCTCGTCTACCGGGGGGGCTACGATCCGGGCATCGGGCCCCGGGACCTCTTCAACATCGAGCTCACCACCGTTTCCACCTTCGTGCTGCTCATGTCGTCACTGGCGATGGTGCTGGGCGTGAACGCCGCCCAGCGGAACCAGGCTCGCCAGGCCATGGGCTGGGTGCTCCTCACGGCCCTGATGGGCCTCACCTTCCTGAGCTTCCAGGCCTACGAGTTCACCCACTTCTACCACGCGGGGCTCAGCCTCTCGTCCAGCCTCTTCGGGACGGCCTTCTACACCCTCACCGGCTTCCACGGCGCCCACGTGGCCGTGGGCGTGATCTGGCTGCTCACGCTGCTCTTCTACGGTCGGCGCGGCGGACTGGGAGCCGACAAGGCGGACGACGTTGAGGTGGCCGGCCTCTACTGGCACTTCGTCGACATCGTCTGGATCGTGCTCTTCACCGTGGTCTACCTGGTCGAGTTCGTCCAGTGAGGGGAGGGAAGGTCGTGCGATCCGGTCTATCTGCCGGCCAGCAGGCCAAGGTCACCCCCCTGCGGCGGAATCACCCCACCGCCCGCACCTTCGTGGCCGTGGGCGCCGTGCTGGCGGTGATCACGGCTGCCGAGTTCCTCATCCTCTACGTTCAGGGCATGTCCACCTTGGTGGTGACCGTCCTGGCCCTGCTCTCGTTCGCCAAGTTCGCCCTGGTGGCCGGGTACTTCATGCACCTGCGCTTTGACGCCCGCCTCCTGACGGCGGTCTTCGCCGTGGGCATCACCCTGGCCCTGCTCATCACGGTCGCCCTGAAGTTCATCAACCTGGCCTAAAGAAAGCGGGCGGGGTGCGGGAGCCCCGCCCGAGTCGCATGGATGCGCCCGCATCCCGGGCCCGCCGTGCCACTTGGCCAGACGCACATGGCAACCCGTACGGGATACAGGGTGCCAGGGGCCGGCCAAACGTACGTGACGACCCATACGGGTCACGGGGTGCCGGTGGCCGGCCAGGCGCACGTGGCAACCCCCACAGGGCACGGGGTCCGGTGGCTGGCCAAACGCATGCGGCCGTCCGTACAGCGCACGGCTTGCCGGCAGCGGATGGCCAGACGTGCGCGCCACGTCCGTGCGGCGAACGGCTGGGCAGTGGCTGAACCGCAAAGCGAGGTGTCCATATGCGTCCATCCCTCTGGGACCATCGCTTCGAGGAACTCTGGTACCCCGACCTGCTCGCCTGGACCATCCTGCTCAACGCCGCCTACCTCCTGCTGGTCAACCTCTGGCGCCGGGCGTACCGGTGGGGGCCGCCGGTGCCGGTTTGGAAGCAGGTCCTCTTCTCCCTCGGCCTCTGGACGGTCTACCTGAGCGAGGGAACCCCCATCCACATCCTCTCGGAGCGCTACCTCTTCAGCGTGCACATGCTCCAGCACACCCTGCTCACCATGGTCATGCCGCCGCTGCTCCTGCTGGGCACGCCCGAGTGGGCCCTGCTCCCCCTCCTCCGGGTCCGTCCGGTGCAGGCGGTCCTGCGCGTCCTGGTCCATCCGGCACCGGCCCTCCTGCTTTTCAACCTCATCTACTCCTTCTGGCACCTGCCCGTCGCCTACCAGACGATCCTGCTCTACCGCTGGTTCCACGTCGTGCAGCATGCCATCCTGGTGTTCACCGCCACGCTCATGTGGTGGCCGGTCTGTTCACCCACCCGGGCGCTGCCCCGCCTTTCGGAACCCGCTCAGATGGTCTATCTGTTCCTGGCGGCCCTGACCCAGATCGCGGCGTTCGCCGTGATCACGTTTTCGGACGTGGTGCTCTACCCCTTCTACGAGCAGGCCCCCCGCATCTTCGGGCTGGACGCCATGGCCGACCAGCAGCTGGCCGGTGCCGTCATGCACCTGAGCGGCAGCATCATCTTCACCTTCGCCTGGGTCATCATCTTCTTCCGCTGGGTCTCCCGGGAGGAGCGGCACGCCGTCCCCGACCCCGCATCCCCAGACCGGGCGGCGGTGTGAGCTGAAGCCGGCTTGCTTTCGGAACGTACGAGATGCCTCGCCACGCGATTGAACTGTACATAGTTCTCGCAATCGCAGAACCATTTGACCTACAGCATCGTCTCATTAGTGCCACGCATGGCCATGCTGCGGCTCCCCAGGAGGTCGTGCAAGGGCCTGTCTGGACTTCTGCGCGCAGGAGGTTCCGCACGGATGACCACGCATTCGAGGTACCGGTTTGAACAGTTCTCCGCCAGTCGGCGCATCGGGGCCCTGGTGCCGGCTCCGGACGGCGAGTCGCTGCTTTTCGTCAGTGACATCAGCGGACAGTTCAACCTCTGGCAGGTCTCGAGCCAGGGGGGGTGGCCCCGGCAGCTCACCCTGTTCACGGAGGAAGCCGTCCGCCAGGCTGTCTTCAACCGTGACGGCTCCCGCATCGCCTTCATCGCGGATCACCACGGCGACGAGAAGTACCAGGTCTACCTGATGGACGCGGTGGGCGGCTGGCCGGAGAGAATCACCGACCGGCCCGACGCGCAGTACCAGGTGGCGTGCTTCTCGCCCTGTGGCCGTTACGTGGCCTTCTCGGGCAACGCCACCCGCCCCCAGGACGTGGACATCTACATCTACGACCTGGAGACGAAGAAGACCCGGCAGGTTACGCCCGGCGGGGGGCTGCGGTACGCGTTCAGCTTCTCGCCGGACGGCACCCGGCTCCTGGCCGTCCAGTTCTACGGCAATGCCGATCAGGATCTGCTGCTGATCGACGTCGCCAGCGGCGAGATTCGGAACCTCACCGCCCACCCGGGGCGGGAGGCCAAGTACGTCCCGGGCCCGTGGCTGAAGGACGGCTCCGGCTTCTACTTCCTCACCAACGACGGGCGGGAGTTCCAGGCCATCGCCTTCTACGACCTGGCAGCCCACCGCTGGTCCTACGCCGTCACCGCCGACTGGGACATCGAGGGGTGTGCGCTGAACGGAGACCAGCGCCTGATGGCCTACACGGTGAACGAGGCCGGCCGCTCCGTGCTGCATGTGATCGAGCGGGAGAGCGGCCGCCGCCTCGACCTGCCCGCGCTGCCCGTGGGCGTGATCATGGACCTGAAGTTTGCACCGCAGGACAGCCGGAACCGCCTCTTCCTCCAGATGGCCAGCTACAAGGAGGCCACCACCATCTACGTGCTTGACCTCGAAGCGGGCGCCCTCACCCGTGTCACCGAGTCGATGCTGGGCAACATCCCCGAGGAGGTCTTCGTCGCCCCTGAACTGATCTACATCGACTCCTTCGACGGCCTGCGCATCCCCGAGTGGCTCTACCGGCCCCACGGCATCGAGCCGGAGATGAAGGTGCCGGCGCTGCTCTCCATCCACGGCGGACCGGAGTCGCAGGAGCAGCCGGCGTACAACTACGGCGGCTTCTACCAGTACCTGCTCAGCCAGGGCATCGCGATTCTGGCGCCGAACATCCGCGGCTCCACCGGCTTCGGCATCGACTACCAGAAGCGCATCTACCGGGACTGGGGCGGTGCGGAACTCAAGGACATCGAGGCCTGCAACCGCTACCTCCGCTCGCTGGACTGGATCGACGGCGACCGCATCGGCATCTGGGGCGGCTCCTTCGGCGGCTTCGCCACCCTCTCCGCCGCCACCCGGCTGCCCGACCTGTGGGCCTGCGCCTGCGACTTCTGCGGGCCGGCCAACCTGGTGACCTTCGTCCAGTCCGTGCCACCCCACTGGAAGCCGATGATGAAGGCCTGGGTGGGCGACGCCGAGGAGGACCGGGAGTTCCTGATGGAGCGCTCTCCCATCACCTACGTGGACCAGCTGAAGTGCCCGCTGATGGTGGTGCAGGGCGCCATGGACCCGCGGGTGGTGAAGGCGGAGTCGGACCAGATGGTGGAGCGGCTCCGCGCCCGCGGCCGGGAGGTGGAATACCTGGTCTTCGAGGACGAGGGCCACGGCTTCACCAAGCGGCACAACCAGCTCAAGGGCTACGGTGCGATGGCGGACTTCCTGGTCCGGCACCTGGTCAGGTGAGAGGAACAGCATGAAGGCGAAGGCCGGGAGGCCGTGCACCGCACGTCCCCCGGCCTCTGTCGTTCTCGCACGCGCTCCGAACGCTTCCGGCGGGAGCGCCACGCCCCGTGGTCACGCACGCCCGCCCCTCAAGGTTCCGCCTCCCAGGCCAGCCTCATCCGCCCCGTGGTGCAGCCTGGCCGCGCGCTGGCCCTACCCCGCCAGGAGCACGCTGTTGGCCAGCAGGTACTGCGCGGCGAAATAGGTGCTCATCACGCCCAGGTCCGCCCGGGGCAGCGGGCGCACGAACCGGTTCCAGGCGAGGATCGCGTCCGAGAGGTAGAAGAGCAGAGCACCGGCCACCACGGCGGGCGACCGGGTGCCCGCTGCGGCCAGCACCATGAGGGAGATCGCGCCGATGTAGAGGCCGACGGGCAGCAGCATGCGCCTGCCCCCGTTCCGGAGCACGCCGGGGCGCAACCGGCGGAAGAAGAGCACACCCGCCACGAGCAGCGCCGCGGCGAGCAGGGCGTCCGGCACGCGCGCCAGGCCCGCCAGCCCAGCCACCGCCCCGCCCGTCTCCGCAGACGCCGACAGCGCCGCCTCACGCGCCAGCGGTGCGCCCTGCCCCAGCGACCACCACCCGAAGGCGGCGATATAACACAGGTGTGCGGCAAAGAACGAGGCAAGCCCCGCCAGGAAGCGGTTCCGGGGCAGGACCAGGAAGATGTCGCCCGCCACCGAGAACAGAAGCCCCGCCAGCACCAACGCGCCATAGGGCCCGGCCCCGGAAAGCCCCCCGGCCGCCAGGGCGATGATCAGGAACATCGTTCCCGGCTTGAACACGTAACGCCAGCGGCGCGCACCCATCCAGATGGCCAGCAGGTCTCCGAAGCCCAGGAGGGCGATGGCGACCGTCAGCAGCCTCCACACGGATCTCACCCCCGGAGAATGATTATACCACTAAATTCATAATCATCACTCCATAAAACGAATCGCACGCAAAGAAGGATGGCCCCCGGGGCAGGGGGCCATTTCGGCTAATGCTGCTTCTCCTGATCCTGCAGCTCCCGCTCCGTAGGGTGGGCCGGAGCCGTTGACAGGCCCGACTGGGTGATAATCACCCGTGCGACCACCGTGACCGGGGCCCTCTGCCATTCCTCGAGCCAGCGGTGGTGCAGGTTCTTGAAGTACGTCGGGAAGGCGAGCTGCGCCATCTTGCCGAAGCCCACCGGGTCGGTGCCGCTCTCCTGCAGTGTGGCGATGAAACGCTCCACCCGCACCCGCAGGTCGTCAGCCATGGCCTCCTCCAGGACCCGCCGGGACTCGGGCGCCTCCACCTTCCCCAACCCGCACTGCGAGCGGGCGAGGTTGAGCTGGCCGGTCACCTCCACCCGGAACGCCACCTGGTTGTCCCGCATCTCGGGGCGGATGCGCACCTTGCCGGAAAGCACGGTCGCCGAGAAGGTACCCTTGTCGGGGTCCGGGCACGGCGCCGAGATGGTGGCGCCGACCGGGTTCCCCACGAACCAGGGCAACACCTGGTACTCCGGTTGGTGAACAATGCGCTGCAGGTAGTCGCGCCGGAAGAGGGCCGCACCGCTCAGTTCCACGGCCGTGGGGGGCGACTGGTCCGTCATGGCCGGGCGCTGGATCACTCGGACGACCGGCATCCACATGGTGTGCGTCTCCGACGCGCGGGCCACCATCACGTTCTTCAGCCGCCACTCCGCGCCGCCCCGGGCGTGCAGGATCCCAATGAGATTGGTCGGCTGGAAGGGACGGAGCTGTGGAACGGTCTCCAGCACCTCCTGCGCCCGCCCCTCCACCACGAACGGGCGCACCGTGAGCCGGATCTGCTGGTCCGTGGTGAGCGTGTCCAGCACGTCGCCCACGCCGTACTTGCGTGCGTACTCCTCACTGATCAGGACCACCCGCAGGTGGTGAAAGACGAGCCGCCGGGCCGAGGCCATCCGGATGAAGCCCAGGGCGTCGGTGAAGTTGCGCGCCTCCCGTGCCACCACCCAGACGGGCTCCTGCACCGCCGGGCTGCCCCCTTTCTCCTGCTGGGGCAGGGGCCGCGGCATGGCGAGCGTGAGCCGGATTGCGTCCGCCTCTCCCACGTCCACGGCCATCCCGAGCACGATACCGAGGTCGTTGAGCTCGATGCGGCTCCAGCAGCCGGTGAGCATCGCCGCCAGCAGCAGGAGCACCGCCAGGAGCCGGGCCCGACTAGCCACTGGCCATCGCCCCCTGACGGAGCCGGCCGACCAGGGCGCCGATGGCCAGCAGAAGCAGGATGGCCAGCTGGAGGCCCACGTGCAGGATGTTCCACCAGGCCTGTGCGGTAAGGCCAGTGCGCTGCAGGGGACCGGGCAGGATCTGGGCCGCCCCCATCGCGATCACCGCCAGCACGGCGGTGATCCACCCCCGCCGGTGGACGTTAAAGGTCACGCTGAGCTCCTCTACGGCCGCGAACAGGTTCACGGTCACCTTGAGCAGGCCACCGGCGAGCCAGAGTACCATAACCCCGGCCTGGATCCGCTCCACCGCCTCCGACACGGCGATGATGGCGAAGAGCTCAAACCCGGGGTAGAGTAGACGCCCGGGGAGGACCGACCCGAACACCAGGGTGATCAGCGCCATGGTGACGCTCAGCAGCACGTGGGCGCCGCCCACACCGATTGCCGTCCACAGGTACGGGTTCACCTTCGGGCTCAGGTGCCGGATGAAGCTCAGCGCGACGATGGACTGGCCGGTCCAGGCCAGCGTGACGGAAATCGCCCGCACGAGCCCGTCGAGTCCCCGGTACAGGAACGGATCGATCTGCAGGATGTCGAACTCCCGGAACAGCCCCGTTGGCAGGACCAGGATCACCAGCACCATCGGCAGGAAGACGGCGAACGCGATGCGGGAGACGGGTTCCACCCCCCGGACCACGGCATAGATGGCCACCCCCGCAATCATGGGCGCCAGCACCCAGCCCGGCGTGCCGGGCAGGAGCAGGATGCTGGTGAAGGTCTGCACATCGTGCAGGGCCAGGGCGGAGAGCAGCAGATTGAGGGCGCTGTAGAGCAGGGCGACGGGCAGTGCGGCCCAGGGTCCGAAGGCGCAGCGCAGGGCCTTCACGGGGTCGCGGTGCGAAAAGCGGCAGGCGGCCCAGACGGTGACGAGGCTGACGGCGAGGCCGTAGAGACCCCCGAGCAGGATGGCCAGCCACGCCTCCTGCCCCGCGTACTGGACCAGGGCGCGAGGGAGCAGCATGTACGGCATCACGGAGCCCATGATCGCCAGGACCGCAGCGTACAGCCCGCCGCTAATCTGTTGCTGCACCGGGCTTCCCTCCTTCTTTCCGCTCCGGCGCGTGCGGCCGGTTCGACAACCCCATCCGGCTCCGATTGCCCAGCGGCATGAACCGCGGCCGCCGGCGCATCGCCCACCACGGCACCCGCACGGCCACGTCACGCTGGTCGCCCCACGACGGCGGGATCATCGGGGAGAGGTAGGGCACCCCGAAGGAGCGGAGGCTGACCAGGTGCACGTAGAGCGCCATCAGCCCCACCACGATCCCGAAAAAGCCGAAAACCCCGGCCAGGACCACGAAGGCGAAGCGGAGAACCCGCACGGCCAGGGACATGGCGTAAAGTGGGATGATAAAGGAGGCGATGGCCGTCAGCGCCACCACGACCACCATCACCGGCGAGACCAGCCCGGCCTGGACGGCCGAATCGCCGATCACCAGGGCGCCCACGATGGAGATGGCCTGGCCCACCACCTTGGGCAGCCGCACGCCGGCCTCACGCAGCGCTTCCATGGTGAGCTCCATAGCCAGGGCTTCGATCACGGCGGGGAACGGGACGCCCTCGCGGGCGGTGATCAGGGTGATCAGCAGGTTCGTGGGGATGAGCTCCTGGTGGTAGGTAGTGATAGCCACGTAGGTGGCCGGTCCCAGAAACGCGATGAACACGTAGATGATTCGGAGGGTCCGAATGAAGGATGACGTGGGCCACCGGTCATAGTAGTCCTCGGCCGCCTGCAGTTCGGCCACCAGGGTGGACGGCATCAGCATCACGTGGGGGGTGCCGTCGGTGATCAGGGCCACCTTCCCCTCCAGCATCCCGGCTACCACCACGTCGGGCCGCTCGGTGACCTTCACCAGAGGGAAAAGCGTGAAGCTCTCGTCCTCGATGAGCTCCTCGATGTAGCCGCTCTCCAGCACGCTGTCGACCTGGATGCGGGAGACCCTGCGCCGCACCTCGTTGACGATGCCGGGCTCGGCCAGGCCCAACAGGTAGACCAGGAGCACCGTGGTGTGTGTGCGCGTGCCCAGGGTAAACTTCTCCACGCGCAGGCGATCGTCGCGCAGGCGGCGTCGGATGAGGGCGAGGTTCTCCACGTGGCTTTCGGTGAAGCCGTCCTTGGGGCCGCGCACGGTCGGCTCGGTGGTGGGCTCGTCCGGCTGGCGCTTCGGGAGGCCGTCGGTGGGCATGACCAGCGCGAGGGTGAGGCCCTCCACGAAGAGGACGCTGTCCCCGTTGAGGAGCGCCTCCAGCACCTGGCCCATGCTGCCCACGCCCGTGATGGTGGCGCTGGGGATCAGCTGCTGGAACGTCTCCAGGTTGAGGGCACCGCCGGGAGGCGGAATCGGGTCGTTCCTGGACTGGCTCGTCAGCGCCTCGAGGATCAGCATGATCTGCGTCCGGTCCGCCATCCCGTTGACGTAAAAGAGGCAGGCGGGCAGGCGGTTGGAACCCACATAGAGCGGGCGATCCATCACGTCCTCGCTCGCGCCCAGGAGGGCGCGCACGATGGCCCGGTTCTCGGCCAGCGCCGGGCTGACGGGCATGTTGTCCTTCTCGGCCGCCAGGTCCATCTGCACCGGCTCGGGCAGCTGCGCCCCGCCGCAGGCGGCCACCCGGTCGGCCAGGATGTTGGCCCGCTCCACTTGCCAGCGGCGCAGGTACTGGACCACCAGCGCTTGCTCGATCACCTGTCCGCACCTCCCGCAGCGTGTATTCTTTCAACCGGACCAGATAGGTATGCGAAACCGGCTGGCAGACCGCTCCCCGTGCCGGAGGCGACCCCGCTGCCGGCAACACGGGTGCTGTCCGCGCGCAAGGCGGCCCCCCGCGCCCGAGCGCAGGGGGCCGCCTGTTTCCGCGTCAGACCTTCACCGGCCCGCCGCGGGACGCGCCGGCTGGAGGCGGCGCACAGTGAGCCAGAGCAGCAGGACGATGAGCCCGGCGGCAATCAGGCAGTACTTCCACCGGATGGCCTCACGGGCGGCGGCGGTGGTCAGGATCGGCGAGTACAGCCGGGTCATGGTCGCCAGCGGCTCGCCCGCGGCCGCCGCCAGACCGAAAGCGGGATTGGTGTAGGCGAAGACCAGGCCCCAGACCGGCGCGTTCTCCGGCTCGAAGAACACGTGGTAGGTGAGGGAGCCGAAGAGCGGCGAGAGCAGCATCCAGGTGATCACCACGCCGTAGGCGGCCACCACCGCCGTCTGGGTTCGCCGGTAGAGCGCGCTGAAGTAGAGAGCGACCGAGCCCAGCAGGAAGACGGTCACCACGCAGACCACGGCCGAGAGCCCCAGCCGATAGAGCGAGAAGCCGCCGAAGAGGAAGATGAGCCCGAACACGGGAAGCGAGGCGATCAGCAGCAGCAGGGCGAAGCCGGTGGCTGCGAGGAGTTTGCCCACCACCACCTGGGCGACGGTGAGTCGGGTGACCAGCAGCAGATCCAGCGTCTGCCTTTCCCGCTCCCCCGCAATGGCCCCTGCGGCCAGCCCCGGCACCGCCAACACCAGCAGCACCAGCTGGAGCATCGCCAGCGTGGCGTAGATGGCGGCGCCCACCTGCGGGGCGAAGCCGGTGAAGCGGCCGCCCTGCAGCGACGCGGCGAAGATGAGCACGGCCACGAGGCCCTGCAGCCCCACGTAGAGCACGATCAGCCCCGGGCTGCGCCAGCTGCGCATGCGCACCCGCACCTCCCGGAGGAAAACCGGGTTGCGCACGAACCCCCACCAGGCGTTCACCGCACCTCACCTCCCGTGGTGGCCAGGAAGACCTCCTCGAGATTGGACTTGACCTCGGCGAAGTGCACGACGGGCAGTCCGGCCCGCACCAGGTGGGCGAGCAGGGCCGCCACAGCCTGGTCGTCGCCCTCCACCGCCACCCGCAGCCCGCCCCCGGCCGGCGTGACGCTGCGGACACCCGGGGCGGCGCGCACCGCTTCCAGCACTGCCGGGTCCACGCCGGCCACCGGGTTTGGGTCGGCAGGCGCCCCGTCAGCACCGGTGCCCGCCCCCGCACCGGCGCCCGCCCCGTGGCCGCCGGCCAGGCGCACCTCGATCACCCGGGCGCCGGCCTCCCGCTGCACCTGCTCCACCGGGCCGGAGAGCACGATCTGGCCCGCATGGATGATGCCGATGTGGGTGCACATCTCCGCCAGTTCGGCCAGGATGTGGGACGAGATCAGGATGGTCTTCCCCCGGCGCCGGAGCTCCTGCAGGATCTCCCGCATCTCCACCCGGGCCCGCGGGTCCAGCCCCGAGGCGGGCTCGTCGAGGACCAGGAGGTCGGGGTCGTGCACCAGGCAGCGGGCGAGGCAGAGCCGCTGTTTCATGCCCCGGGAGAGCGAGTCGACGTACGCGTCCCGCTTGTCAGCGAGGTTCACCAGCTCCAGCAGGGAGCCGATCAGCCGCTCTCGCCCCGCGGTCGGCAGCCCGTAGCAGTCGGCGTAGAACTGCATATACTCGTCGACCTTCAGGTTGTCATACACCCCGAAGAAGTCGGGCATGTAGCCCAGCCGCGCCCGCGCGGCCCCGGGGCGCCGCAGCACGTCGACGTCGCCGATGAAGACCCGGCCGGCGTCGGGCTGCAGGAGGGTGGCGATCACCTTCAGCGTGGTCGTCTTGCCCGCGCCGTTGGGGCCGACGAAGCCGTAGATGGCACCCTGCTCCACGGCAAAGGTGACGCCCTTGAGAGCGAGGGTCTCGCCGTACTGTTTCACCAGCCCTTCCACCCGCAGCATCAGCCGCTCACCTCCTCCTTCGCCCCTGCGCCGGGGCCGCCCTCCATCTGCTCTGCGTCCTCCGGGTTCTCCGGCCGGCCCGGCGCAGCGCCGTCGGGAAGGTCCGCGGTGGCCTGGACCGGCAGAGGATGGAAGGCGTAGACCGCGTGCACGCCTTTCGCCAGCCGGCCCGTCACGGTGACGGCCGGCTCCGCGGGCGGCCCTTCCGTCCAGCCCAGCACCAGCAGGGCGGTTTGGTGCCGCCCCTCGCCCACCTCCCAGACGTAGGATCGCACCTGGTCCCGACGGGGGTCCTCTTCCGCCCCGGCCAGCTGTTCCGGCGGCAACAGCACCCCCTTCGGGTCGCCCGGGTCCGGCTCGCCCTGCAGGCGAAGACGGAACGGCGCAGACGTCTCCCCGGGGCCCAGCGCGCCCAGGGGGACCGCCGCCCGGGCCGTGGCCACCTCCACCCCCACCAGCGGCACGGGCAGGCCGTTCCGGACGCGTCCGGTGAGTTCGGTCCCGGTCATGGCGAGGTCGACCAGTTCCAGCCCTCCCCCCACCGACACGGCCTGCTCCACCGCGAACCCCGCCATGGTGTAATTGGTCAGGCCAGAGAACTCAATCGCGGCGGGGTCGCCGGGCACGATGCGCGCCGGCACCTCACCGCCCAGGTTGGCCATGACCAGCGCCCGCACCAGCCGGGCGCCCGGCAACGGAAGGGAAAGCCGGGTCCGGCCGGGGGCGTAGACCCCGGTGTGGGTGGTCATCACGCCTGCCCCGGACCCCGGCATCAGCTCGGTGGTGGTGATCAGGTGCGTGATCCCGCCCTGGAACCGGCCCGCCCCCAGGCCGTAGACCATCCCCAGGAAAACGAGAGCGAGCAGCGGTACCGTGAACCAGGCCCATTCCCGCCGGTCGATCCGGCGCAGCACCAGATAGCTCACCGGCCCGGCGGCGAGAAGGTACCCGCCCAGGACCAGGACCACGAGCCAGACCCGGGGGAGACCCCAGTCCGGCAGCTGCTGCAGGGCGTACTGCATGCGCCAGTCCGCCTGCAGCCCGGGCAGGCGCCAGGCAGGACTGCCCACCAGCTGCCCGAGCAGGGCCGCCTGCCCCGCCCAGTCGGCCACCGGCGCCAAGTCAGGGTCGTAGGCCAGGTAGATCACGCGCCCCGAGCCGACCCGGGCCGCTGCGGCCAGCACCGGGTCGTCGCCCAGCAGGGCCTCGCCCCGCACCAGCGGGCCGGCGCTCACGAGGGCGCTGCCCGGAAGCGGGGTTCCCGCCGCCTCGCCCAGCGGGGTGAGCGGTGCCTCCGCCGTTCCCGCCGGCTCTACCGGCAGCAGGTGCCCGGGCAGGGGCCCCAGGGTGCGCTGCCATTCCGGGCCGCCGAAGAGCAGAAGCGTGCCGCCGCGCGCCACCCACAGTGCGAGGGCCTGGATCTGCGCCTCGCTCAGCGCACCGGTATCGAAGCGGGAGAGGGCGATCACGTCAAAGCTCTCGAGCAGCGTCGCACTGTCGGGCATCTCCTCCGCCGAGAGCCGCACCACCCGGGCGGCCTGTTCCCCCGAGCGCAGCTGGCCCAGAGCCTCCGCCAGCCCTTCGCCCTCCGAGAGCACGCCCGCCAGCAGCACGTCCCGCGGCTGCCAGTCAAGCTCGACGGTGCGCTCCGCCACCCGCTCCCCGCCGGCGTACAGCTCCACCCGCAGTGGCCAGCCCTGCCGGTCGGGGAGGCTCACCACCAGCCGGCTGCTCCCCCCGGCGGGCAGGTCGAAGGGCACGGCGTAGCGGGCGTCGGGCAGCAGCGTCAGGCCGGAGGGCGGATCGACCCGGAGCACCACCTCGCCGGCGGCGGCCCCGCCCTCGCTCCTCAGGTCAATCCAGAGGGTCACCCAGTCGCCCTCCTTGGCCAGGCCGCCGAAGACGGGCTGCACGGTCATGGTCACGTCCGCCGCCGCGGCCGGTGCGGCCGTCAGCAGCAACACCAGGACGATCCAGAGCCAGAATCGGCGCACGTCTCATCCTCCCGCGCGGTTTCTGCAGTGGTGTGAGTTAGACGGGTGCAGCGGCGCCCCGGATTCCGCCTTCCGCCCGCCGCCGGCACAACGGCCGCGCGTCTGCGGCCGAGAGGAATCGTCGCCATCCTCACGAAATTGTCACTCTACCCTATTGCAATGCAGAGACAGTCCGGTGGTGACCCTTCATGACCTGGCATGGATCCGTGCTGCAGTGCCCCCGCCTCGCCGGCCCGGAGCCGCTGATGCGGGGCCTCCGCCGCGCCGCCGGGCGCTTCACCCGACGCCCCCACCTGCCCCTGCAGATGCAGATTGCCCTGCTGGCGGCGGCCCTGGTGCTGGTGTCGGTCAGCGCCGGCACCGTGGTGGTGGCGCTCTACGCCCTGCGCACGGTGGAGGCGCAGGCGGGCCAGCGAGCCATGCACGTGGCCCGGACGGTGGCGGAGATCAACGAGGTGAAGCGCTTCCTGGGCCAGCCTGGTGGCGAGAAGGTCATCCAGCCCATCGCGGAGCGCGTCCGCATCGCCAACGGCATGGAGTATGTGGTGGTGATCGACCAGGCCCGGCGGCGTTACAGTCACCCGCTGGTGAGCCGCATTGGCACCCGGTTCGAATCGGAGGACGGCGGGCCGGCCTTCGCCGAGCACTCTTACATCTCCTACGGCCGCGGCGAGCGGGGCAACAGCGTGCGCGCCTTCGTACCCGTCATGTCTGAGGACCTGCAAGAGCAGGTAGGCGTCGTCCTCGTGGGGGTGATCACCCCCTCCGTGGCCGCCGTGCTCCACGACCTGCGGCCGCAGCTCGCCCTCACCCTCCTGGTGGCCACGGCGGTAGGGTTGGCCGGGGCCTGGCTGCTGGGCGGGCGGATCAAGCGGCAGCTGCTCGGCCTGGAGCCGGCGGAGATCGCCCGGCAGCTGCAGGAGCGGGTGGCGATCCTCGACGCCATCGGCGAGGGGGTGATCGCCATTGACCGGCAGCAGCGGGTGACGGTGCTCAACGCCGAGGCGCAGCGGGTGATCGGCGTGGGCGAGAGCGCGCTGGGGCGGCCCATCGCCGAGATCATCCCCAACAGCCGATTGCCGCAGATCCTGGAGACCGCCGCCCGGGAGCTCAACCAGGAGATGGTGCTGGGCACTACCACCGTCCTCACCAACCGGGTGCCGGTGTGGCGCGACGGCAAGATCATCGGGGCGGTGGCCACCTTCCGGGACCGCACCGAGTTCCACCGGCTGGCCGAGGAGCTCACGGGCGTACGGGCGTTCGTCGACTCGCTCCGGGCGCAGAACCACGAGCACATGAACCGCCTGCACACCATCGCCGGCCTGATCAAGCTCGGCCGCTACCAGCAGGCCAGCGACTATATCTTTGCCAGTTGCGAGGAGCAGCAGGAGCAGACGCGCTTTCTGGCGACCCACTTCGCCGATCCCCGCATCGCCGGCCTGCTGCTGGGCAAGCTCCACCGCGCCCGGGAGCTGGGGGTGCAGCTGGAGCTGGACCCGGCATGCCACCTGGAGTCGCTGGCCGACCACGAAGCGGGGGCGCTGGTGGTGGTGCTGGGGAACCTGGTGGAGAACGCCATGGAGGCGGTGGCGGCGATGCCGCCCGACCGGCGGCGGGTGCAGGTGCGGGTGGACGACGAGGACGGCGTGGTGACGGTGGTGGTGCGCGATACCGGCCCGGGGATTCCGCCCGCGCTCCAGGAGCAGGTGTGGCAGCCGGGCTTCAGCACCAAGGCCGCGTCCGGTCGGGGGGTCGGGCTGGCCCTGGTGCGCCGGCGGTTGGAAAGCCTGGGCGGTGCGGTCGCGCTGGAGTCCGGGCCCTGGGGCAGTTGCTTCACGGCCTGGCTGCCCCGCACCCGGCCGGACGCGGCGAGCACAGAGTAAGGGGGGATGGGCGTGGATGCGTTTCAGGTGCTGGTAATCGAAGACGACCCGATGGTGGCCGAGGTGAACCGGGCCTACGTGGAGGAGGCCGGCCCCTTCACCGTGGTGGGCATCGCCCGCACGGCCGAGGAGGGCCTGGCGATGGCGTCTGCGCTCACCCCGGATCTGGTGCTCCTGGACATCTACCTGCCCGGCCTCAGCGGCCTGGAGGCGCTCCGGGAGATCCGCCGGCGCGACCTGCCCTGCGACGTGCTGGCCGTGACCGCGGCGCGGGATGTGCGCACGGTGCAGGACGTGCTGCGCAACGGGGCGGTGGACTACATCGTGAAGCCTTTCCAGTTCGAGCGGCTCCGGGCCACGCTGCTCACCTACGCGGAGATGCGCCGCCGACTGCGGGAGGAAGTCGACCTGAGCCAGGCGGAGATCGATCAGTTCACGCGACCGGTGGGAGCCGCCCCCGGCGCCGTTCCCCGGCCGCCGGACCCGACGCTGAGCGGGGGCCGCGTCCCGGCATCGTCCCCCGCCGGGGGAAGTCGCCCGCCGCTGGGCACGTCCGCTCCGGGTGCGGTTCCCCTGGCGAAGGCGGTCCCCGGGGGCAGCGGCGCCCCGGGCCCCACCCACGGGGGCAGGGACCTGCCCAAGGGGCTGACCGAGTGGACCCTCCGCCAGGTGCTGCTCCACCTCGTCCAGGCGGGGCGGCCGCTGTCGGCCGCCGAGGTGGCCGGCGGCATCGGCCTGGCCCGGGTGACCGTGCGGCGCTACCTGGACTACCTGGTGCAACAGGGGCGACTCGGCGTGGAAATGCAGTACAACCCCGTCGGCCGGCCCGTCTACCGCTACTTCCTGCGGTAGGGGCCGGTCCCTGCGTTATTGGTCTCACATGATGACCAAAACCTACTTTATGTTCAAAACCTAGCCAGGGCCATTAGCCCTGTTTATAACCAGGATTCAAGGAGGAGATATCCCTTGCGCGCTCCGCTCGACACCTGCCGGCACATCCTGGTGCTGCTCCTCGTCGTCCTGAGCATCCCGGCCTGGGGCTGCACCCCCACGCGGGTGGTGGACCACGAGCAGTGGGCGCCGGAGGAACGGATCATCCTCCAGTTCTCCCACGTGGTGGCCGAGAACACCCCGAAAGGCCAGGCCGCCCGACGCTTCGCGGACCTCGTCTACGAGCGCACCGGGGGCCGGGTGGAGGTGCAGGTCTTTCCCAACGGCAGCCTCTACGGGGACGGCGAGGAACTGCAGGCCCTGCGGGATGGCCGGGTGGACCTGATCGCTCCCTCCACCGGCAAGCTGGCCCAGCTTTTCCCCGAGTGGCAGGTCTTCGACCTTCCCTACGTGTTCGCCGACCACGATGCGGTGGTGGCGGCCATGGAGGGGCCGGTTGGCGACCGGCTCTTCCAGGTGCTCCGGCGCCGGGGGCTGATGGGGCTCACCATGTGGAGCAACGGCTTCAAGCAGATGACCTCCGCCCGGGGGCCCCTGGTCACGCCGGAGGACTTCGAGGGGCAGGTCTTCCGGGTCCAGCCCTCCCGGGTGCTGGTGGAGCAGTTCCGGTTGCTGGGCGCCACCGGGGTGCCCATCGGCTTCCACGAGACCTTCCGGGCCCTGGAGAGCGGCCAGGTGGACGGGCAGGAGAACACCCCGTCCAACATCTACTCCAAGAAGTTCCACGAAGTGCAGCGCTACATGACGCTTTCCGATCACGGCTACCTGGGTTACGTGGTGCTCGTGGACGCCGACCGCTGGCAGAACCTCGACCCCGAGGTGCAGGAGGCCCTCCTCTGGGCCCTGGAGGAGGCCACCCGCTGGAACCGGGAGAACGCGCCCCGGATCAACGCCGAGGACCTGGAGCGCATCCGGGCCTCGGGCCGGCTCGAGATCCACGAGCAGACCCCGGAGGAACGGATCATCCTCCAGTTCTCCCACGTGGTGGCCGAGAACACCCCGAAAGGCCAG
>Ga0134099_1001977_pt1 | contig 17879 bp, 14 predicted proteins | sample 10_taG_2_FD_105482 | JGI IMG/M metagenome (GOLD analysis project Ga0134099, IMG submission 105482) | Switchgrass degrading microbial communities from high solid loading bioreactors in New Hampshire, USA - 10_41_5_180_A2 metaG | ecosystem: Engineered > Bioreactor > Semi-continuous > Anaerobic >...
ACCTGTGGAACGGCTGGACGGAGGAAGGTAAAGAACAATATTCTGCACCGTATTACTTATTTGACTGCAGCTTTGCTCCATACTTTTTTGAAGCAATCAGACTTCGCTATCCTGAGTATTGCAGGAGTTTGGAACGTTCTGTATTGGACCCTGCAGGGAAAGAACGATAATACTTGCAATATAAATCAAATGTTATTCATGGGAGGGGGTGTGTGCATTGAAAGAGATCAAAACAAAACAGACTAAGAAGGATATTAAGTTACTGGACAAGACAACGGATGTAACCCGGAGGGCAAAGAATGCTTATGTTCGTACCAAAGAGAGGTATGAACAACTTAGGAACAATGATGACAGTAATTATATGGACTATGCCGAAAATATTGTCAGTGACGGTGCAATAAACTTTACCTGGAAAGGTGAACATATAGCGAAAATATACGGTAAGAAAGTAATAGAAAAAATCAAAAACCGTAAGGCGCAGGATAATGATTCCACTTGGTCTGATACCCATAATGCAGATAATGTTCACCAGCCGTCACAGGGTGAAGCAAAGGAAGTAGTAAAAAGGAATGCTGCCCGAGCAGAAGCACAACAAACCACGCAACAAAATTACGCTCCAGCTAAAGTTAAGGATGCAGCGAAGCAGAAAAATACTCGACTTATATCGAACAAAGCTGCCACGCAGAATCCTTCTCAAATCAGGGTAAAGAAAACTGTAAGCAAAAAATTTACTCTATCAAAACCATGTGAAGCAGGAAAACGCAGGTTTGTTCAAAGCAGAGCGAACCAGCAATTAACTCAGTCCAATTCAAACCCGGCAGCAAGTAGAAGTACTTTCCGGATGCAGGCAAGACTAACGTCCGGGCATATAACTACACACTCCCCTCGACATCCAGTTTCCAGACCGTCCGAAAACGTTTTAGGACGTAATACATACTTTTTTAGTAAAACTGACCATGCCGTTAAGCAATCTGCTAAAACCGGCGTTAAGACAATAAAGGAAGGCTCTAAAGGTACAGTCAAGACTGTAAAAAAATCGGTTAAAACTGCTAAACATACTGCCAAGGCCGCCATTAAAACATCACAGGCAGCAGCTAAAACCGCTGTTAAAACTGCACAGGCTACCCGGAGAGCGGTACAGGCGGCAAGGGCAACTGCGAGAGCTGCGGCTTTTACGGCAAAGATGACGGTAAAAGCAATGATAGCTGCCATCAAAGCAATTATTTTAGCTATGAAAGGAACGATTGCTCTTATTGCAGCAGGTGGATGGGTAGTGCTCGTTATCGTTCTTGTAATATGTATCGCAGGGTTTTTGTTAGGGTCGGTTTTTGGAGTATTCTTCTCCAATGAAAGCCCAGGTGAAAATATGCCGACCATGACAGAGGTAGTACAACAGCTTAATGGGGAATTTTATTCAAAAATCGAGCAGATAAAGGTTGAAAATCCTCATGATACGCTTGAGTTGTCCTCCGGCAGTGGAAATAGCATAATCGTCAGCAACTGGCGAGAAATATTGCCTGTTTATGCCGTCAAGACTGCTGCCGATCCCCATAATGGTATGGATGTCGCCACTCTTGATGATACAAAGGTGGGCATCTTGCGCAGCATCTTCTGGGATATGAACCAAATTAACTATTGGATAGAAACAATTGAGCATGAGGAAACCATTATAACCGAAGATGAAGACGGCAACGAGATTGAGGAGACTATTACCACTATGGAAACAATCCTGCATATAGAATTAGTCTCAAAAACCCATGTTGATATGATTGCCGAATACCACTTCAATTCTGAACAGATAGAATTGTTAAATGAGCTAATGCAGGATGAATACCAGCAGTTATTTGTACAGCTTATTGAAGGTTAAGCATATGTAACTTTATACACGATTCCGGTCTCCAGAGGGAGAACACCAAAAAGGAATATATAATTCGTAAAACTAAATCAAATGAAAGGCGGGATAACTCATGAATTTAAATGAAATAAGGAATATGGAATATTCAAAGTGTGTGAATCTACTGGCTAAACTAATTGACCTGGATGATAACACAAAAGAAAAAATCTACAAATGCTTTCAGTGTATGGGGATAAAAAACTTTTTTATAAATCTTGAATCAATTGATTTACCTCTTGAGACTTGTGAGAAGTTGAAAAGTATAAAGTCCGTCGTTGAGATGTTTGATGAAGAAGGGGGGCAAGCGTAACATGAAACAGGAAATGCAACATACCGAAAAATTTTTAAAAGGACTGACAAACTTAACAGGCCTTCCCTATAAAAAGCTTCAGCAATATGTGAAAACAAATAACCCCTTCAATATCCTGGAACATCCTCACATCATGGAGCCAAATGAAAAACAGCTGGAAAAAATCGGACTTCTCAATGAATTCATAGCATCTTACAACATTTTAAAAGTTTATGAGAAAGATGACAAGATCATACTCAATTCATCAACCGCATCAGGACAGTACTTTTTAGCCCTTTTAGGAGGGATGAAGGATAAAGAAAGGTTTATGGTTTCTTTTTTGGACAGCGGCAATAACATAATCGAAACCAAAATCATGTCTGAAGGGAGTATTGGACAGGCACCAGTTTATCCACGAGAAATATTAAAATATGCTCTTGCCTGTGATTGTAAGGCTATAATTTTAGCCCATAACCATCCCGGTGGCTCCCAAAATTTTTCTATAGAAGATAAAACATTGACACAAAGAATAGTTGATATTTTTCATCCACTTGAGATTAAGGTCTTGGATCACATTGTTGTTGCCGGTACAAGTTATACTTCTATGGCAGAGAAAGGCTTACTTCCTTATCAGTGTAAAGATGCAGCAAATTATGATGTTATTATATTGGATGGGGCATCTGTGAAAGAAAGGCAGAATAAGTTTCAGTATGCACGTTAGTTTTTAATGATAAAAGGTTTAGTTAAAACTAAAAATAAAGAATATAGGGGTATTTCGGAGATTTGCTGCTGCGCAGTTGCATGGAATGCAGCAACATCCGGGTACCCTTATTTTTTTGTATACTTAAAGTAAATATATTGGTTAAAATTATATGATTTATTTAGACAAGGTATTGTACCTCATACTTCTGTATGATATATTAAATCCAATATTATCCACAAGGTATTCGGTTTGTGTGCAAGATTATTCAATTTACAATAAAGTACCTTAGTTATTAAAGTATAATGTTTCTAAAGTTAAACACAGTAACCGTGCAAATTTGGATTTCAGGGGGTAAGGCAGTATGAGAATTGGAATAATATCGGATATACATAATAATATTCAGGACTTATGCAGTTGCTTCAAATATATGGTTAATAACCCATGGAACTAAACTCATAAAAGTAGGCCATTTTTTGCGAATGAACCTTGAAAACAGAGTGCCAGTTGTGTCAAAATAAACTTGGATCGATTCGATACCTTGCTGGGTGACCGAGACGATTCGACAACTGGCGGTGAATATCCCTTTAAGCACTTGTCCGTGCGTAAAGATGATATCATCGCCTTTATCCTCTTCGTTGAGCAGATGAAGCTCCCACATGGCAACCCTGACAAGAGTTTCAGCCACAAACAACATTTCGATGTGTGCCATATGGGAGTATTCGTTTTGTGCGAGGCATGATGTCAAACCAAGTTCCTGCTTAGCCGCCCGATAGAAAACCTCAATCCTCCACCGTTTGACATAGGCCTCCAGTGCGGCTTCGGGGGCATCGTGACGGTTGCTGATAATCAGGTGGGTACCGTGATAAGCAGCGATACTTGCATCGGAGCTCTGCAATGTTGCTCGTTGTTCCACATCTTCGGGAAGTCTGGTAACTGCAATAGCTGCAATTGGGACATACTTGTATTTTGTGACCACCCTTCCACGCTTGCCAACCTTCTGTTCCGGCATTTTGATGAAAATATCCGGAATGGCAATAGAGACGCGCTCGTTCTTTTTACCGATAAACCGGTGAGCTACCTGCATTAGCAACTGCCGGGGATTCACGGGTCGAAACCGGGGTTTGCCATTTGCATCGTACCCTGTCAATTGAAACAACGCTGTATTGGATTTCGCCTTGGTGACCCAGTTGAAATTAATGGATTCAAGCCATTTGAAGAGGTTCTTGCATAGGAACCAACGATCCATAGCAACCCACAAGGGAATATCTCCAACCTGCTGGCGTATATGTAAAAGCATCTGCTTTACAAGTTCAATCTTGGATTTCTTCTGCTCTACCTTGTCTGTTTTTCTCCAGATACGCCACAGTAGCGGAAATTCAAGGCCGTTAGCTTTAACAGCCAGGGTTGTGACAAGGTTCATGCAATAAACATTGATTTTCTCAGAACTATCGAACAGCCAGCACAAGAATGGAATCTTGTGACCATAGGGATGCTCGATTTTTGTGTCATCGACAGCAATGACATCATCAGGTTCAAGTTTCAGGATTGGATGGCTTAGGAATACTTTTAGCCGCTCGGTTCCCAGTGCCACCCAATCGGTGACCCGAGCCATAAACCGGCTTAATGCACACTGTGTGACAGTTGTAAAACCAGTGATAGTATGCAATACAGGGCTTTCCGAGACTTTCTGACTGATATTGTTGACGGAATTCGGATTGCTCAATAATCCGCAAACATACATAAACAGTAACAGCCAGGATGGCGTTCCAGAATGTTTGTTAAGACGCATGTACAGGAGGCTTAGATCGAATTTCTCCCAGTAATTTTTGAGTACGGCGAATCCGCCGCCGGAGCCATGACTTTTGTTTTCAAAGATCGGGTTCGTTGCTCTTATGTGTTTCATCAGAATCACCATATCGTTTAAGATATAGCCCTGAGAAAGGCTATCCTTTCCGATTTTGGGGCAATTCTGAAAAAGTCAAGTGGTTTTGCATATTTGTAACTAAAAAGTAATATACATTAATTTACATCAACTGCATAAGTCCTGTAATATTCTTGCCCTTGACTGTGCCTTAAACTATTTTGAAGCAAATAACTGCAAAAAAATTATATGCTGCGGAGATATTATCGGCATTGGGCCGTTTCCAGAAGAAACGGTCAGTCGGATTATGTCACTGGACAATCTGATATGTGTTAGGGGCAATCACGAAGATTATTTAATAAACACAATAGATAATAAACCTTTTCCCGTAAGTATGGAGTCCGAGGAAGCGAAACATCATATTTGGGAGCATAGCTTGCTAAGTGAAAAATCTAAAGAATTTTTAATACACCTGCCACGTGAAAGAACTATATCTGTTTACGGTATAAATATTCTTGTTATTCATTACAGCATGGGCAGTAAAAATAACTATAATAATGCTGTACAAAATTTAACTCTCTGCCAATGTGAACAAATGTTTGACAATATTGATGCGGATGTGGTTATATTCGGACATAGCCATAAGCAATCTGTACATCAAAATGCAAAGACTCAGTATATAAATATAGGTTCTCTCGGGTGTCCAGCAAAAAGTAAAAATGTAGCTCGAGCGGGTATGCTTAATTTGGAAGACGGCAAAGTAATTTTTGAAAATGTTGAACTGATATATGATGTTAGTGCAGTAATTGCGGAAATAGATAGACTCAGGTATCCGGCAAGCAGTGAAATAAAGCAAATATTTTATGGATTGTGGGAGAAAAAATGAGATACCATACAGGAAAAGTAGTCATTCGGAACTCCTCAAGTTTAACTTGATCAAATGCCTTAATATTGAAGATCTAACTTTTAATGAATATTACAATCAATTGAGTTTGAGTAGAAGCTAAAGATTCCTGCCCGCAATAATTGACAAAAAGGAAAAGATATGAAATAATAACATATATTATTTATTGAAATGAGGCGCGACGATGTTTTTAAAGTAATCTCAAATTAACTGATAATAGGTTCAATAGTCCGATTGTTCGGGCTTTGTTTTGTTGTCGGAATTTGGATTACTTAACCGGATTGATCCGGTTGATTAGTGACTGCGCTAAAATTATGTCCAGATAATCGTTTGTCTTATTTACGTGCGATAACGCAATCAGTGACTCCATTTTCGGCGATGAAATAGTCGTTAAATGGAGTTTTATTTTTGGGAGGATTTCTAAGGAGTGGTGATATGCCGATATCAATAAGTGTAAATGAATACTTGTTTATGTCCTATGTGGGATTAGTAGCTTCAGGTTATGAATTAACAGATAAAAACGATACGGAAATAATGGGTTTAGTTGATGAGATTAAGAATACCAGTTTCAAAGATAATGCCATCGAATATTTTAAAAAAGCACGGTCAACAAATGAAATAAATCCATACTGGCCTTATGGCTCGGATATTTCTGCTACAAGCTTTTTTATCAAAGACTATGAATTCAATACTTTTGATGATTATGTAGCATTTATAAAAAGCTGTGGTTTTGGGGGTCATGAAGACTGGTTTTGGGATTGGATTAAAGAGCTTCCAAATGTATTGAGGCAGATACAGGGAAGCCCTGCATATTTGAGACTTTGGGGAAAATATCAAAGTATAATTCAAAACCGGATTAAGGATTATAACAGGCAAGTCAAAGTTATCGAAAATGTAATCAATAAGTTCACAGTAATGCCATACAATATTGAGTTCTCACCTAACCTGCTTCAACTACCCGGTATGGCTGATTTTGTAAAACAAGGTGACAGAACGATTGTCATTACTACATATCCTACTGAAATCGCTATCCTGCATGAGTTTTTGCATCCTTTTATATCGGCCCACAGAAATATAATCTCAGCTCTTTTACCTATAGCTAATCTTGACAAATGCATTAACACAGAGAGTATGATAACCTATGGATACATGTGGGATAATTCGGAAGATTCAAAAATTCATGCTTTAGAGGAATGCTTTGTTCGCGGTATCTCTATTGGGATCTCAAGTATGAGCAAACAGGAAAAAACTCAATATTGCAAATGGAGTTGTGACAGTGGATTCTTGTTTGTAAGAGAAATCTTAAAAGTTATGGAAACAATGGATATTACTGAAGATAACTTAGGTGATTTTATGCGGCAGGTAATGGAAAGCGGGTGTATGAAATGAGTAAACTAACCAGTAAAAAACCATCACTTGAAAGAATGAGTGACTTTTTTGCCGCTCGTGTTGATGGCTATGATGAACATATGCTAAATAATGTCGGAGGCTGCAAAGAGGGTTATATAAAGATGGCAGAGCTTATTCCTGGCAGTACGGAAACAATTCTTGATTTGGGCTGCGGTACAGGACTTGAGCTTGACGAGATATTCAAGCGGCTGCCCAATGTGTCGGTTGTGGGGATAGATTTAACACAAGCAATGCTGGATAAGCTTAGACAAAAACACTTTGATAAGAATATCAAGTTAATCTGCGGAAATTATTTTAAAGTTGACCTTGGTGATAATGCATTTGATGCGGCAATCTCATTTCAAACAATGCACCACTTTTCCCATGCTGAAAAAGTTGACTTATATACCAAAATCTATAAAGCACTTAAGTCAAAGGGTGTATATATAGAGTGTGATTATATGGTAACTGAACAATCGGTCGAGGATGAGCTTTTTGCTGAGAATGCAAGGCTCCGACGTGAAATGAACATTCTTGATGGTGAGTTTTATCACTTTGATACCCCCTGTACCATTGACAATCAAATTGAGATGTTAAAGAAGGCTGGCTTTATATCTGTTAAAATGGTTTGGCGAATGGAAAACACAACGATAATTGTGGCAAAAAAGTGACCAAATCAAAATTGCTGGTCCTATGCAGAGAAATATATAGAAGGAGGCTCTATATATGATTATTCAACTTTTTGACAAGTCTAATGAGCAATATGTAAAAGAGGCAGCAAACCTGTTGACAGCCTGTTTCCCGCATGCATACAGCGACTGTGCTTTTGAGGAAATGAACAATATACTGGATAAAGAACGAATTGCTGTTATGGCTGTAGAGGACAACCATCTAATAGGCTTTGTTGGAGCCATACCGCAGTATGGAGTTACGGGGTGGGAGCTTCATCCGCTTGTTGTGAATGAAGCTTACCGCAATAAAGGTATCGGTTCACAGCTTGTTTACAAACTTGAAGAAGAGGTTATAGCACGTGGCGGCATTGTAATGTATCTCGGTACCGATGATGAATTTGGCAAAACCACGCTGTCTGGGACCGATTTATTTGATGACCTTTTTGAAAAAATACAGAGTATAAAAAATATTGGAAACCATCCATATGAATTCTATCAAAAAAATCGGATACAGAATTGTTGGAGTTATTCCGGATGCAAATGGTTTTGGCAAACCTGATATCTGGATGGCGAAAAGACTAGGAGGCAGAAAACTGTGACATATTGACTACGAGAAAAGGCGGTGGAATATGCAAGACATAAAAGACTATAGCTCTTTCAAAAAAATTGAGCCTGTAGATAAAGGCTGGTCAAGCGATAAGAAATATTATATCGAAACTGTAGACGGCAGAGAATTGCTCCTGCGTGTCGCAGACATATCCGAATATGGAAGAAAAAAGATCGAGTTTGAAATGATGAAACAGGTTGCAGCTTTAGGTGTGCCAATGTCACAGCCTTTGGATTTTGGTATTTGTGATAATGGAAAGAGTGTGTACTTGCTGCTCACATGGTGTGACGGTGAGGAGGCTGAGACAGCCCTGGCGCACTTGACGGAAACCGAGCAATATGTACTTGGAATAAAATCTGGTGAAATACTAAAGCTGATGCATTCTATTCCTGCTCCAAAAGAGCAGGAAGAATGGGATATCCGTTTCAACCGTAAGACAAACAATAAAATCGAAAGATATAAAGCTTGCGGAATAAAGCTTGAAGATGACGAAAAATTTATTGGCTATATTGAAAACAATCGTCACCTGCTTTCCGGCAGACCACAGTTTTACCAGCATGGCGATTATCATGTGGGTAATATGATTATCTCACCAGATAAAACACTTTCAATCATTGATTTTAATCGTCAGGATTTTGGTGATCCATGGGAAGAGTTTAACCGTATTGTCTGGAGTGCTGCTGCTAGCCCGTATTTTGCAACAGGTCAGCTTAGAGGTTATTTTGGTGGTGAACCTCCCGTTGAATTTTTCAAGCTGCTGGCTTTTTACATTTCGGGTGATACCATTTCGTCAATTGACTGGGCAATACCCTTTGGCGAAGAAGAAATTGCTACAATGAAGAACCGGGCAAAGGATATACTGACCTGGTTTGATAACATGAACAATCCTGTGCCCACCTGGTATTTGAAGGACTTTTATGTTCAGTACATAGACGATGTTCCGTATAAGCTGAAAGCGCCGTTCGATATGTCATTTATCAAACGATACGGTAAAGTATTCAAAGTTTATGATGATCAGGATTCCGGTAATATCTGCTTTGGAGTGCAAAATGGCGGGAACAGATATTTCATTAAATTTGCAGGTGCACCTACGAAGCGGTATAGGGGAACGCCCGGCGATGCTGTGGCACGTTTGAAAGCCACTGTGCCGGTGTATCAGGATTTGGCTCACCCAAATTTAATAAAATTCATTAAAGCTGAAGAAGTTGGCGGCGGTTTTGCAGTCATATTTGAATGGACAGACGGTGAATGCATGGGTAGACAGTACCCTCTCTCAAGGCAAAGGTTCCTGCAAATGCCACACAGCACAAAACTTGATGTATTTGATGATATATTATCATTTCATTCTCACGTTATAGATAAAGGTTATATAGCAATTGACTTCTATGACGGCAGTATTATGTATGATTTTTCTGCAAAGAAAACCTTGATTTGCGATATTGATTTCTATTCAAAGGCGCCATACACCAACAATATGGGCAGGATGTGGGGCAGCTCCCGCTTCATGTCACCAGAGGAATTTGAACTTGGTGCAGCTATTGATGAGGTAACGAATGTGTATCTCATGGGGGCAACAGCCTTTGCGCTGTTTGGTGACTACAACAGAACACCTGAAAAGTGGCAGCTTAGTGAGGGATTATACAAGGTTGCACTAAAAGCAGTCAGCGATGAACGTAACCAGCGGCAGCAATCCATAAGGCAGTTTATTGAAGAATGGAACGAAGCTAAAGAGAGGGCTTTTGTTTGATGATATATAAATGGCAATCAGTAATTAAATTGCGTACTTGAAAAATACTTTGGTAAAGGAGGAGGTATTATAAAATTTCAAATTGCAAGCATTGACGCCGATACAAGAAAATTTGTAGTTAATTATATTTGTGAAAATTGGGGTTCATCAATAATAGTTACGAGAGGTAAGATTCATAACACTGAGGAGCTGCCTGGATTTGTTGCATTGGTAGATGGAGAAGTAAAAGGCATCATAACGTATAACATTGAAAATAATGAATGTGAAATTGTATCACTTGATAGCCTATATGAGAATGTTGGTATTGGAAGTGAACTTATTAATCAGGTTGTTAATGAAGCAAATATTAATGGATGTAAGAGGGTTTGGTTGATTACTACAAATGATAACACACATGCCATCAGGTATTATCAAAAAAGAGGCTTTAATATGGTGGCTATACATAGAAATGCGATTAATGAATCAAGAAAAATCAAACCTCAGATACCTATAACCGGTTTTGACGGAATACCAATTCTTCATGAAATTGAATTTGAAAAGATGTTGTAGCCTTACTTGAAGATATCACATGTATTGATTTGACTTGTGACATTCATACAATATAAGTTCAGCAAAACAAGTCAAGTAATCGTTGGTTGTTCCTGTTACTCTTAATACAGGAGGAGAAATCATGGATAGTTGGGAAAAGATAAATGCTGTTCAGCGTATGCAGGATTATATTGATGAGCATATTATGGATCCGATATCTCTTCATATGCTTGCATCAGCTGCAGGATACTCACCTTGGCATTCCTGCCGGATTTTTAAGGAGCTGACAGGTAAGACGCCATTTGCATACATTCGGGAACTTCGGTTGTCACGGGCAGCTATCAAGTTGCGAGATGATAATGTTAAAATAATTGATGTTGCGTTTGACTTTGTTTTTGATTCGCACGAAGGCTTTACAAGGGCTTTCTCTAAACAATTTGGTATGGCACCTCAATATTACTGCAAAAATCTGCCACCATTGAAGCTTTTCATGCCCAGCCGTATCCGTGATTACTACCTCATGCTGCAAAAAGGAGTGGATAACATGACCAGAAGTAATAATGCAAACACTGTTTTCGTTCAAGTAATTGAGCGCCCTGCAAGGAAATTAATTCTAAAACGTGGTATTAAAGCAACACATTATTTTGAATACTGTGAAGAAGTAGGATGCGATGTATGGGGTGTACTTTCCAGCATTAAAGAGGCTATTTACGAACCTATAGGAATGTGGCTGCCTGAAAACTTAAGAAAACTTGGAACATCCGTATATGCCCAGGGTGTAGAAGTGTCGGAGAATTATTCGGGTGAAGTTCCGGATGGTTTTGATTTAATTGACCTTCCGCCATGCAAAATGATGGTTTTCCAAGGACAGCCTTATGATGACGAGAAATTCCAGGAGGCAATAGGCGAAGTGTGGGAAGCTATGAAGAACTATAATCCTGAGATTTATGGATTTGAATGGGCGGATGAAGATGGCCCCCGATTCCAGCTTGCACCGATGGGATATAGAGGTTATATTGAAGCAAGGCCAGTAAGGCAACTTAATGCAAAATTCGGAACATAAATATTGACTTTTTGAATATGATAAAATATTATGGTATAAATACAAACGAACACGAACAAAATGGCGTTGACAAGGAGGAGTACATACTTGCCCGAAGCAGAGAGAGAAGATAGCTGGTGAAAATCTTCGTGACGGAAGTATGGAAGTAGCCTTTGAGCTGTGAACCGAACGGATATTATCTTAGTAGGCTTCAACGGAAATTTCCACCGTTAAAAGGAAAGCAATATCGGATGGTTTTTGAATCATCCCGTATTGACAGAGTGCAGATAGTCATATCTGAATTTAGGTGGTACCACGGACGCATACGGTTCGCCCTAAGCAATTATAAAAAGCTTATGGCGGACCTTTTGTTTTGTGTTCGTAAAATCTAGGAGGTATTACCATGCAGAAAAAATATGACTTTAGGCAAGTAGAAAAACAGATGCAAAATTTTTGGAAAGACAACTCTATTTATAGCTTTGACCCGGAGAGTCATAGCGAAATCTATTCAATTGACACACCACCGCCGACTGTTAGCGGCAGCTTGCACATTGGACACATTTTTTCTTATACGCAGGCAGAAATGATCGCTCGTTTCAGACGCATGCAAGGTTATAATGTTTTTTATCCGTTTGGCTTCGATGACAACGGTTTACCGACAGAAAGACTTGTTGAAAAAGAAGAGGGTATTGTTGCCAAAGACCTTCAAAGAAGCGAGTTTATTAAAAAATGTATCGCGACTACTGCAAAATATGAAAAGGAATTTAAAGATTTATGGCAGTCTTTAGGCTTCTCGGTTGACTGGTCACTTCAATATGAAACCATCAACCCAACGGTTCAGCGAATATCGCAAAAAACCTTTATCAAGCTTTTAGAAGATGGAAAGGCATATATGAAGGAGTCGCCGGTTCTGTGGTGCACCGAATGTCAGACTTCAATAGCTCAGGCGGAATTAGAGTCCATTGAAAAAGAAACTGCTTTCAATTATGTTAAGTTTAAAACAGGCGAAGAAGATTTAATAGTTGCCACAACGAGGCCTGAGCTGCTTTATGGTTGTGTTTGTCTTTTTGTAAATCCGGAGGATGACAGGTATAGTCAATATATCGGTAAAAGTGCCACTGTTCCTTTGTATAACTATGAAATTCCCATATTAACAGATAGCAAAGTTGATATTAGTAAAGGAACAGGTGCAGTTATGTGTGCAACCTTTGGTGACAGCACCGATGTAGAGTGGTATGAGTCATATAGACTGCCTTACAGGAAAGTCATTCTGCCTGACGGAACAATAGATGAAAGTGTTCCACTAATCGGAGGATTAGAGGTTATAGCAGCCAGGAAACAAATCATCAGACTACTATCGGAAAATGGACTTTTATCAGAGACAAGAAGCATTACCCATACTGTTGCTGTACATGAACGCTGCGGCAAGGAGATAGAGATCATACCCTCAAAACAATGGTATATTGATATTCTTACCGAAAAAGAGCTGTTTTTAAAAGCAGCCGATAAAATCAATTGGTATCCTGAAAACATGAAAAGCAGGTATGTATCATGGGTGGAAAACCTCAAATGGGATTGGTGTATATCCCGCCAGCGTTATTTTGGTGTCCCTTTTCCGATATGGTATTGCAAGAACTGTGGAAAGGTTATAACCGCAAGTGAGGATATGTTGCCTGTAAATCCTCTTGAGACAAAGCCTGGTGAGCCTTGTTCCTGCGGATGCAATGAGTTTCTGCCTGAGAGCTCAGTATTCGATACATGGGCAACATCATCAATCACTCCCCAAATAAATGCAAAATGGGGAGAAGAAAATGATATTTCAGGCAAGCTTTTGCCGATGAGTATGAGAACACAAGCTCACGAGATTATACGTACATGGGCATTCTACACCATAGTTAAAAGCCTGTATCATACAGGCCAAATTCCCTGGAAAGATATAATGGTTTGTGGTTTTGTTCTTGCTAAAAAAGGAGAAAAATTCAGTAAATCAAAGGGGAATTCTGAGTTATCGCCTAAGGAGCTTATAAGAAATCATTCTGCTGATGTTATAAGGTATTGGGCTGCTAATTCCAAACTCGGGACAGATACATTTTTCTCCATTGATGAACTGGGTATAGCCAAAAGATTTATAACAAAGCTGTGGAATGCGTCCAGGTTTGCGCTGGCTCACTTGCAGGATATTGACATCAATGCAGACATCCAGTTGATGCCTGTAGACAGATGGATAATGGAACGCTGCAAACAGACTACCATTGATGCCCGAAGCTTGCTTGAGCAATATGAAATCGGATCAGCACGGCACAAAATTGATGATTTTTTCTGGAAGGATTTATGCGACTATTATCTTGAAATTGTTAAGGAGCGCTTGTATCAGCCTGAGATACACGGGTATAAACAGCGCCAATCGGCCCAATATGCCTTGTATTATTGCATGCTTAATGTGTTGAAGCTATATGCTATTTACGTACCGCATATCACCGAGTATATTTACCAGGAATTTTTCAGACAACATGAAAAAAGCATTTCCTTACACAGGTTGCGCTGGGAAGCTGAAGAAACTGTTGATAATGAAATAATCCTTTTTGGAGAAAAGCTAAAGGACGTTATCTCAGAAACAAGAAAGTACAAGACCGAGAACGCTCTATCAATGAAATCAGAAATAGAGAAAGTTGTTATTGCCACAGATGAAAAATTGGTGGAATTGTTTCAACAAACAATAAATGATATAAGAGCTTGCTGCCACGCAAAGGTAATAGAAATTAGATCATAGAGACTTAATTGCAAAATAAAGCATTATAATTTGCAGAACTTCAGATAAGCCTAATAATGAGTATTTGAAAGCATAAAAGAAAAGCTATTAATGTTCTATAAATTAATGGTTGACAACAGAGTATAAATCACATATTCTATTAAAAAATATATATTAATGGTTATGAAAAAGAGTAGTATATATTGGCTTGATTTCAGAGAGAAGATGGATGGTGCGAATCTTTATGATAGCAATATAGAAGGCGCTTTTGAACTGTGGCTTGAAAAGATAAATTCTGAGTAGATACCACCGGAATTTCCCCCGTTATAAAGGAAGCAGCATAAAGATTTTTCTCGTGCTGGCAGAGTGCAGAGTTTATCTGAACTTAGGTGGAACCACGGACTAAAAATATAAGTTCGCCCTGAGCGTAAAGCTTGGAGCGGACTTTTTTATTGTTTAAAAATATAGTTGGGAGGTTTGATCAGATGAGAAAAGTGACTATGGAAGAAATGATGGCATATTGCAACCGGTATGGGTTTATATTTCAGGGAAGCGAGATATATGGCGGATTAGCGAATACCTGGGATTATGGGCCACTAGGCACGAGGCTAAAAAATAACATAAAGGATGCTTGGAGATATTATTTTATTCAGAGGAGGGATAACAGCTATGAGCTGGATTCAAGTATTCTTATGAATCCCACCATCTGGAAAGCTAGTGGACATTTAGAAAGTTTTTCCGATCCACTGTTGGATTGTAAAGAGTGCAAGACAAGGCATCGGGCAGATAACCTTATAAATGACTTTGATGCTGCCGTGAGCATTGATTCGATGACTCAGGAAATGATTGCAAGCTATATCAAAGAAAAAAAGGTGCCATGTCCCAAATGCGGCAAATCAAATTTTACAGATATCAGGCAGTTTAATCTTATGTTTGCAACACAGCGTGGTGTGACCCAGGATTCATCAAGTACTATCTATCTACGCCCGGAAAATGCACAAGGCGAATATGTGAACTTTTTAAATGTTTTGCGTACAATGAGGACAAAACTGCCATTTAGCATTGGTCAAATCGGAAAGGCATTTCGAAATGAGATTACACCAGGTAATTTTACATTCCGTACCATTGAATTCGAACAGATGGAATACCAGACTTTCTGCAAGCAGGGAGATGATGAAGGTCTGTATGAATATTTCAAGGATTATGGAATAGAATTTTTTAAATTTATTGGGCTATCAAGGGAGCATTTACGTTTTCATGATCATGAGAAATTAGCACATTATGCAAAGGCTGCTTGTGATATAGAGTACCTGTTTCCATTTGGATGGGGTGAGATAAACGGAACACACAACAGGACTGACTTCGATTTACGCAGGCATCAGGAATATTCAAAGAAGAATATGGAATACTTTGACGCTCAGACGAACGAAAAATATATACCTTATGTGGTTGAGTCAACTTATGGACTTGACCGAATTGTACTGGCTGTTTTATTTGAGGCATTGACAGAGGAAGAACTAGAAAGTGGAGATTCAAGGGAGGTGCTGAGAATTAAACCTTTTCTTGCACCTATCAAGGTAAATGTGCTGCCTCTGATTAAAAAACGCCATGCTGAAAAAGCGCAGGAAATTTACAATGAGTTGAGAAAGTATTTCATGGTTTCTTATGATGACACCGGCAACATTGGTAAGCGCTACCGCAGAGGCGATGCTATTGGAACGCCTTATGCAGTTACCATTGATGACGTAACGCTTGAGTATAAAACAGTAACGGTACGAGAACGTGATACTATGCAGCAGTTGACTATAGCAATTGAGGAATTGAGAAGCTATTTATCAGACAAGATAGGAGGCTTTGCTTTATGAAAATCTAGCAGATAGCATGTTGAAAATTCGAATTGGTATATGGTATTATATGTCTATTAGTAACTGCTGAAGGCAGGAAAGAAAGGGGAAATGTTTTATGACAGCTTTATATGAGGTGATTATGTCGTAAAACTAAATAGTGGCAGAGCAAAAAATCCATGTGGTTTTGTATTTGGTGTTGTGGATGTTTTTTTGCTATGCCTTACTAAAAGTAACCTTTCGAGAATACTGTGAATTTTTCGGGCACATCGAATAGGTGTGCTTTTTTGCACTTATTCATAAACCGCAGTTTGCAGCTATGGCTAAAGGCTGCTTTCTGCGGTTTTTTACGTTTATTAGTTCTATCCTAGTATATACATCAAAAACAACAGTGGAACAAGGACCTTGCTAAATGGGGCAAGCAAATGAAGAAAAATGGAGGGTTTAAGAAATGAATAATTATTCGATAAGGCAAATAAAGATCGATGAATATGAAACTGTAAGGCAGTTGGACAGCGATGCTTTCGGATATGACGAACGTGGCAGTGACAGAGAATTTCACAGAATCTTTGCTGACAATATCCGGAGGTCGCCATATTTCATACCGCAGCTTGATTTAGTCGCAGTTACGAATGAAGGTTTTATTCTTGGGCACGGTATCTTTTCGTCAATGCCGATGGGTGATGCCGGAAATCATGTTGTGTGGCTTAATAGCCTTGCTGTAAGACATGGAGAAAAAGATAACCATGCTGAGAAGAAATACGAGTACCAGCGAAAGGGTATTGGCACAGCCATCGTCAAACATGGGCTTGAAGTTGCAAAATCCCTGGGTTTCACGGCATGTATGACATGTGGACACCCCGCTGTCTATCAAAAGAAAATGGGTTTCAAGAATTACCGTGAGCTAGGCATCAAAAAGGACGACAGTGTAGAAGATTCTGATGAATGCATATTTGCAATTGAACTAGTTCCGTCTGGGTTTGATGGCACGAATAGGCTTCTTAGCTACTTGTATTATGATTTTTTTAAAGCTGAAAATGAAACGGGGGCGTAGTATATGAAGCAATGTATAAAGTCTCAAAAATATAACGAGAACTTAATAAGAGAAAACATGCTGGAGCCAAATTCCATGATCAACAAACTGTTTTTCCTTTTGCAAAAGCCTGCCCTTTGGCAGCGTAGTTGTGAGCCGTTTTGGGACGATGAACATATTTCAAAGGGAATGCTCGAAGCTCATCTTAACCCTGATTGGGATGCAGCAAGTCGCAAGCACAGTTATATTGACTGCTCAGTAAAGTGGCTTACTAGCATCATCCCGGCAGGTAGTAAAATACTTGATCTGGGCTGTGGTCCAGGACTTTACACCAAACGATTATCAGATGCAGGATATGACGTAACCGGTATAGATTATTCCAAACGATCGATTGCTAATGCAGAAGAACACGACACTAAAACTAAATATATATACCAGAATTATTTGGAGATGAATTACACCGAGGCATTCGATGTAATCACATTGATTTACTGTGATTACGCAGCCTTAATTCCTGATGAAAGAAAAACGCTGCTATCCAAAATACACCGAGCGCTTAAACCCAACGGCTTGTTCATTTTTGATGTCTTCACCGAGCAAACTTTTAACGGCAAGAGT
>Ga0134099_1001978_pt1 | contig 17877 bp, 15 predicted proteins | sample 10_taG_2_FD_105482 | JGI IMG/M metagenome (GOLD analysis project Ga0134099, IMG submission 105482) | Switchgrass degrading microbial communities from high solid loading bioreactors in New Hampshire, USA - 10_41_5_180_A2 metaG | ecosystem: Engineered > Bioreactor > Semi-continuous > Anaerobic >...
AAGAGGACCGTGGAATAAATGCGGAAATCTGGTATATTCTTCACTTTTCAATGTCCAATAAACCTAACTACTCCCATATTGCTTTTTTCATAAGTTATTTAACACTACCATGATATATGGTGCAAAATTCTCCACAGAACAGCCGCACTGAAATATTCCTTCCGGTGTACATACTTATAATATTGGAGGCTCTCATAAATAACACACAAATACCATATTTCAAAAAATAATTGCTTTTTGTTAATTAAATTCATTAAAACTATAACATATCTTTACAACCGAAATCTCTTGTTAGCAATAACACCTTTCAAATATAATAATAACATGCCTTTATAAAAAATGAACAGCGCATGTTCTTCGCTTTTCCTATCCTCCAATACATCTTGAAGTTCCTCGCAAATGATATGGCCATAAATTTGGATATATAAACTATTTTTTAAATATTTGCCTAGCACTTCCCTTTTCCGTGCCAGGCGGTAACTTTCGGGCAGCAATTCAATCCATGGGTAAATATGCTTAAAATCATTTTTTATAAAATTCAGTATGAAGCGTAATGCCTCTCAGAAGTGAATATGGCACGGCACAGTGATTACTGCAGATCCAATGGATGAAACGAACGGTCTCTTACTTTCTGTAGCTGTATTTATTAACCCTCAGCCCCCATCCGCCTAATACCGAAGTTCTGTCAGGCAGAATGCTGGCCACGATGTTCCCTGCAACTTTCGAAGTGGTATAACCGCTGACACCGATTGCGTACGAATCATACAAAATTACCATGGCGTAATCGCCGGATTAGAATTTTCCACCATCTGTTCCCAGGCCGTGCTGGTCTGTTCCGGCAAAGTATATTGGAAGCTTTAAATGTGGCTTTATATCTTCCGGACCCTTCGTTTCCACCAAACTTGGAAGTCCAATAAACATCCATCATAAATCCATCAACGGAGCTGTCCAAATTCACGAATACCTGATGGAGCTTTTTATACAGAATGTCATACTTCATTATATTACAGGATATATGAGCCCCGGTTTTATTTTCATATGCTTTTGAAAGTCTCTGAAGTGCATTAGCGGCTGGTGATTCTGCCAGGCAGAGAAAAAATTCCCTGGGATTGTCCTTCCTGCATTTCAGATTTTCTGAAAAATGCTTTACCCTGTGATAGACCGCTTTAACAACAGTATTATTTGGTTCATATAATTTGGGCTGTTCTACGTAACTGATCATCTGCCGCATAGTATAGTTGGCATTTTCTTCGTAAGATACTCTATTACTCCATTGTTCAAATTCTGCAATCTTTTTGGCAATCATCAATAAAACTATCTCTATTTAACAAGCATTTCTATTTATATCAAACCTCTTTCCGCAAAACTCATGTATTTGTCTCCTCCCACAATGATATGATCCACGACTTTTATAGAAATTGCATTTAAAGCTGTAGATATTCTGCGGGTTATCTCCATATCTTCCCTTGACGGCTGCAAACTGCCACCAGGGTGATTGTGTGCCAGTATGATACTGTTTGCCTGATGCCTAAGCGCTGTTTCAACAATAATTCGGGGATATACCGGAGCCTCGTTGATAGTACCCTCATGCACCAACACTGCGTTGTTTACTCCGTTCTGCGAATCAAGGCATATTACAAAAAAGGCTTCATAAGTCCTTCCGGCAAAAAGTGATATGGCATACTCACCGGCAATTGTTGAACTATTAAGTACCGGCTTCTTCCCCCATTTAGACTTAAAATATCTTCTTGCCAGTGACGGAATGGCAGATATCAGAATCGCTGTGTTCTCACTCACTCCGCATCGCCTGCATATATCCCTGGGATCCGCTTCAAAAAGCCCGGCCAGTGATCCAAATTCTCTTATCATTTTGTGGGAAAGCTCATTTGTATCTTTCATGGGTATACAGTAGAACAACAGCATTTCCAACACCTGATGATCTTCAAAGGCATCCAGTCCTTCATTCAGATATCTCTTTTTCACTCTTTGCCTGTGTCCCTGATGAAGTTTCTTATCCATGCTAACCTCTTCAAATGTTTATTATGATCTTATAGTAATCAATAATAAGCACAACAAAAAACTTATACATTTCTCTATCGCTAATATGGTAATAAATATAGTAATAGCTTTTAAGCTATTAGCGACATTTTCTGTCAATAGTTCTTGCCAGATAAACATCGGTCTATTAAAAAATAATCTACCTTAAACGATCTATCCTACGTCGCTATGTATATATATTCTACAAAAGTTAAATTTTCCCTTCTTTTGTTCGCAATTCGCTACGATATAAAAGATACTAAGATTCCAAGCTCTAAAACAACAACAGAATTGAAAAAGTTGATGTTAAGACCTTCAAGGTTTTTTCTAAGTGTATGTAAAAATATAACTATTATTTAAGCATTGGTATTCGTGTGATTTCTTCATTCAAGCGCTCGTAGGAATCCCATGCATCACGGGGAACAGGTATAGTAAGGGCAAGAAAATCTTTTAGCATCTTAAATATCTCAGATGTATTATACCCTACCTTCTGCTTTAGCCATTTTTCTGTGACAGTTACTATTTCATGTGCGGCAATATTGCGTGCTTTCTCTTCAAAACTACGTAATTTTTTAGCAATAGAAGCAGCCTTTTCTTCCCCTTTTGCTGCAATCAACAAACATAAATTTGCTGCGCAGGGCTCTGTGTCCCTATATCCACCATTAGAAGCAAAAGCCAAATCAAGAACCTGGAGAAGTTCAGGAGGCAGTTTTCTTCTGGATAGCTTTTTTGTTTTATTACCATTTAGCTTAACTAAATATTCTTCAATATCAATTTGACATTTATTTTTTAAATACAATTCAAACATATCTGTCAATACTGGTGAGACTGCACGCACAAAGTCCCCAAGCTCACCCTTTTCAAGCTTGATCTTTAGAGATAGTATATATTCAAAAACTATCTTTCCTTTGTCAGAGCAATTCTGATCCTTTATCGGCAGCAAATCATATCCTGCTCTACGTGCAAACATTTCAGCAATGCCTGTATCAAGAGCAAGTCTGCGTTCACCTGCCATGAGCAAATTAATCATTCGGGGATCAACAAAATCCTGAATAGTCTTAGCAACAGTCAAAGCAGCTTTGTAATCGTAAACCGCTATGTGCTTTTCAATTATTTCTCTCTTTATGCGGGCATTAAAGTTCTCGCTTTTTACAATTGTACACCGGTTTTCAGGATTATCTGCGATATTATCTTCATTTAATTCCCACTCAAGTTCAATATCATATTTTTCGTTTACAGGTGGCTCATGGTTTGACTTTTTTGCAGGAGATGAAACCTGTAGAGGAATGACTGGCCTGGAACTCAAATTGCTTACTATTTTTAATGCAGATTTCATTTGTGGCGTTCCTGAAGAAAGATTAACTATAACCTCGTATCCCGGATTCTCATTGCTGATTTGCTCAATAAGTACGGTAAAATCACTGTAAAAAGCATCAAAATCATTCACCTCGACAAGCTCGGGGCGCTTTATCTTTTTAACTTCACAATTAAATCCCAACTTTTCACAAAGCTTTTTAAGATATATCTCATAACGGTTATCTTGCTCATCGAATTCGCATATTTCCTTTGACATGAAAAGATATACTTTCTTAGGTCTGTAAAAACGGCAAATGTGAATAAATGCACCATCTCTGAGACCTCTTGTCGGATCGGATAATCCTAATGGAGAAAACAACACATACTCAGCCATTCTTTCTACCTCCATTTGCAATATAAGAATTTGCAATATAAATGATGAAGACATTCCACGAGACTTAAAAGGTTTTTTTATTTAATTTACTTCAATAACTATCTCTAAAAGTTTACATTTTAGTCAGCCTTCCTAATAATTTCAGTAATACGGCAACCACCCATGCCCAGTGATGTTTTAATTCCTACACCGGCATATTCTGAAAAAGATAATAGCATTCCGACGAGCCGTGCCAGTTGCTCTGGTCCTCTTATAGCAAGTGTTATTCTGCCAAGATATCCAGGTATCCTAGTTCCGTCAAAACAGTATTGTGCAGAACGCAAAGAATACCTGGCAATATGAAGATTTGCAGCTATTTGCTGCATAACTTCCTCATCATCTAACGAAAATACTTGTGAAAAAGCACAAAACCGCATATGAAGATTCTGAATAATCAAGTGGGGAGTTGGGAACAGCACATATTCACCGGCACTCTTATGTGTACATGGCGTCAGGAACTCTAATTCATATCGTCTACAAGGTGCTTCCGCAGTAAAAAAGCGGGAAAGGAAATCCTGCTCACTTTGTTTTTCCCTTTCAGATTTCACAACTTCCAGTCTGATTCCCTTATGATTAATATCGATAAATGAAATCGGCATAATAACTTGTGCTATTGCATCTGATATATCGCCTCCCCAAAGGCCAATGTTCCATTCAATCCTATTATCTTCTAATGGTAGCACATACTGCGAGAAAGGTCTGAGATTATTTTCGTGAAGTAAATCAGCTACCTCAGAAGGTAAAAGTTCCATCAATGCTCCATGTAGCAATGAGCCCCAATTATAAGACGCTTTCAGGTCTTTAGAATAAGTGCATTGCAATGTTATTTTTTGAAGCATACTATCAATCCTTTCCGTCCCCTCGCGGGCGCGTAGTGCAACTTAATAACATGAGGTATATAATGTTTAAATTTTGCGTTACCGTCCCCTCGCGGGTGCGTATTGCAACGTTTTATTATGGATGATAAATTAAAAAAAATCAGTGTTACCGTCCCCTCGCGGGTGCGTATTGCAACAAACAAGGCATAACAGAGCAGGAATGGCAAGAGCGTTACCGTCCCCTCGCGGGTGCGTATTGCAACCGCATCAGGTAGCTTCAGGATAAAGCGTGTGGGCAAGTTACCGTCCCCTCGCGGGTGCGTATTGCAACCGGAAAGATGATCGGAGGATATATGAAATATACAGTTACCGTCCCCTCGCGGGTGCGTATTGCAACGGCTTACTTATTGGAGCTATACTTATGCTCACTAGTTACCGTCCCCTCGCGGGTGCGTATTGCAACTACTGCTTATGTGGTGGCGAAGGATGAGCAAGGAGTTACCGTCCCCTCGCGGGTGCGTATTGCAACTGTAAGTTGATGTATCTCATCGAAGCCTGCAACAGTTACCGTCCCCTCGCGGGTGCGTATTGCAACCTGGGAAGGCGTTAAAAATATATTCAAAGGTATTATGGTTACCGTCCCCTCGCGGGTGCGTATTGCAACGAGCCAATAGGGTTGAGTTATACGACTCCAACGGTTACCGTCCCCTCGCGGGTGCGTATTGCAACATAGAATGGCAGGAAGGAGATACAGATACACCAGGTTACCGTCCCCTCGCGGGTGCGTATTGCAACTTGACAAAGGGCATGACACGTTCGGTGGAGCACAGTTACCGTCCCCTCGCGGGTGCGTATTGCAACAAGCATTAGTCGGATAGAAAAGGTGGGACAAGCTATGTTACCGTCCCCTCGCGGGTGCGTATTGCAACTCGGTAAAACAACGCAATTCGACATTTCAGATTTTAGTTACCGTCCCCTCGCGGGTGCGTATTGCAACAGCCACCTTTTGAGTATTATCATTCAAAGCACTATGTTACCGTCCCCTCGCGGGTGCGTATTGCAACTTACCACGGTATTAGCATATTATTGGCACTAAAAAAAGTTACCGTCCCCTCGCGGGTGCGTATTGCAACTGTACATAGTTAAAACACTTCAGCTACAATGATTTCCTCCCCTATTTCCGCGGATCATATTTTTTATCCTATTTTCAATGATCAATTTTCCCATAAAATGCCTCAAAGCTGCTTAATTCCTCGTGCGCGGATCCCCCGGGATTTTTATGTAAGCTTGGGGTTCGCGCTGGAATCTCATTCATGTCATTCTGGAATTTCAATCTTCATTTTAACCCTTATTTAAAAAGCAAATTACAAATCTTATTTAAAAACCAATTCACTTTTCCACATTTAGTTATCACCACTTCGTAGGTTCATAGTTTGACACATGACATTGCTTCCCCTTCCAACTCCACCAAAGTTACTTTCCCCTCGCGGGCGCGTAGTGCAACCGGGTATTGCAGAAATAGACAAAGATTGTGAAAAAAGTTACCGTCCCCTCGCGGGCGCGTAGTGCAACAACATTATATGAAATTCTAACACCTGAGATAGAGGTTACCGTCCCCTCGCGGGCGCGTAGTGCAACCTGACAGCTTGCAAGGCAGGTTTGAAGTAATTGCAGTTACCGTCCCCTCGCGGGCGCGTAGTGCAACGGGCTGGCCACTACCAAAAAGATGTCCTACATGCCGTTACCGTCCCCTCGCGGGCGCGTAGTGCAACTTGCGATGCTCTCCAATGTTCGTTGTCGGAACTTATGTTACCGTCCCCTCGCGGGTGCGGAGTGCAACCCAGAGGCGGTACTTGAGTACCTCCCAACGGAAAAGTTACCGTCCCCTCGCGGGCGCGTAGTGCAACATAGCGGAGAAAAAACTAGAGCTTGAAAATAGCGGTTACCGTCCCCTCGCGGGCGCGTAGTGCAACTATTGATTGTTGAGCGTGATAATAGAATTATCCGAGTTACCGTCCCCTCGCGGGCGCGTAGTGCAACTTTGAAGATGCTTGTTATAAAGCCAACAAGTTAAATGTTACCGTCCCCTCGCGGGCGCGTAGTGCAACATGCTAAAAGCTTATAGAGTGATTAGAAAAAATAGTTACCGTCCCCTCGCGGGCGCGTAGTGCAACCCAATGAGGGTAGCGGTTTTAAGAGCTTCTTCGACGGTTACCGTCCCCTCGCGGGCGCGTAGTGCAACCGGTATCGGAGGTAAGACTTTTGGTATCAACATTCCTGTTACCGTCCCCTCGCGGGCGCGTAGTGCAACATTATATGATTGTCCGTCATTTATGTCTAATAGTTTGTTACCGTCCCCTCGCGGGCGCGTAGTGCAACTTAGTTATTGAAGCTATAATAGATGATAAACTTAGTGTTACCGTCCCCTCGCGGGCGCGTAGTGCAACTTGAGAGTATCTCGTATTCATCATCCGTAATGTAGTTACCGTCCCCTCGCGGGCGCGTAGTGCAACTGTACATAGCTGAAACACTTCAGTATCCATGCTTACAACTCCTATTTCCGCGGGCCCTGCTTTTTTATTCTGTTTTCAATGGTCAACTTTTTCCTGAAACGTCTCAAACAGGCTTAAATCCTTATGCGCGGATCCTCCAGAACTTTCGTGTCAGCTTGGGGTTCGCGCTAAAATTTCAATCTATATTTTCTATTACCTTCCATTTGCTGACTATTGAATTTCAGCCTTTATTTCAAACATTATTTAAAAAACAAATTTCAAATCTTATTTAAAAACCAATTCACACCTACCCATCTGATAATAGGCACCTTTATAACGGGTGGTCTTGAGAGTGCGGGGTGAAATTCCATATAAGCCCTCGTCCTTTTCATGCTTGTGATTTCTGAATTGCTTTATCATCATTTTACTTACAAGTTTTACAGCTCTTTTTCTTTCACCAATAAGGGGATAAACCAGTGTTTTACTCACATATCCACTACCTCCTCCAAGTATTATGTCAACTCCATTATCAGCTTTTATACAGGCGTCTTCAGGAAGTTCTGAAAAACGCTGTTCAAATTTTTCGTAATGCATATCTGCAAAACTATGAAGAGCATCCTCAATAAACTTTAAATCAATGCCAACCTTGCCTAGCAAAAGCCTGTCCAACGTCATTACAAATTTGGTCCTTGTCCCCGGTGCCAGGCACTCACGGTAAATAGGCAGAGATTTTGTGGTCCCATCCGGCTTACGGTCATATTTCCCGCAGATAGTTAAATTTTCAAGACCTATGGGCGTACTGTCGCTTATACTTAAGCCTCTCATAAAATCATTTACAATGCTATCCCAACGTACCCTATCGGGATTCTTAGGATCAGCAAATCCAAGTCTGCAAAAAATATGGTTTTCTAGAGAATTTGCCTCCCTTGAAAGATATTTTCGTGAGTTTTCGGGATCTCCTGCCGCCCTTTCAATATCAGCTGCTTTACTTTCATAGCTATATTTTTTAAGAAGTTTTGCTGCAATAGCAGTACGTATAGCCCCCTTCAGGCTTGATCCTGGAATATAAGGAAGCCCGTCTGAACCTTTTATAAATGTCAGTACACTGCGAAAGTGCTCAGAAGATGCTACCTCTCCTGCATCAATCGAGTAGGATACAAAGGCAGGATACTTTTCCTTTCTTATTCCATTTTCATTCAAAAACATATATAAATCATTTTTCCCAGGATGAAGCAAAAAGTCTTCATATACATGAATTAATGAATTCTCTGACAAAAAAGCAATAAGTTTGGGAAGGTCAGGCACATGGAGCATTGAATTGCTCCTGTCAAATATGTACTCCTTTTTGCTTAATTCTTCACCTGAAGCTATAAATACCGGTGCAAGTGCACGAAGGTTAATTTCAATTCTCTCAAAATGGCCATATCTCATAACCTCACCCCTGCAAACAATGTCATACCATAGCGCCATACAGGATGATTGCCACCATCGGAAATGTCAAATATACTTCCATTAAACCTTTTTCTAAGACAAGAGCCTGGTGAAAGCATATAAATTGTTCTTTTTTTCAACTGTATTTCTGAATAAATCTCAGATCGAACAAATCCCCCTCGCCGTATTAAAGTATACCAGCCTCCTGAAAGAGCTTCTTCCAGCTCTTTTTCTTCAGGCAGCGCTGTTCCCAATAACATTTGATAATCAGCATCTCTGTCCTCCAATAATTCATATAGTTTTTCAGGCAAAGATACTTTTTTAAAATTAAACTTACCAAGTCCGGAAGACTGTTTACCACCAACCCCGGAAAGTCCCAGATGGAAAAGTGTTTCCTCGAAATACGAAAGAGCAGACTGGTTTTCAAAACGTACAATAATATAAAGCCCGGTGTCTTCTGGAAAACGCCAGTAGGCAACATGATACGGCATAGGTTCCGGGTGGTGTTTAATTGAAACCTTTGTATCGGTTACCAGGCCGCCGAAATACTGGTTTAGGCATTCAACCTCCAGTTCTTCATCAGAGTACCCCTTCAAGTATTTATCAAAAACTGAAAGGGGAATAAATTCTATGGATCTGAGTGTTTTTTTTAACTTATGATTTCCCTCACCTTTAGAATTACGGGTATGCAACACCGGCTTTGGGAGAAAGTATTCTTCACCTTTGTATGGCAGGGTATCGGATATGACCAATGCGCCACTGGAAAAGAAGTCATACAAGCGGTTAATATCTCCGAATTTTGTCCGCTCGCAACATAATGCAGAAAAAAAAGTATCAGAGTGTATGGTCATACGTCCGTCCCCTAAGGAGCTTCCTCCTCTGTCTGTCCCTACGTGAAGCCCTGTAGTAAACTCAAGCCTGTAAAGAGAATATCCCATATTCCTCTACTCCTTTCAATATCTCAAGGAGTTCATTTATATCCTTCCCACATTGACCGTCCATAACCTCTACTCTAAAATCTGAAAATGCGACCTTGCCATATCCCCTTGAACCGTGCCCGCCAAGGTAGTCCATAGATACAAGTTTTAATGCTTTAGCTATATTTTCAAAATCCTCCCTTAATTCCTCTGGCTTTTCCATATCATAAACCATTGTAATATCAAACTCCGCACCGCGGACAACCCGCTCAATCTGTCGAGGCATAGCGATTGAAGTAATTCGGCTGATAGTGTTTTCAAATTTCACCTCCGTCGTACCATTTCTCTGTTTGAGCATATCGGCATTAGACAGAAAAGCATCAGCAAATTGCAATCGTGCACCTTTTGGAGATTCATTAAGCTTCTTGTTTCCTGCTGTTCCAAACAACCGTTTTATTTCATAGGGATCATCAGCACATTCCTGAGTGATAAAATCATTTTTAATTGCTTTAGCAAGCAATGTCCGCATCTTTCCTTTTAAGCTGGAACCCGGCAGCATGGGCTCACCTGTTAATGAGTCACGTACCACTACGCTGTCCACCGCTCCTATTGCAGAAAAAGCAGAAGAGCCTCCTATATGCATACCTGTTAAAACTTTTAGTTTGCATTTTATCACTATCTTTCCATACATTCTAATCTCCCCCTTTGTAATTATTCGCCGCCATAGAAACGATGATATGCAACCAGTGCTTCCATGTATCTTGAAAACTCTATAAATTTTTTGCGGCTATCGCCGATTTCTGTAATAATCGAAAGAAGTCCTGCTTCAGAAACAAATGGCTTAATAACACGGGGTTCACGGCCACATTCATATACCAGCCTGACTTTCAGATACTTAATCTGGCTTTGTATGTCGGGGCTTAAAGTCTCGCTTTGTTCCATTAATACATCGTTGTATATTTGGTTTACCATTGACAGTATATTTCTTATTTTAGTTGTGGTGAAGTTTTTATAATTGTTTCCCATAGTCTTTCTAAGTCCTGTAATTACCTGCTCGGCTCTGGCAACATAATCCTGTGGTATACCTTCCCCTTGCTGAGGATTCAATAGCTTGCCCGTATCTGGTGCTGATTGGACTGAAGCTGCTGCAAATCCTGCTTTTATCCCTTTATAACCAGCTTTTCTGAATACATCTTTCATATCATTCATTATTACTTCCCTCCTTTGGGCTCCGCATGGTATATATATAGATAATAAGCGCAGTTATAAGCTGACGCCTATCTTCATCATTTATTGACCATTTGTAGAGATTAGAGCTAAAACTAGAATATATAGATTTTAATTCTTCTGGGGCATTCCTGTCAGGTTCGTTACGGGCAAGTAAATAAGCAAGACGGGCTATATTGATTTTTTCATTCTCTGCCTGTCTTAGAAGGAACAAAATATTATATAAAAACGAGTTGCCATAATTCCCACCTGCAGTAAAAAGTTTTTCTATCAAAGCGAATTTTTCTCCCAGTACATTATTCTCAAAAGTATCCCAATCGTAGGTATGCTTATCGATAAGATGTACTTTTTCCATCTCAAGGCCAAAAAGTGAAATGGCATTCTTCTCTTTTCCTTGATATTTATGATTTTTTGCCCTTTCTTCAAGTTCTTTCGTTTCCTCCGCCATCCTGGAAATAGGATATTTTTCATCATATATTGCAAAGCCTGCCGACAGGGTAAGTGCTCCTCCTGTATATCGTGAAAATGCCCTTCTGATATCCACTGCAGCTGAAAGTACTTCATCCCATGCACCAACAATAAATAAGTCATCACCGCCGGCATAAATAATGACGACATCTCTTTCACCTTTTTTGCCGGTTAGTGAAAACTCACCGTTTTCCATAAGATTATTAATATAGTATTTAAAAAATAGAGAAAGACTGCGTGACAATGTGGAAGTTCGAGAAATGGTTGTATACTTATACTTGTCTTTTGCTTCATTTTCACGTATAAAACCACTTACAAAAGCAGCTCCAAGATTATCCACATCTGCGCGAAGCACACCTATTCTTTCTACACCTTTTGAGCATTCTGCCAATTGCTCAAAAGTCTTTAATGTGCCAACCTGATTCTTTGCAGCATAATCACCCATCCATAGCTTTGTTGAAAGTGAAAAGCCTGTGCGATACGCATTTTTGCTATAAATACGTATAACTTTTCCATCATTTCGTTTAAGCATTTCTTTCGCAGCATCAGCCGTCATGGGCGTAAGAAACTGCATGTCTCCATCTGCAGAAAAGAGCGGCAGAAATGGAGCATTTATCTGTTCACGCAAAACAACAAATACAGAATCATCTTTGATCAGGGCATTTGATACATCAGAAAGAGCTGAGCATGTATCACACATAACACCATCTTCGCGTTCTATTAAATTACTGGAAACTCCACAAACAACACATTCCCTTCCTTCCTTATCAACGCCATTTGAATTCAGAAATCTTATGTCATCAGGAGAATACCGGCATAGCTTCATTTCTGATATCTGTGCTGAAACACTGCGGAAGATATTAATATAACTTTCAGGGTCATTTGTTCTGGACATAAGTTCATTAGCCGAGCATGGCTCGTAACCATAAGCTACAAAAAGCCCTGTGCCGAATCTTTCCATTAATTTGCGGTTTATTTTGCTTAAAGAATGCTTTACATTATTTCTTGCCTCAATGGTATTTGGCAGCAGTATATAGGCATGTCCACCTCCGGTATACAATAGATTAGCTCTGGATAAAAGACACACTCCTAATATCTCGTCTGCAATATTTTCAAGTAATATTTCAAGGTAAAATGAACGTGAACGCAATCCTTTTAGAGCACCTTTTGAAGAAATAGTGTAAATAAATTTCTGTATTCCTGAAATGTCCATTGAAAAAAGAATAAAGGCCTTCTCATCGCAGAAGTCATGTTCCTTTTCAAATAGCTCTGTCCTATAATCATTTCTTTTATTACTCTCAAGATATAAAGCAATACAGGATGCAAGCGCAGCAGTTATTTTTGAATGGTCAAACAATGAAATGTCAGCAACCTGTCCTTTATGAGTAGATGATGGTATGAATGACATATATGCTTCACAAAGCTCAATCAAGGAGTTAATGTACTCTGGCTCAAAATATATTCCCGAAAGTCCTTCAGTAATATCATGTACAACTTTTCCATATTTCGATGAAAGGTCAGATGATTGAATTATCCCCGGATAACTAATGGTATTTTTAATCTCCCCAGGATAAAAAGCCTCTTTGCCTGTTCTATTGTTCAGCAGATTATATACAGATTCGAGTGGGCGGTTTCTGTCAAACCCGCCTGATGTTTCTCCTTCAGTCTCTCGCCTATCCACACCGGAAGAAATATTGTCTGCAATATATACGATGTATGCAGGGCTGTCCCTATCCAGCAAAGCATGGCTTATCTCTTGCCGGTGATGAAAGCGTACACAATCAATAACATCTTTTTCGTTAGTAAACTTTTTTATGTATTCCGCACCTGAGATACTGTGTGGCCTCCCATCTACTACCCTGGCACGGTACAGCAATTTTCCTATATCATGAAGCAATGCACCGGTTGTTACAATATGTACGGTGTCTTTCAAAATATCACCCCACAGTTTAAATACACACTTTAACAATTTTGTAGGTGTATGTTAAGCTTATAATTCATTGCATTCATAATTAGAGTTTAATTATTTAACTGTTTACATTTATAATATCATAAAAATGGGAATAATGTAATTATTAGAATAATTATATCGGAATAAATCAAACTTATATATTTATGTAACTTTTTGATAAAAAATCTCATATCAAATTCCATATCAAATTACTAGTAAGAATCAAGGATTATCATCCTGATTTTTCCTTCTTTGTACTTAATATCATTTTTACTTGCTCTAATATATACCTACTCAAACTCCCTGAATCCCATTGCCTCCCAGCACTTTTTCGTAATAGTATTCTGCACCGTCAGTCCATTGCTTTCTTGAAACTTGTGCACTGCATGTTTCAAATCATCTTCATATATACCCGATTCCCAGCCTTTAAAGTATCCCAGCTGCTTCAATCGTTTCTGAATTGCCAGAACATTGGCACCCCTGTCTCCTGGATTAATCTCGGTAAATCCCGTTCCAAAAGGCCCAAAAATGCCATTAACTATTACCACAGGAGTACCATGAGGTACTATGTCGTAAAGCTCCTTTATATCTTTATTGTACATTCTGATGCAGCCATGGCTTGCAGCTCTGCCAATAGAGCTTTCCCTTGTTGTACCATGTATACCATATGTGCCCCAGGGAACATTAAGCCCCATCCACCGGCCGCCAAACCCCTCACCCCAATCAGATTTACTGATAATTTTCCAGTATCCCAATGGGGATGGCCAACCCTTCTTTCCGGACGCAATAGGATATTTTTTTATGCATTTGCCATCTTGTAATAGATACAAAGTCTTGTCTTCAATCTCAATAAAAATACTGTAAGCATTCTTTTTTTCAGTATCCACAGTATAAGACGAAATCTTAGGTTTATTAACATTATCTATAATTATCTGTACAGAAAGCAAAACTAAGATTATTGAGGCAAAAATGATTAAATACAGATTCTTTTTCAGAATAATTCACCCCCACATAAAATATATGAAAAAGCAGATTATTATAGAAGAGTAGCAAGTATATGTAAATTAATTAACATACTATGCCATTGGCGCTACCACAATGTAATACAAATAATTACTAAAGCGACTATTTTACCTAACTGCTCTATAATCTGTGAACCAGCTTGTGGTGACATATCCCTCATTCCCTGAAAGTATCCCCTGAAAACATAACCAATAAATCAACTATTTTTCGCGCTGCAGCAAGTAGTCTGACGTCCTTAAATAGGTAGTATTACACCCTTTAAAAATGACTGTTTTTTCATTAAATACTTCGCATCAAGTATTAATTTTATTTCTAATTGAATTATAACTATGTTTTAATATATTACAGTTTGTTAACATACAAATGTAGGATTTAAATGTATTTAATATTTTATTTTTTTACCAAAAAGGTATATAATATTTTTGTTAACATTTTTAATTTGATTATGATAATTTTGCATAATGAAGGAGGTAATTATGGCCTCAAAGGTATTATTCTCATCAGTGAAATATGATAGATATGATCCAGACGCAACACTTCCCGCTAAATTTGGCAGGTTGATCGATAAGATGAATATGCAGGAAATAGTAAAGGATAAGCTTACCGCAATAAAAATGCACCTGGGTAGAAACATTGGTTATTCAACTATTCATCCCCTTTTTGTAAAAATACTTGTTGACAAACTTAAAAACTATGGAGCAAAAGTATATATAACCGATCAGGATATAAGCAATTCAAAAAGCAGGGGATATACAGAAGACTATCTTGGGGTTCCGATTGTCTATACGTGTGGAGTTACCGGTAAGTACTATTATGAAAAGTATGTTGATTTCAATACCTTTAAGAATGTTGATGTCGCCGGTAATATTCATGATGCTGAAGTAATGATTACACTTTCCCATGTCAAAGGACATGGTGCATGTGGTTACGGAGGCGCTTGCAAAAACATAGCCATGGGCTGTGTAACCGATAGGACAAGGTCGCAGATACACAGTCTTGAAGGTGGTCTTGAATGGAATGAAGAGCTATGCATACATTGTGAACAATGTATTGTAAATTGCAACCATAAGGCAAATAGTTTTAATGAGGAAGGTAAGTACGAGATATTTTTCCACCATTGTACTTTTTGCCAGCACTGTGCAAAAGTTTGCCCAACGAAAGCTATTAAGGTAACAGACGATAAATATAAGGACTTTCAAATGGGTATGGCTTTATGTACCGATGAAGTGCTTAAAACATTTCAACCCGGGCACGTATTCTACATAAATTTCCTTATGAATATCACAGCGCTGTGTGACTGCTGGGGCTTTACAACACCTTCACTTGTTCCTGATATAGGTATTATGGCTTCAAATGATATAGTGGCCATTGAGAGGGCTTCTATTGACGCAATAAAAGTGGAAAATCTTATTATGGATGGTGTCCCGGAAGGAATGGATCTTGGCACCAGAGGTCACCTGTTTGAAAGGTTGCATCACAAAAATCCTTTTATCCAACTTGACGAGCTTGAAAAAAGGGGCTTAGGCACACAGAATTATGAAATAGAGGAAGTAAAATAAGAAGTTCATGCATAAAATGTAAAGTTCACCTATATTTTGTGACATCCTCTATGCCATAAAAAATATTGCCAGGATTATTGATTTCATATTTGAAACCAATAATCCTGGCAGTAGTATTTCTGGAATAATTTAGCTAAGTTTTTCTTACACTGGTAAGAACAGCCTGATTCAAGCAAGCATAATTATTCGTATCCCTTTTTGATTATATTAGTTTTCCATCCAGTATTTATTATAAATTCTATACAGGAATACCGCCGCTTCTGCTCTGGTGGTTTTAGCTAATGGGTTAATCCGGTTGCCATCACCTTTTATTAGCCCTTCTTTTACCAGAGCATCTATGCTTTCTCTTGCATACGCAGCAATTTGCTCTTTATCTATAAATCTATCAATTTCTGCAATTACAGAAGTCGTATTAAGCTTATTCAGAATTACCAGAGCTCTTTCTGTCAGAACCATCATATCCTGCCGCGTGATAGTATCTTTCGGATTGAACAGGTTATTGCCCTGCCCTTTGGCAATACCAAGTTTCCTGGCAATTCCTATGGCTTCATAGTAGTAATCATCAATATTTACATCAGCAAAATTGTCATCAAAATCAACATTCAGGCCAAGTGTTCTTACCAGCAGTAGTATAAAATCTCCCCTTGTAATGTTGGCATCCGGAGCAAACTCCTTATCATTGATACCTTTGATAATTCCTTTGGAAGCCAATACTTCAATTTGTTTTTTAGCCCAGTTTATATGTTCAATATCTTTAAAGGTTTTCTTAACATATACAATTGCATACTGACTAAAATGTGTTATACTGAATGTTACCATACCTGTTTCTGGATCATAACGTCCATTGCTCACAGGAATAACATTTCCTGATCCGTCAATATACCATACAGTGATGTGCTCAGGATCAGCCAATTCATCTTTAGTAGGTTTATAAGGAATAGACACCGTCACAGGAGCCATTTTATTCTCCCATTCTACCTTTTTACCATTTATCTGTAATTCCAGTTTTATAAGCGGTTTATCGCCTATTTCAGCCTGTAATTCCGCTGGTAGACCGGACTTATCTCCTGCAGCCACTATCAAAGACGCCTTTTCATTCTCAATTGCAGTTTCCGGAGGCAGCATATTAGATGGCAGGGTAATAGTAGCGATTTCAGTTTTTACTATAGTTACATTACTCAGCTCTGATGAATTAATAGCATCCGACGGTATAGTGATCTTATATGCCTCAGTATCTTCAACAGCCGGTATATCTATTGTTACTGTCTTTAGCCCTGCTTCATCTGTTTCTGTATTCTCTAATATGTCATCAAGAGTGGCTTCATCAATTATCGCTTCGGCAGTATTTGTATCACTGCTTATTTCCAGTTCAATACTAATATTAACATCACCGTTACTGACTACTCCTTTTAAGTCTGATTTTTCTTCACTTGGCTCTGGCTTATCTTCATCAGAAACAGGTGGTATGATGATTATACCTCCACCACTTCCCGGAGTCCGTTTTATCACAATGCTGTAGGTTGCAGTTTTTCCGTCTATCGTTATAGTTAATGTTTGGGCAGCTGTAGGTTTGCTGCTATCAAATCCACTTATATCATCTACTGTAATTGGTATTTCTGACATTGTACCGTCACTGAAAGTACCCGTTACTACCAAACCACTTATATCAAGCATTTCTCCTACATAATAGATCAACTTATTTGCAGGATTGGTTATAGCTATGCTTTCCAATACTGCTACTGTGAAACTAATTGTATAAGTCTTAGTCGTGACTCCATCTTCCGCTTTTACCACTATCGTTGCCGTACCCGGCAAGCTTGCAGCCTGGGTTATGGCTATAGTTGCATTAGCATCTGTTGCTGTTGCTGTGACTACCGGCACATCCATAGTTCCATATGGTAAAACTATATTATACTCCGTAATCGTAGGATCAAATCCAGTTACAGTTACTTCGTCTATCTTCAGGTTGCTTAGGCTTGCATCGGTGTTAGGTGCTATAGTGAAGCTTACTTTATATGTCTTAGTCGTGACTCCATCTTTCGCTCTTACCACTATTATTGCTGTGCCTGGTAAGCTTGTAGCCTGGGTTATGGTTACAGTAGCATTTGCATCCGTTGCTGTTGCTGTGACTAGCGGTATCTCTGTTGTACCGTAAGGCAGAACGATATTGTACTCTGTAGTCGAAGGATCAAATCCAGTTACAGTTACTCCGTCTATCTTCAGGT
>Ga0134099_1001987_pt1 | contig 17834 bp, 16 predicted proteins | sample 10_taG_2_FD_105482 | JGI IMG/M metagenome (GOLD analysis project Ga0134099, IMG submission 105482) | Switchgrass degrading microbial communities from high solid loading bioreactors in New Hampshire, USA - 10_41_5_180_A2 metaG | ecosystem: Engineered > Bioreactor > Semi-continuous > Anaerobic >...
CGTCGAAAGCCAGCCAGTCCTTCAGCGGGCCGGACTGGCCGAAGCCGGTGACCCGCACGATGACAAGTCCGGGGTTGGCTTCCCACATCGCATCGGGGCCAAGCCCCATCTTCTCCAGGGCGCCGGGCGGGAAGTTCTCCACCAGCACATCCGACTCCCGAATCAGCCGCAGAAGCAGGCTGCGTCCCTCGGTGGTCTTCAGGTTGAGGGTGATCGAGCGCTTGTTGCGGTTGAACGTCAGGACGCCCAGGCTCTGTCCCCCGACGAAAGGCCCGACTTTGCGGTCGTCTGCACCACCGGGGGGCTCGACCCGGATGACGTCAGCGCCGAAGTCGCCCAGCAGCATCGCGCAGAAAGGTCCGGCAAGATAACGGGAAAGATCGATCACCCGGATCCCACTCAGGTACACATCATCACCCCTCTTTCGGGCGGTGCCCTGCCCGGCGCGGGCGGGCCCGGACCTAGGTGGCGTGCCCGCTCACCTCCCGCCGCACCCGCCGGAGGAAGGTGGTCATCAGAAGGCCGCCTCCCATCATGAGCGCAGCGGATAGGAACGCCCACGTAAGGCCGAAGGCCGACGTCACGGCGCTGAAGACCAGGGGGCCCAGGCCCTCGCCGATTCGATTCGCCCCGACCCGGATCCCCACAGCCACCCCGCGCTTGGCCGGCTCCACCACCTGTGTGGCCATCGCCATGACCACCGGCATGCCGGTTCCGTGGGAGATCCCCCAGCAAGCGGCCAGGCCAATCAGCGGAAGCAGTGAGCTCACGAAAGGAGTCAGGAGCAGCACGGACATCGAGAAGACGAATGAGGTGTAGAGCAGCCGGTGTTGCCCGACCCGCTCGACCAACATGCCCAGAAAGGGACGGAGGATAAGGCTCATGGCGGAGTAAGTCGCCAGAACCAGTCCGACGCGGCTTGGCGAAAGCCCGACGCCGTGAAGGTACACCGGGAAGTAAGAACGGCGCAGCGCGATGCCCATCCAGATGAGGAGACTGAGCATGGTGAGGACCTGGAGATCCCGCTGTCTGGCCACCTGCAGAACCTCGCCCATCCCCCAGCCCCGCTGCGGAGCCCCGGATCCCTCCGGCGTGTCCTGCCCGGCGGGGAGGAACATGTGAACCGCCGTCGAGACGACCATGATCACCCCTCCCGCAAGGAAGGACACGACGAAGTCGCTGTTCGGCAGCCGGAGGAGGCCTCCGGCGTGCTCCAGAAGCCACCCGCCGAACGGGGGACCGATCAGCTGTCCCATGGTGACTGCGAAGGCGTAGTAACCGAAGTTGTGATACAACTGGGCGCCGGACGTATAGGAGATCCAGGCCTGTGCGGGAATGATCCGCCACAGGTGAAACAGACCGAACAGGGCCTGCGCCACGACCAGTACCCAGAGGCTGCCGGAAGCGGCAAACACGGCAAACGATGCCACGGTCCCGACGCCGCCGAGGATCAGCGAACGCCTGGCCCCGATCCGTGAACTGATGGCACCGATCCAGACGGCCGCGAACACGGGAATGAGGGAGCTGACACTGGTCACGACGCCCACCAGCGCCTCCGATCCGCTCAGGCGGAGGACGTAGAGCGGGATCAGCGGTTCGAGCATTCCCCAGGCGATGAAGTGCAGCGTGACGCCGGTAAGAAAGGTGTAATAGCCTCTCATGCCGTTAACCTGAGGCAGGGGCCCGGCCGGATGACCCGCGTGACGGCCCTGGTCTTTGCAAAGGTTGGTATCACGAGGGAATGCTTGCCTGCCCCGCCTGCGACCACGACCATGATGTCCTCCGGCGAACCGGTCATCGGCACCTCGACGTCGTCCCGGGGGTCGGAGAACCACGCCGGGCGGATGCCTTTGAACCACTCGCGGTTGCCCGGGGAGATCCGCGCTATGGGCACCCGGGCGTGTTCGAAGATGAAACGCTTGACGTCCGCCTTGGTGAACCCGTCCCGGGCGATGGTGGCAGCATGCTCGGGGCCGAACACGACTAACGGTTCGCCCTCCAGGTACACGTGGTTGCAGGCCGCCGTGGCCAGGCCGCTGGAGACCGTCATGAGAATGCCATCGCCTGTGGTGCTTCCGTGGTCGTTCACGTTGTGGGGCGCCTCGGCGCCGATCACCGTTACCGTGGACTGGTCCGGCGCGAAGCCCCGCTCAACGTGAAGGGGTTCCCACGGGTTGGCCTCTTCGTTCTCTCCGGTGCAGTAGCTGTACTTCCCCGGCTGGCCGAAGGTGGCCTTATCGCCCTCGCCGGGGGCTGCGCCACCCACGTTCAACAGCGTGAGTCTGAGTGCCCGGCCGATCGTCGCGTTTGCCCGGGTCCCCTGCCCGAAACAGTTGTGCCCGCAGTTGATCCCCAGTGCCTTCCGGATCGGGCCGTTGACGATCACCAGAGGTGTGCAGATGTGCGTCGTGGCCTGTATCGACTGCAGATTGAAGGCGGGATCCGCCACTGCCTCCACGGCTGCCAGCACGACCGGGAAGTACTCGGGCCGGCAGCCAGCCATCACCGCGTTGATGGCAACCTTCTCCACTGTCGCCTGCTTCCAACTGGGCGCCAGCCTTCCCAGCACCTCTCCCGGATCCCGCCCCGCTCCGTCGAGCATCGCCGCGACCCGTTCCGGAGTGGGCGGAACCAGGGGGAGCCCGTCCCCGAACCCCTCGGCTTCGGCCAGGCGCATCAGCGCCTCGGGATCGTCTGACACCCGCAGTCGGGAGGACGCAAACGTGTAGGCCACATGGTCACCTCCTGGCGTCTTCATGTGTGTCGCGGGCTCACTCTCGCATCAGGCCGGATACCACCTCGCCCACCACGCCGTCCGCTTTCGCCCGGACCTCCTCCGGCGTCAGCCCGCCGATCGGGTGAGGCATCACGGCCATGGCGAGATCAGGGATCTGATCTGCGGCGGCGAGCATCTGGGCCAGGGTGAGGAACTGATCGGTGACCACCAGAACCGCAGGCAGCCCGCGGCTCTCGAGCTGGATCGAGTCGTGGACACTCCACGACGTGCAGCCTCCTCAATCCCCCACCCCGACGACCGCTGCAGCGCAGGTGGCTGCCATCTCTCCGTAGACGGCGTCCGCGGCCGGCATCGAAGCCGCAGGCTTCTCCCACCGCCGCACTTCGGCCACGCCGTAGGTTGCGGTCAAATGCTCCGCGATGCGGTCAAACAGGAGGTCGGCGTTAGCCTTGTGGTTGCTCAGGATGCCGACCACCGCGCCTTGGAGGCTACGCAGGCGAGGTGCGGCGGCCTTCTCCGCGGCCGTCTCCTCCGCTCGCGGGTCCAGGATGACGATCTCCGGCACCTCAGTTCACCTCCTCCAGCAGCCGGCGGGGGTTGGTGTGGATCATGGTGCGGATCTCCTCCGGCGTGATGCCCAGGTCCAGCAGCGTGGCCACCATGTCCCGGAAGCCGGCGACCGGGCTCCCCAGCCTGGGCTGACCGTAGTCGCTGCTCAGAATGCAGTGCTCGGCGCCCACAGCCCGAATCTGCTCTGCGATCGCCTCCGGCCGGATCGGATGGTGCTGGTGCTTCGTCGCCACCCAGGAGTGCTCGATGAGTGCGCCCAGTGCGACCATGCGCCTCTGGTCGGCGACGGAGAGATTGGAGATGTAGTGCGAGGCATGGTTGACCAGGATTCGGCAACTGCCCCGGGCCTGTGCGGTTTCGGCCAGTGCGATGCACTCGTCGGGGCTCAGGTGCCCCGTTCCGAGCACCCTGCGGGCAGCGATCACCTGGTCGATGATGTCCACGACCTCGGGCAGGAGCGACCCGCCGGGGCCGAAAATGGTCATGCCCTCATCGCCGGCGTCCATTACCCGCACCCGATCGTAAGGGGGCAGCAACCGGCCCACGCGAATGAGGTGGTTGCGCGCCGCAGAAGTCGGCATGAAGACCACGCGGGCACCCCGCTCGACCGCCACCGCCACCGCCGTGGGGTTGAAGCCCCCCACGGGCCTGTTGAGCACCAGGCCGCCCCAGACCCTGAACCCGTCCCCGCCCAGATGGTTCAGGGCGTACGCACGGTCGGTCGACGGCTGGAAGTGGTCCTTGATCAACACGCCGGCAAAGCCGGCCTGCCGGTACTCGCGGGCCAGGGCGATGAAGTCGCTGGCCCGCTCCCCAATGTCCGGGGTAGCGTGCACATGCACCTCGATGGCTCCCTGCAGCAACTCGTTCACCACCTGCGTGAGTCCCCTCCCCTCTCGCCCAGGTGGATGGCTCCCTCCCGGCGCAACCGTTCCTGATCGGCAGGCCCGTACCCCAACTCCGAGAGGATTTCCTCCGTGTGCTGCCCAAGCAGGGGCGGCGGAAGGTGGCTGGTGCGCTGCGACTCGGAAAACTTGATCGCCGGTCCTGGCACCTTGATCTCCCCAACGGCGGGATGCAACAGCGTCAGGATCATCTGCCGGGCGTCCGTCTGCGGGTCGTTGAGGACATCCTCGATGCTGTTGATGGGGCTGGCGGGAATGCCTGCACGGGTAAACGCCTCAACCCAGACCGCCGTCGTCTGCTGCCGGAACCGCGCCTCGAGAATGGCGTTCAGCTCCGCCCGGTGGGCCACGCGCAGCTTGTTCGTCACGAACCTGGGATCCCCGGCGAGCTCAGGCAGGCCGACGGCCTCGGCGAGCCGTGCAAACAGCCGGTCATTCAGGACACCGACCATCACGTAGTCGTCCTTCGTCGGATAGGCCTGGTAGGGAACCAGGTGAGGCGAGGCAGATCCCCACCGTCCGGCGGGCGCCTTTCCAGTGGCGAAGTACCCGACAGCACGGAACAGCATCCAGGCTACCTGGGCCTCAAACAGTGACGTCTCCACGCGCTGACCGCGGCCCGTGCGTTCCCTTGCCATCAGGGCCAGGAGGATGGCCTGGTTGGCGTACATCCCTGCACCGATATCGCAGACCGACACGCTGCTGCGAACCGGCGGACCGTCCGCCGTGCCAGTGGACTTCATGATCCCGACGAAGGCCTGCATGATGGAGTCGTACGCGGGCTGGTCCCGTCGGGGTCCGGTACGGCCGAATCCCGAAATGGAGCAGTAGATCAACCGGGGATTGACGGCCCGCAGCGTCTCATGGTCGATCCCCAGTCGCTCGACGACGCCGGTGCGGAAGTTCTCCACCACGACATCGGCCGTCTCGCAGAGCCGGAGGAAGACCTTCCGGCCGCCCGCGGTCTTGAGATTCAGGCAGATCGAGCGCTTGTTCCGGTTGAGGGCCAGGAACTCGCAGCCCTCATCCCCCCAGAAAGGGGGCCCCATTCCCCTGGCAGGGTCACCGCCCGGAGGCTCGATCTTGATCACATCCGCCCCTGCGTCGGCCAGCATCATGGTACAGAGCGGACCTGACAGGACCGTGGTCAGGTCCAGCACCCGAATCCCCTCGAGCGGGAGCGTCATGCCACCTCACCCTCCACGGGAGCGATCGCTTTGCATGTACTGCTCCAGGCGCTGCTGGAAGGCTGGATCCATCCGGGAGATCACGCGGACGTCGCGGGCGTACTCCAGGGCCTTGTCGTACTCCAGATCAGTGGTGACCCGGATGACCTCCTTGGTCAGGCGCACTGCCGAGGGCGACAGCTGTGCGATCCGCCGCGCGAGGTCGCAAGCTACGTGCAGAGCCTGCCCGGCCGGAACGACCCGGTTCACGAGACCCAGGCGCTCCGCCTCATGGGCCGTCAGCAGATCTCCGGTGAGCACCAGCTCATTCAGCCGTTTCCTGCCCACCAGCCGCAGGAGTGTGGCGACGACCGTCGCAGACGCCACCCCCGCTTTCACCTCGGGATAGCCGATTCTTGCCGTCTCGTCCGCCACTGCCAGGTCACACCAGCCTACCAGGTTGGCACCGGCCCCCAGTGCGTGGCCGTGAACCGCCGCGATCGTCGGCTTGGGGTAGTTCCACAGGAGCCGGTTGAGCTGGAGGATCTCGCCGTACTCCTCCCGGTCCTCCTGCGCCGTCATGACCCTGAACCGGCGAATGTCGGCCCCGGCGCAGAAGGCGGGGCCCGCACCGGTGATCACCACAGCCCGAACGGCCTCGTCGGACGCGAGTGCGGTAAGAGCGGCGGTGGCTTCCCGGACCAACTGCGGGCTGAGCGGGTTCCTCGCCTCCGGCTCGTTGAGGGTAACCACCGCGATGGGCTCCTGACGGTCTACGAGGATGCGAGGCGTGCGATCGCTCACGCGGTGGCCTCCTTCAGATCCTCCAGCGAGGGACCGTTCGTCATCTTGCGCATGATGAGCACGTCTGACGGCGACACGGTGAGGTAGACGACGCTGTGCAGGTCGGAAATCTCCTCCGTCGTCGTCGCGGTGATGCGGTGTTCCCCGACTTCGACAACGCAGCGGGAGTGGGTGCCCATGAACACGGTGACGGCCAGGTGCCCGCGGATGCAGTTGCCCTGCTGCGGTTCGTGCAGCCTCACGGAGAACAGCTCGGGCCGGACGCAGACGTCTACCTCGTCTCCTGCGGACAGCCCCTCCGGGAAAGTCGTGGACTCCAGCCGGCCGCAGTCCAGCTCCACGACCAGCCTGGCGCCGTTACGGCCGAGTACCTTGCCGTTGAACAGGTTCGTCCCTCCCGTGAAGTCCGCCACGAAGCGGTTGACGGGCCTGAGGAAGATCTCCCGGGGCGTCCCGATCTGCTCGATCTGCCCCTGGCGCATCACGACAATCCGGTCACCCAGGGTCACCGCTTCGGTCTGGTCGTGCGTCACATAGACGGCCGTGACCCCCGTCTTCTGCTGAATCTCCTTCAACTCGAATCGAAGGTGTTCACGGAGCTTCAGGTCCAGATTGCTGAGGGGCTCGTCGAGCAGCAGCACCTGCGGGTCCGTCGCGAGAGCGCGGGCCAGCGAGACCCGCTGCATCTGGCCGCCGCTGAGCGCCGTTGCGGGGCGATCCTCGTACCCCGCCAGCCCCACGAGCTTCAGCGCCTCGGCCACCTTCTGCTTGATCACGCTGCGGTTCGTCTTGCGCATCTCGAGCCCGAAGGCCACGTTCTGGCCCACCGTCATGTGCGGCCAGATGGCATAGGACTGGAAAACCATGCCGACGTTGCGCTTCTCCGGGGGCACGGCGATCCCGTTGGCGGGGTCCGACACCACCCGGTCGTTGATGAGGATCTGTCCGCTGGTCGGCTGATCGAACCCGGCAATCGCCCGAAGCGTGGTCGTCTTGCCGCAGCCGCTGGGCCCCAGCAAGACCAGGAACTCGCCCGACTTGATGTGCAGATCGATGCCCTTGACCGCGTGCACGTTGCCAAAGCGTTTCTCGAGTTTCTTAATCGTGACTGACACGGCGGCACCTCCGGCTCATGACAGTAGCCGCCATCCGGAACGGGGGCCGGGGGGAGGCGGGGTGGGCCCGACTCAGCGCAGCGCGCCTCCCCTCACGATCCTCCTCACCGGTAGTTGAAGACCTGGTTCCACTCCTCCACCCACTCGTCGTGGAAGGAGATGATCTCTTCGGTGTTGGGCACGTAGAGCTTGACCGTGGACTTCGCAGGTTTGCCCTCAGGCTCGGGGAGGTCGTCACGGGCCGAGTAACCGCCCCGCACGTTCGCAATCGCTTTCTGGCCGGCGGGAGACAGGTACCAGTTCATCAGCAGCCTGGCGGCGTTGGGATGAGGCGCATTCTTGGCCACGGCGATCGTATAGAGGACGACGGGAGCCCCTTCCGTCGGGAAGACGGCGGTAATCGGAGCGCCCTGCTTCACCCGCACCTGGAAGTCCGTGACGTCAGGCAGGATTCCGATCGGCAACTCGCCGCGGGCCACCGACTCGGCCAGCCCCGCGCCGCCGGTGTACTGCACGGGCTCCTGAGCCGCCAGCTTCTCCCAGTACTCCTTGCCCAGTTCCTTGCGATGGAAGTAGGCCAGCGTCCACGCCGTGCCGCCGATGCCGGCCGGCGTCATGCCGATCTTGCCCTTCCACTTCGGGTCGAGCAGGTCGTGCCAGGTCTTGGGCGCCTCTTCGGGCTTGATGAGCTCATGGTTGTAGATGAAGTACATGGTCGGCATCGTGACCGTGTAGTAGATGCCCTGCTTCTTCACTTCGGGTGCATACTTGTCGTCCGAGGGCGGGATGTGTTCGGCCACTGCGCCCATCTTGACGACTTCCTCCATCAGCGCCAGGTCGCTGAACAGGATCACGTCCGCCTCATGCTGGCCGGCCCGGAACTCCGTGGCGAACTTCTCGTAGAGCTTGCCGCCGCCCTGACGGACGATCTGGACGCTGATCTTGGGGAACGCCTTCATAAACGCATCCATGACCATTTGCTCGTCGGACGCCGCCTGTGAGGTGTAGATGGTCACGGTACCCTCCTGCTCGGCAGCCGCCACGAGCTCTTTGGTGGCGACAACCTCACCGTCCACGATGACCTCGTTCGACTCTGTCACCGTCGCGCCGCCGGCGGCAGAGTCGCCGGGGCCGGCCGCCCCTGGCTGGGACGCACTTCCCCCACACCCCGCCAGGAGCGCAACCACCAGTAAGCTGCTCACAACCTTTGACCAGCGCCTCACTTCATGTCACCCTCCCCTATGTGATCGCCCCATGGGCTGGAGCACCTTAGGAACGCACACTGATGCCGAACACCCGCTGCGCCACGACAATGACGCCGAGCAGCAGTGTGGTCTGCACCAGGGCCAGCAGCGACACGCCGCCGAACATGCCGTTCTCCCACATGTCGTACATGATCACGGAAAGCACGACGGACTTGGGCGTGTACAGGAAAATCGACGTGCTGAGCTCACGCACCGAGGTGATGAACAGGAGGATCATGGAAGAGGCAAGCCCGGGCTTCGCCAGGGGCACGATCACGCGCCACATGGTCTTCACGGGCGAGGCGCCGCAGATGCGCGCGCTTTCTTCCAGCTCCGTGTGGATCTGCACCAGCGTGGTCCCGCTGGCCCTCACCCCCTGGGGACTCAGACGGGCCACGTACGCCAGGACCATGATCCAGACCGTGCCGTAGAGCCCGATCGGGAGGCTGATCCAGGCCCACAGGTAGGCGATGCCGAGCACCAGCCCCGGAATGGCGACCGGCAGCATGGAGATCCAGTCGAGCACCCGGCGGCCGGGCAGGTTCGTGCGGTAGATGACGTAGGCGACGACGAAGTACAGCACGCCGCCCACCAGAGCCGTGGCCAGCCCCATCCACAGGCTGTTGATGATGGCCGTCCGGGCCGGGGCGTAGCTCATGACGAAGTCCAGGTGCCGGGTGCCCATGTTCTCGAAAATGCGGGTGATGTGCGGGATGAACATGTGGCTGCGGAACCCGTTGATCAGGATGGCGAAGAACGGCAGCACGGCAGCCACCACGATGTAAAGCAGCCCCGAGAAGGCGGCCGGCCAGCGGAACGGACCCAGGTCGATGATCTGCTGCTTGAGGCCCTTCCCTGCGACCGTGACATAGCTCCGCCTGGAGACCACGTAGTGCTGGAAGGAGACCAGGCCGGTGGTAATGACCAGCAGCAGCATACCCAGGGCCGATGCCTGGTTGATGTCCGGCGGCACCGTGCCCAGGTAGCGGTACAGGCTGGAGGCCAGGAAGGGGATCTGGGCCGGCTCAGCCAGCAGGCTGGGCACCGCGAAGACTTCCATCATGAACACAAAGACCAGGATGGCGCTGGCCAGGATGGACGGCAGGACCAGCGGCAGCGTGACCCGCTGCATCGTCCGGAAGGTCGACGCGCCGCTGATGCGGGCAGCCTCCTCCAGCGAGGGGTCCATGAGGCTGAGGGCGCTGTTCACGAACATGTAGACGTACGGCGTGTAGTAGAGCGTGAAGATGAAGATCACACCGCCCATCGACTGGATGTTCACGCGGAACGGGAGTCCCAGGTCCCTGAACAGCAGGTTGATCAGCCCGGAGTTGGGGGAAGCAAGCGTGATCCAGGCCAGCGCGCCGACCATCGAGGACAGGAAGAGGGGCATGATCGCCGACAGGCCAATCAGCCGCTTGAACGGCACGTTCGTCCGTGCCGTCAGCCAGGCCAGCCAGCTTCCGGTGATGACGCTGAACAGGGTGCCGAGTCCCGCCGCGATGACGGTGTTCTTCAGCGCCTGGTAATTACGGACGTGGGAAAACACCCTGATGTAGTTGGCCAGCGTCAGGCCTTCCAGCGACAGGTTGAACCCGCGCGGCGGCTCGAGCCGGAATGACCCGAGAACTAGCGTGAGCACGGGGTATACGATGAGGAAGGTAAGCACAACCAGCAGGGGAACGATGATGAACGTCCAGCGGAGTTTACGCAATGCAGCCATAGTTCGACTCCTTTACGACGCCGGTGGTTGACCTGCGTGCGCCAGGAAGCGGGACGCGTCGATGGCCGCCTTGAGCGCCTTCACGGCCCGGTCGGGCATCGGGAAAACGGGAATCCGGTGCTCCTGGTAGTAGGCCAGGGACTGCGGGGCCAGGAACTCCGCACCGGTGCGGGCGACCACCACGGGCTTGGACACCTTTCGGGCCGCCCTCACGATGCCTTTCGCCACCTCGACGGCGGGCGGATCGGCGTTGGTGGTGAGCATCATCAGCAGGACGTCGATCTGCGGCTCCTCCAGCAGACTGTCGAGCACGCTCCCGAACATCTCGGGGTTGACCGTCACCTGCATCGTAATGTCCACCGGGTTCTGCGAGGCCCCGAACGGCGGGATGATCTGGTCGATCTTGGCCCGGGTTTCCTCCCGCAAGAGCGGGATCTCGATGCCGTACTTCTCGCACTCGTCGGCGATGACGCTGCAGGCGCCGCCGGAGGTGGATACGACGGCCACCCGCCGTCCTGCGGGAAGCGGCTGCCAGGACAACACCACGGCTGCGTCGGCGAGCGCCTGCAGGTCGGGAACCCGGACCACGCCGCACTCCCGGAAGAAGGCTTCATACACGGCATCGTCCCCGGCCAGCGAACCGGTGTGGGACGCGACCGCGCGGTGCCCGACCTCCGAAATGCCGGTCTTGTAGGCCACGATCGCCTTGCCGTTGGCCCGGGCCCGCTCGCAGGCCAGCCGGAATGTGGCGGGATCCCGGATCGACTCCAGGAAGAGGGCGATGACCTTCGTGGCGGGGTCGTCGGCCAGATACAGCAGGTAGTCGGCAAGGGTCAGGTCCGCCTCATTGCCCGTGCAGATCCAGCGTGCGAAGCCGATCCCCTGCGCCCACATGCGGCTGAGCAGCGAGCCGCCCAGCGCACCGCTCTGCGTCACGAACGAGATGTCGCCGGTGGGCACCGTCTCGGCCTCGAAGGCCATGCCGAACGCGGTCGTGGTCCTGGCGATGGAGTTGACCGTGCCGACCGTGTTGGGTCCGCAGATGTGGACACCGTACCGGCGGGCGTTCGCCATCATCTCCTCCTGCCGGGCCTTTCCTTCCGCGCCGGTCTCGCTGAATCCCGAGGTGTAGACGATGGCGGTCCGGATGCCCTTCGCCCCGCACTCGGCGATGGCGTCCGGCACGGCCTTGTCCGGGATCATGATGCACGCGAGGTCAACCGCTTCGGGCAGTGCACCGATGGATGGATAGCAGGTCAGGCCGCCGATCTCGGTTTCCTTCGGGTTCACCGGGTAGATCCGGCCCTCGTAGCCGTGCTTGCGGAGGTAGTGCAGCAGGCGTCCGCCCGACTTCTTGCGGTTCGCGGAGGCCCCGACGACGGCGATGGACCGGGGGTTCATCAGCTGCCGGACGGGACTGGAAAGGTCACGCACCTCGGCGGCTGCAGCCGGCCTGGGTGAGACCAGAATGCGGGCGTCCACGGCCACGGCGCCGCCCCCCTTCGGCGCCACGACGACGGGGTTGAGGTCCATCTCCTCAATCTCGGGGCGCTCCACCGCAAGCCTGCCGACCTTGACCAGGATGTCGACCAGGGCGTCCACGTCGGCCGGAGGCCTGCCACGGTAGCCGGTGAGCAGCGGCGCAGCCCGCAGCTCAGCGATCATCTGCCTGGCCTTTTCCTCCGTGATCGGCGTCAGGCGCAGCGCAGAGTCGCGGACCAGTTCCACCCACACCCCGCCGAGACCGACGACGACCGCCGGCCCGAACACCGGGTCACGCTTAATGCCGACGATCACCTCCTGGCCCGGAGCCGCCATTTCCTGCACCAGGGCCCCCCGGAAGACCGCCTCGGGAGCGTGCGTGGCGAGGGCGTCCTGCAGTTCCGCGAAGGCCTGCTTCACGGCTTCACAGCCTGCCAGGTTCAGCTTCACGCCGCTGATGTCGGACTTGTGGACCACGCCGTCGGCCACAACCTTCAGAGCAACGGGAACACCGTATTCGGCCTGGATCGCTGCCGCTTCGTCAGCCGTCGCCGCGAACCGCTGCCGCGGCGCGGGAATCCCGTACTCGTTAAGAAGCGCCAGGATCTCGTCGTTTTCCAGCCACCGGCGCTCAGTCGTCACAGACACGTGCATCTTCCTCATTCCTTTGCTCGCATTCCCTTTGCTTCGGGCGGTTGCGGAAGAGCCGGAAGGTGCCCAACCCAACCGCCACGATGGTGTTCTCCGCGTCGGAGACCTCGGCCTGAGCTGTCGCGAGAGAGCCCCCGACGTGGATGACCCGGCCCCGGGCGGTCAACCGACCGGGAGCGCCCGGCGACACGTAGTTGATCTTCATCTCAACCGTGGCCGACCCCGTCCCCGGCGGGATCATGGTGCGAATCGCCTGGCTCAGGGCACTGTCGATCAACGTGGCCAGCACGCCGCCATGGGCCGTTCCCCGGCGGTTCGTCAGGTGCGGCTGAATGTCCAGCACGACCTCGGAAACCCCGGGCGCCACACTTGCGAGCTGCGCCCCCAGGAGGCCGAGGAACCTGGACTCATGGAAACTCTGACGCAGGTCCTGCAGCAACTGGTCGTCAACCATCCGCTCGCTCCTCCTCTGCGTCACCGCCTGAGCACCCCGTTCGGATCGACTTGTGTGCGCAGGACGTGCAGTTCTTCCTCCGTCGGCGCGGGGGTCTCGGGCAGATCTCTGATGTGCGGACCCCAGAACGCCTGCGGCGTGATCTCCATCAGCTCGTCGCACGAGGTTCCCGGATGCCGGGTCTTCAACTCCAGGGTCCCGTTGTCGCCGAAACCGAGCGTCGCTTTGGGCGTGACCAAGAGCCTGGGCCCCCCTCCCGGCAGCGCCCACCGTCGCCGTTCCGGGTCACTGGCGCAGCGCCCGACGGCCGATATGTGGTCGACGCGCTCGACCAGCGTTCTGGGCGAGTGCTCCTGGATATAGATGTAGAATCGGTCCGACAGCGCAGAGGCCTGGGCGATGCCGGCCGTCCCCGGCCCCCGCATCTTCAGCCGGGGGTACTGCCCCACCCCAATGAGGTTGACGTTGCCGAACACGTCGACCTGGAGGCCGCCGGCGAAGAACAGATCGCGACGGGTCGACATGACGAACGGCCAGTCGATCAAGGCCTCGGTCCCCCCATACACGGCCACCCAGTCCGTGGTCGATCCGGTGAGCGGCGGCGGTTGCTTGCCGACCAGGTTGCACACGAAGCCGGAGGCGCTGGTGAGGTAGACCGCGTTGGGCGCATGGGTCAGCTGCGCCAAACGGACGCTGGCCAGGGGAATCTCGCTGGCGGCCCCTCCGGGAGAGCAGATCTCGCCGTCCTGGATCTCCCGCGCCAGCACGATCGCCATTAGTTCCCTGGGGTAGAACGCCGCCATTCTGCAGCCCCTCCCAACGCCATCATCCGCCGGACTCCTCCGCACCGCTCCAGGTAGTCCGCCTGGTCGGCCGGACCATGCACAAACTCCTCCAGGTAGGCCTGCCACCCTTCGGGACTGCGGGCGGCGGCGAGATACCGCCTGAAGTGCTCCTCATCCGACAGGTACAGGCTGTGGCTGGAGGTGGGGTGAGCCCCGAAGGGGACCTCGATCACCCCGTCTACCAGCATGTGCGGCAGCGTCACCTGGCGCGGGTCCCAGCCCGGCGTGCCCGGATGGACGAGCCGGTCGACCGTGACGAACACCTTCCCCCCCTGGCGTTTCACGGCCTGGGCGATGAGCACGTCGCCAAACACGCTGCCCAGATGCCGGGCGTTGCCGAACGGATCCGCCTCCTGCACATGGAGGAATGCCACATCCGCCCGCAGCGCCCGGACCGCGATGACCGGTTCGCCGGTGAACGGATCCGCGATCACCCGGAGTTCGGGGTTGAGCCGGGGGAGGTCCGTGCCCAGGCCTGCCCGGGTAAGGCCGCAGGGGGAGCACCGTGCGGCGGCCTCCAGCGCCACCATGAGGTGCAGTTCGTCGCACTCCCACACCTTCAGGTCGCCCGCCTGGCAACGAGCACGGAAGTGCGGTGCAAGTCCCAGGTGCTCAAACCCCACGTAGGCGGAGACCACGTGGTCGGTGGCGCCGGCCCCGACCAACAGGTCCACATCCATGGAGCCCGTCGGAGGCGCCACGACGGTCAGGTTTTTTCGCCCCTGGCGAACCAGCTCCCGGACCACTGCCATGGGCTTGTTGTGGTTGAAGCAACCCCCGAGGACGACCGTGCTGCCATCGGTCACCGATGCGACCGCCTCGGGGAGTGTCATCACGCGGTCCTTGCGATGGGCCATCAGCGTTCCAGCTCCTCTGCGCGATCCGTGCGTCGCATCTCAGGGGTTCCGTCCCGGTCCTCCGTTCGCAGGTCCGGATGCTGTTCCGTGAGCCAGGCCGGGGCGAGCGTGTCCAGCGCCTCCTGCCAGGTCTGCGCCTTCCCGGCGCCTGCTGCGGCGATCCGTCGCAGTGACTCCCGCGTGGCCGCCGTCATCCACGGGCGAATCCCCAACCCGCGGAGCGTCTCGAGCACGAAGTCCATCTCTCCGACCCGGCGCCCCGCGTGCTCCGCAGATCCGGTGAGCCACCGCTCGGCCTGCCTTCGGAACGGCAGGGACTCAAAGGTTGCCCCAAGCTCGTCCAGCAACTCCGCCTCCATCCCCGCCTGCCGGGCCGCTACCATGGACTCGGCGAGGAGCATGGCCACGCCCTTGAGGACAACGCTCCGGAGCATCTTGAACTGTGCCGCCGCACCGGGTCCGCCCTGAAGCACCCGCACATTGCCGCCGTAGGGCGCCAGCGCGTCCCGGAACGGCTCCGCACCGTCTCCCGACGCGTGCATCCTGGCCCGGTGCCGGAATATGGGAGCGGCTCCGTAGAGCGCCACGTCCGCAAACCGAATCCCCCGCTCCGTCGCCATGGCCGCGATCCGCTGTTTCAGCGCCGCCGACGTCGAGTTTATGTCTGCATACACCGTGCCCGGCGGCAGGTGCGGAATGACGGTCCCTGCAGCCTCCAGGGCGGTGTCGGGTCTCACTGCGCTCAGCACGATGTCAGCGTGTGCGAGGGAAGCCGGTTCGCCGATGAGGCGGACGCCTTCCGACTCCGCCTGGCGCTGCACTTCCGCGGCCCGTGCGCGTGTGGCAGGGTAGAACGCAGCGATCCTTCCCGCCGGCCATCCAGCCTCCAGCAGACCAGCCGCAAAGCAGCGGGCGACCTCACCATAGCCGACAAAGGCCAGTCTCATTGCGCATCACCCTCCGCGTTCGCTCCCCCTGGTAAGCGTTCTCAGGTCAGTCCATCGCCGGTCTCAGGTTGTCCGGAGGGAAGCTGACGGCGCTGTACAGCTCATCCATGTCCGAGAGGTTCCAGACGGTCTCGATGATCCTTGCGCAGGCCTCCTCCCCGACGACGGGCCCGCACACGTTGTGGAACTTCCGTTCGAGGTCCCGGTCGGAGAGTTGGTTCTCGGGCTCGCCCAGCGGGTAGGCGATGCGGTGGCTCAGGCGGGCGCCGCCCGCCATCTCCAGCGTCACCCGGGCCGGTCTGCCCTGCTTCGGGTAGCCGGCGTCGCAGTCCGGCGCCGCCACGACCTCCACCATCTCGACCAGCCGCCTCAGGTCCGGGCGGGACCGGTGTGCGGCGCTGAACTGTGCGAGACCGACCACGCCATCCGCCAGCGCCACGGCCGTGGCATAGGGGATGCTCATCTGCGCGTCCAGGAAGTCCCTGACGTTCCTGTGGTTGTGATGGGAGGCGACGGTGTAGGTCTCCACCCGGATGCTTCGCACGGCGTCCAGATCGATGGGCTGCTGGGACCGGAGGGCGAGGACCGCATCGATGGGCCCGTGAAGATGCCGGCAGCAGGGATAGGGCTTGACGTAGATGCGCATGGTCTCCCAGCGGCGTCCGAGGTCGTTCAGGAGGTGGTCGATGTCCACCTCGCCGGCCGCGTAGGCCCGGAAGTACCCGTTCCGGCCCTCCATGGCGGTGGCGGGACCGGTGACGCCCCGGGCAGCCAGCTCTGCGGCCAGGATACCGTCGCGGGCCGCCTTGCCCGGGTGAACTCGCTTGACTTCCGCCCCGGTGCCCAGGAACTCGAACAGGCCGCTGGCCGAGGAGGCCGCAATGCCCAAGGCCCAGAGGGTCCTCTCCGCATCGAGTCCCAACAGGTTGGCCACGCCGGCAGCGGCGCCGAAAACGCCGTTGACGCCCGTGTTGTGGAACCCCTGCCTCCACGTGGCCGGGTGAGTGGCCCCGGACAGCCGGCAGGTTACCTCGATCGCAACGGCACAGGCGGCAATCACCTGGTCCACCCGCGCCGCGTGGGCCTCAGCGGCCGCCAGCACGGCGGGGAAGCAGACGGTCCCGGGATGTACCGATCCCTTGGTGTACCCGTCGTCGATCTCCAGTCCGTGGGCCGCCGCCCCGTTCGCGAGTGCCGCACCGAGGGGGCCGAGCTTGCGGTCGGACCCCACCACCGTCGCCGTGCTCCCGCCGTCCGCCTCGTAAAGGTAGTCCCGAACCCCCCGGCTGATCCTGGTTGTCGAGCCGGCCAGGGCCGCCCCGAGGTAGTCCAGCAGCGCCCGTTTCGCCTGGTGGGCAACGTCCGGCGGGATGTCCTGCGGCTTCACGGAGGCGATCCATTCCGCCAGCTCTCGCGTGACGGCTCGAGACATGCTCAGACCTCCTTCGCGACTTCGCTCCTCGTCGTCACCCGGCTCACGTACCCGTCCATCAGAAGCCGTTCCACGATGTTGGTCATCTCCTCCGGCGTCGTGGGGCCCGCCGGGTCGTACCACTTGTAAGCCCAGTTGCACGCACCGATGATGATGTGCACCGCCAGCTTGGGCGGCAGGTCGACGCAGTGCCCGGCTTCGACCGCCTCGCGGTAGACATCGATCAGCATCTCGGTGTACCGCCTGCGAGTCTTCCGCACTTCAGCACGCTCGGCTTCGCCGAGCTCCACTTCCTCGTCGTAGTACACCGCCATCCGGTCGGCGTTGTTGAGGATCGTGTTCGCGTGGTACCGCACCAGGCGCCGGAACTTCTCTCCCGGGGGCAGGTCCATCTCGTAGATCTCATGAGCGCCCTGGATCAGCTGATCGGAGACGCTGCGGTAGATTGTGTAGAGAATCTCCCGTTTGCTCCTGAAGTGGTAATACAGAGCCGGTCTCGATATGCCGAACTCGGCTGCGACATCCTCAAGCGAGGTAGCCCGGTAACCCTTGCGGCGGAACAACCGGGTCGCCTGTTCTGCGATCGCCTGTCGGCTCGTGGGCTGGGTTGCTCGGTGTCCGTGACTCATCTCTGACCTCCAGCATGAAACCGCATGTTTTACTTACGCGTAAGTATCCATACGACGCGAATCTTGCGTTTACCTCCTCGATTCCGATTGTTTTCTCTTCTCTTTTTGTCCGAAGAGACAAAAGATCCCCTCACCTGTACGGTGAGGGGTTCAGGTTGAAGACAAAATCCGGGTAACCCCTCGCGGGTACCCGGATTTTGTTGTACAATGGCAACATAAGAAGTATTTGGCGGTGAGTGCGGTGCTTCGTGAGCATGGGCATGCGCAGCGGAA
>Ga0134099_1001989_pt1 | contig 17830 bp, 11 predicted proteins | sample 10_taG_2_FD_105482 | JGI IMG/M metagenome (GOLD analysis project Ga0134099, IMG submission 105482) | Switchgrass degrading microbial communities from high solid loading bioreactors in New Hampshire, USA - 10_41_5_180_A2 metaG | ecosystem: Engineered > Bioreactor > Semi-continuous > Anaerobic >...
CTGAACGAGCTTTACGACCAATACGGATATTATAGGAACGACCTGATGGAATTTACCTTTGAAGGCGCCGCCGGAATGGAGAAGATGAACGGGATCATGAGCGGGCTGCGCAAGGAGCCGCCCGCCCGCATCATCGATAGGAAGGTCGTCGAGATCGCCGATTACCATTTGTCCGAGCGAAGGATCCTGGGCAATTCCGCTGCCTGTGACCTGGCTGCGGGGAAAAAGCCCATCACGCTTCCCAAGTCCGACGTGCTGGAATACGTTCTTGAGGACGGGAGCAGCATCGTCGTCCGGCCCTCGGGAACGGAGCCGAAGCTTAAGATTTATCTTTCGGCGAAGGGCGGGAGCCGGCTGGAATCTGAGGAGATCATCGAGCGCATGAAGGCGGAGTTGAAAGAAATGATCAAATGAGCGCCAGTCGGGTGCGTTCCCTTGGAAACCGCCGTCTTAGTATGCTGCGCATAAAGACGGTAATAGGTTTTACGGTTTCTGCGGGAACACATCCCGCCGCAGCGCCATAGATGGAAGCGGCTGCACCCCGGCGCGCCGCTATTGTAATGGCGCCTGCCAGGGGTGTGCATTCGAAAATTGATCGCATTCGCGCCTGGCGCCTGTTGTACGAGCGGGGGTTTTGCTCACATCGCCTGCCCTAATCTAAATTCTAATACGTTGAATTAAGGAGAGAAAATGAATAAAGCACTGATAGCGATTGACAGAAGCAAGTCCTTCCGGGTCTATCTCGGAATCACAACAACCATGGTCGAGGACGCCCGGAAGGTCCACATGACTACACCCCTGGCCACGGCCGCCCTGGGCAGGGCTTTGACCGGAGCGGGCCTGATGGGGCTGCAGCTCAAGAATAAACAGGACAAGCTCACGATCCAGTTCAAAGGGGACGGGCCTGCGGTTGAGATTCTGGTAACGGCCACCGGCGGAGGCAGCGTGAAAGGATATATATCCAATCCGGACGTGGATCTCCCGTTAAAGGAAAACGGGAAGCTGGACGTCGGCGGAGCCGTAGGCTTGGGGACGCTGACCGTTATTAAGGATTTGGGACTGAAAGAACCATACATCGGAAAAATTGACCTGATTAGCGGGGAAATCGGCGAGGACCTGACGGCATATTACTATTTGTCCGAACAGCAGCCGGCTTCCGTGGCGCTTGGAGTTAAAGTCAATACGGACTGTACGACTCTGGCTGCCGGCGGTATGATCATTCATATGCTGCCGAATGCAGAGCAGGAATCAGTGGACCTGCTGGAAAAGCTTCTGGCCGAAATGCCCCCGATCAGTAGCCTGGTCGAAGAGGTCACAAGGCAGTCCGCGGGAAAAACGGAGGAAGCCGTAATCGACAGCCTGCTTGATCGCATCTTCCGAACTCTTCCCGACGAGTTTGCCTTGGAACGCCTTGAATACAGGGATTTAATATGGGAATGCGACTGTTCCACGGAGCGCCTGGAAGAGGTCGTCATAAGCCTTGGATCGAAGGAGCTTGAAGAAATAATCGAACAGGACGAAACGGCGGAACTGGTCTGCCAGTTCTGCGGCGCAAAATATCGATTCGGCAAAGAGCATCTGAAGAGGCTTCTTGAGGAGAGCAGAAGGAAAGAAGGTGAAGCTGATGCTGAAAGAATTTAAAGAGTTTGCCCTGAAAGGAAATGTTATTGATCTGGCGGTTGCCGTTGTTATCGGCGGCGCATTCGGGAAAATCGTCACTTCCCTCGTTAACGATTTGATCATGCCGGTTTTGGCGCTCATTACATCAAAAACAGACTTCACAAAGATGACGGCGACGGTGGGGGACGTAACCATTGCTTACGGAAATTTTATTCAGAGCGTCGTGGACTTTTTATTCATCGCGATTTCCGTTTTTATTGCTGTCAAGCTGATTAACGAAGCGCGTGACAGGATTGCCCCGCCTGCTCAATCTGTCCCGGATGATCAGCCTGAGAAGCCGTCCGAGCAGGATCTGCTCATTGAAATCAGAGATCTTCTGAAAGCCAGACAGTAAATAAGCTTCTTACCGAATCAGGTTCATCGATGGCACCAGGCCGATGCAGTTCATCGGCCTTGCTTTCGGGCGCAGCGGCCAGAAAAAGTGCCGGAAAACAGAAACTTTTCTTTTGGAGCGTTATAAACCCGTTTTTTTTATGATATACTTTAGTGAACGGCTGCGCCGGCCCCCCGCTGCGAAAGCGGCGGTTCACGGGGCGGACCGACGCCCGAGATTTGGAAGTAAGCGAAACAGGGAGGAAACAGGATGACCAGGCTGGGAATCATATTCGGAGGACGGTCGGGAGAGCATGAAGTCTCTCTGATGTCCGCCACCTCGGTGATAAAGGCCATCGATCAAACAAAGTTCGATCTTGTCTTTATCGGAATTACGAAGAAAGGCGACTGGCTGTTGTATGACGGACCGGTCGATAAGATAGAAGACGGAAGCTGGCAGGCAGCCGCGGAGGCGGCGCTTTTGGCAGACCCGGAGAAGTATTCGATTTCGGTCGTCGGATCCGGCAAAAACTCGCTGAAAAGCCGGGTCGATTTTGCGCTCCCGATCCTGCACGGACCCTACGGCGAGGACGGAACCATTCAGGGATTGTTCGAAATGGCGGATATCCCCTACGGAGGCTGCGGCGTGCTGAGCTCCGCGGTGGCTATGGATAAGATCCTGGCGAAACAGGTTTTTGCGAAGGCGAATCTCCCCATCTGCAGGTACCTGCCCTTATTTAAAGAGGAGCTTTCAGAAGGCTTTGACCGCATCACGGATCGAGTTGAAAAATTTTTGCCCTATCCGGTCTTTGTAAAACCCGCCAACATGGGCTCCAGCGTCGGCGTCAGCAAGGTAAGAAATGCGGAGGAATTGAAGGCGGCCATTATTGAAGCGTCCAAATACGACCGCAGGCTGATTGTGGAAGAGGGGCTGGACTGCAGGGAGATTGAAACGGCGGTCCTGGGAAATTATCATCCCGAAGCCGCGGCGGTGGGTGAAATCCTGCCTTCCGAGGAATTCTACACTTATACGGCGAAGTATTTTGACGGCGGCAAGACAAAGCTCTGTATCCCTGCCGACGTGCCCGAGGCCGTTGCGGAAGAAGTGAGGTCCATCGCGGTGGAAGCCTTTAAGCTGCTGGATTGCGCGGGATATGCCAGGGTTGATTTCTTCCTCGAAAAGGGTACCAATAAAGTATATCTGAATGAGCTAAATACCATTCCGGGATTCACGAAATACAGCATGTTTCCGCTGCTTTGGGGGGCTGCCGGAGTGCCGTATTCCGAACTGATTGAACGGATCATCGAGTTGGGCTTTGAACGCTATGAGGACAGGCGTTCCGCATACTAAATACGGAGATTTCGTGGTTTCTTCCGATTATTTTCGTCAAAATTTTTCAGCCGGCTTATATCTATTGTAAAATTGAAGTTTTATCGTCGATATGATATACTAAAAGAAAAAAAGGAGGTGCGGCATGAAAGACATCCTGTTGAAAATCGTCGGAAAGCAAGTCACAATGGGTACTGAAGAAGAACAGCTGGAGTTTGTGACAGAAGGAAAGTACTATGTCAAGGACGACTCGATCTACTTGCTGTACGACGAGAGCGAATTTTCCGGTATGGCAGGCTGCACAACCAGCCTTAAAATCACCGACGATCATATAAAAATGAAGCGTTACGGGCAAGGCCTCGGCCTTGATACGGAGATCATATTTGAAAAAGGGAAACGGTTCAAAGGTTATTACGATACGCCTTACGGATCCGTGGAAATGGAAGTCCTGACGAATGACATCGTCAACAAGATCGAAAAGTCAGAAGGCCGTGGCTCGCTGAATATCGACTACAACATTAGCCTCAGAGGGCTTTCCGAAGGCAGAAGCATACTTGATATACAGATCATTTAACAGCGTTACGGTGTATCCGATGCGCACAAGCGAACCTGAAGATTCCCGGCAACACAGAATTGCGGAGAATCAAATCAAAAGGGGGTAGGATTTTGGATCCAAGAGTGGCCAGAAAGATAGCGAGAGTTGTTGCGATCATCGTGGCGATAGCGATGATCGTTACTTCTTTTTCTTTTGTTATATTCGTTCCGGGACTTTTCGGGATGGAAGGCTCCGTAGTATATGCGGCTTCCGCTGACGCCGACCTGGATCGCAGGCTGGAGGATCTTAGAGAATATATTAAATATATTCAAAAGAATTATAAAGACCAGGTCTCCTATGATCAGCTGATTGACGGCGCTTTTGCGGGGGTGATCGACTCCCTTGGCGATCCCTACAGCGTTTATTACGGCTCTTCAACGGAGGGGGATGACTTCATTGAATCGGTAACCGGAGAATTCTCCGGAATTGGGGTGAGCCTGGAGAATTATAAAGGACAGTGCCGCGTCGTGGCGCCGATTCCCGGTACTCCCGCAGACAAATCGGGCATTAAAAGCGGCGATATTGTGCGGAAGGTCAACGGGATCGATCTTACAGGCAAGACCCTGGAAGAGGCCGTCTCGCTGATGAGAGGAGAAGAGGGCACGAAGGTGACCCTCGAAATTGACCGGGACGGGAAAATCCTCAAGTTTACCCTGACCAGGGCGAAGATCAAAAACATCTCGGTCAACTCCACCATGCTGGACGGCAATATCGGCTATATCCAGATCACCAGCTTTGACAATGACTCACATGTGGAATTCCGTCTCGCGAGGACGGGACTGATCAACAAGGGCGCAAAAGCACTGATCATAGATCTGCGGAACAATCCCGGCGGCCTGGTCAATACGGCCCTTGAAATTGCGGACCAGCTGATGCCGGAAGGTCCGATCACCCACTTTGAACGGCAGGGCAAAATCGTGGAGACCTATTACTCCAAAGGCGAAGCGGGGCTGGGCGTTCCCATCGTACTGCTGGTCAACGAGGGAAGCGCCAGCGCGTCCGAGATCCTGGCCGGAGCGCTGCAGGACAGCAAAACGGCGACCTTGGTTGGGACAACCACTTACGGGAAAGGCGTCGCCCAGCAGATCAGCGATCTTGCCGACGGGTCCAGCATGAAGCTTTCGATGTACTATTTCCTGACGCCGAATAAAAAACGGATCGACCATGTCGGGATCACGCCGGATTATATCGTGCAAAACAGCCGCAATCCAAACGAAAAGGAAATGGCTGAAAAATATGCCTCCTTCGCCCCCATGAGCGAGAAGGTCAAGCCGAAAGCCGGAGACGTGGGCCTGAACGTATTCGGCGCGCAGCAGCGCCTGGCCATGCTGGGCTATCCGGTGAAGGCTACGGGGACCATGGACGAGGCGACGGTTGCCGCCGTCACAAAGTTCCAGAGCGAAAACAACCTTTATCCCTGCGGGATCCTGGACTACACCACCATGGCTGCCCTTGAGAAGGCGACGGTGCGCTACATAACAGGCGTACAGAATGGCGAGGACCTGCAGCTTGCCAAAGCGGTCGAAATCGCAAAAAGCAAAATTTAAGAGAATTCGATTAAGAGACTGTTGCAACCTTGCCGCGCGGCGTTCCCCGCTGTCGGCTGGGGCATTCTCGTTAGTTAAAAAATAATCCAAAACCAGCGGAAAAAACCCTTTCGAAAAAATTTTTTCGAAAGGGTTTTTTTTATTGGAATTTGAAATATCAAGGCCTTTTGAGGTTGTTATTTGGCTGTCAAGACACTTTTCATGACAAATAAAAAACTATGGTTGCACAGGGAAAAACCCTATGCTACTATAGAAAAAATTTTCCCCTGTGTTTTTCCGCAAACGGCGGCTCAAGACCTCGATTTTTTAAGCGGCGGGTTAACAAACCCGGCCTTACAGTTTCAGACGACGTCAATTTCATGCTCAGATCCAACCCCGTTCCTACTGCCGACTGGAGCCGCCTGATTATCTGCCCGGGCGAATCGCACAGGATTTTCACATCAACTTCTTGAATTTAAATCTTGAAAGGGGGTCATAAATATGAAACTGCAAGATAAGGTTGCCATCGTAACCGGTGCGGGTTCGGGAATCGGGAAAGCCATTGCCGGACTGTTCGCAAGGGAAGGCGCAAAGGTTGTGGTGTCCGATATCGATAAAGAAAAGGCCGACGAGGTTGTCGAAGAGATCACCTTTACCGGAGGCAACGCCATCGCCGTAATCGCCGACGTCACGAAAGAGGAGGACGTTCAGAACCTGGTGGATGCGACGGTTTATAAATACGGTACCATGGATATTCTCGTGAACAGCGCGGGGATCATGGACAGTTTCGTCCCTGCGGGGGCTGTTACGGATGAACTCTGGGAGAAGGTTTTCGGCGTCAATGTAACCGGGGCGATGCGCATGATAAGAAAAGCGCTGCCGATTTTTGAAGCGAAGCGTTCCGGCGTTATCGTCAATATCGCTTCGGCCGGAGGATCACGGGCGGGCGCGGCTTATACCGCGTCAAAATACGCGGTGGTCGGACTGACGAAAAACGTCGGTTTCCAGTATGCCAAATTAGGCGTCCGGTGCAACGCCGTTGCGCCGGGATCGGTTAAAACCAATATCGGCACCACGATTTTTGCACCCCATATCTTCGGCATGGAGAGGGTAATGGCTGGAATGAACTTAAGTCCAAGAACCGGAGATCCTGAAGAAATCGCTAAGGTTGCGCTCTTCCTGGCGTCGGAAGACTCCAGCTTCGTAAACGGCGTTGTAATCACTGCCGACGCGGGCTGGACCGCTTACTGAAACCCGCCGGTCCAAAGTTTATTGAATTCTAATTTCAAAGGATTAATATATTGAACTGCAAAGGCCTTCCGTTATGTTTAATTTTAAAGCCGGAAGTGATTCGGATTACCTCCCGACATCCACTTCCGGCTTTCTTTTCAATGCATGAAGTTGCGCTCTCCTTCGAAGAGAGGCCTTGTCGCTATTTTTGTAATTATTCGTTCTTATCTTGTCATTATTAAACGGAACCACGTCTTGACAGAATTCTATTGTTTACATAAAATGGTAAATAATAACAGTTTTGTATTGAGGTAAACGCCATGGTCTGCAAAGTACCAAAGGAAAATTATGATTTCCGGAAGGAGCGTATTAAAATGATCCGATTGATCGCATTGATCATTTCGTCCGTGATCGTTATTTCAGGAGCAAGCGCGGCGGCGTACGGGGCGGAATACACCGACGTAAAACCTGCCCATTGGGCATATGAGGCCGTCAACGCCATGTCGGAGCAATCCGTTATTGCGGGTTATCCAGACGGCAGCTTTTTGCCGAACCAAACGGTTACTTATGGTGAATTCATCAAGATGGCCCTCATCGCCGCAACGGGAGAAGACGAAGGAAACGCAGCCTCCGGCCACTGGGCGCAAAACTATTATGACAAAGCCCTGGAACTGGGATACTTCACGGAATATGACATCGAAAGGTCCATGCTCGGCGAAAAAATAACCAGGGCCCATATGGCGCTGATTATCAGCTCAATCCTGGGCGACATCAAGATTAAGAATTATGACGAAATCCAGGAAGGCATCACGGATATAACATATAAAACGCCTTATGAATACGACATTACAAAGTCTTACGCAGCGGGAATATTAACAGGCTATGAGGACAAAACATTCAGGCCGAATAAAACATTAAGCAGGGCTGAAGCTGCTACGGTTATTTACCGCCTGGTTGACGAGAGCAAGAGAATCCTTCCGGATAGCGGAAAATCATCGGAGAGCAGTAACAACACAACAAGGCCATTAGAAGAAGTCATTACAAACTATAAGAATGTATATTCTCATAACGGATTCCATGATAAATTAATTGCCAATGCCAAAACATACGAATTTGTCAATGACGGAACTCAATATGGATTTACTATTCACGAAAACCAAGGAACAACATGGATAGAAATTCCGGCATTTGCAGCAGAAAAATTAGGCAGACTCTATTCAATGAAAGATGGAAAAATTGTTGAAGGCTTAAAACAGTATGCAAGAATTGAAGGTGGGGCCGCAGCAGTCTATTATTACGATATTACAAAGGTTGACTATATCGTTTCTCTTGATATTAACGACCATCTATTAATTATCTCCAACCCATTCAAGCAGTAAATACAGCAAGGGAGGCGGTTAAAATTGAAAAGATTTATAGCAATAATAATTGCCTTGATCTTGCTCATATCAAATGTGGCCGGCGCAATAGAATCCTATGCTTTAACTGTATATAAGGAAGTCACAAAGTATCATCTTGATATGGGCGTTATTCATATATGGGGAACAGGAAGCAGCAAAGAAACCGCAACGTATCAAAACGGCCTAGCCTATGGCGGTGAATATAACTTTGCTGTAACCATAGAATTTCCAAAGGAAATACAGCGTGTAGAGAAAGCATACATCCTGGACGAATCATCCTTTGTGTGGAAGAACAACGGAATTTACAGCTTTAACGAAACAAGCTTTTTGAAAGATGCTCAAACTTACAGAAATTATTACCTGAACCATGTTTCGTCCAGCATAAAAAACATAGTACCAACTTTGGTAGATTCAAAAACTGTTAAACTATCATATAAAGCGAGGTTAAAAAGCGAAGAAGATTATGATTTGGCCGAAGGATTGAGATTCGGCAATTTCAATATCATCATTGATCTTCTTGGTGGGAAAGACAAAGTAAAGCCGGATCTATATGAAATCTTAAAACAAGGAGCCGAAAACGGAGTCGGTCCGGGCGTTTATGGCTATATTTTTTTTATCCCTATCGTCATTGAATACCAAGTGCTTGAAACGGTACAGCTTGAGGAAGGGGACTTTATCGCCGACCTGGATGCACCGGCTTCTGCGAAGCCTGGAGAGGAATTTGAGGTTGTTGATGCCTCTGTATTCTCCGATGAATATCAATTTGCCTTGACGAGATTGTATTACAGCGTTGATGGCGGTTCGGAGAAACCGGTGCCGGGCTGGAAAGGAACATCGTTAGGAGAAAGCATTACTCAAAGTTTCCCGTCCGAATGTACGGTTACATATACAATTTCGGTATGGAATAACCTGGGCACTGAAAAGCGGGCCTCTAAGACGGTTGTTATCGTAGATGAATATGACATAGAAATTAACGCCGACCTTGAACTGCCGGAATATACCTATGAAGGACACACTGAAATCGCAAACGATCAATCGACCTTTGTCGTAGACGGCGTAGACTACTCGGCATCAAGAGCCTATGCAGAAGGAATTGCAAAGAGCAGTTACAGAACGAACAGCAGCACTGTAAGCGTCAGAAAAATCAACGACACGAAAGCCGAATGTACCTTTACGAAAGCAGGCACATACAATGTGACCCTCGATGTGAAAGCGGGGAGGGCAAGAGGTTCTGACACAGAATCAATCGAAGTCCGGAAAACGCCTTACATAATAGATAATCTCACCGGGGTTCAAAAACAGAACCGGAAGCAGATCCTTAATATTACCGTGGCGACATATCCGGGAAAGCCGCTGACCGATTATTCCATCACTTTGAAGGATAAAATGACGGGGGATCTGATCCGGCTTACTCCGGACAATCCGCAGGAAAACACCGCCGCCATAAAAACAAGAGCCGTTGCCATGACGCAGGACACAGAAAAAGGCTTTGCGTATATCACGCTGGAATTTCTGACGAAAACGCCAAGCTATTATTCTACCGGTACAAGTCTGCAGGATTTTTACTATGAAATCCATGTAACGGACAGCAAAGGCGATACCGACACGGCCTCGAAAACCTTTTCCGTTATGCCCGATCTGCCGCCTGAACCGGCAATCAGCATCGATACTGTCTTTTTGCGCATCGAAGGGACAAACATAGCGTCAATACAGGCTGAGGATGTTACCGTGGCCGTCGATGGAGACAGCGTCGAAAGGTCATGGTTTTATGGCGCGACCACCGCTCCGGCTGTATTTACCGATGTATCTACAATGCCCGGATATAAAAAGCTGTCTTTCGGAACGGACAAGATCGTTGGATTTGACCGGACCGGAGTAGGAAAATTTACAGTTAAGCTTGCGGTCAAAGAGGTCTGGACGGAGCCGACACTAGAGGAATACGTTTCGGACAGTGACCGTCTTACCGGGGAAACGGTCGCATATTCCGAAGTGCAGAATGTCGCACCGATTGTAAGCTTGGAATTATTAAGCGGTAAGGACCAGGAGATCTTGCTTCTTGCAAACAACGATGCGGAATTTCAAACTCTGTTGAACAAAAAGACGGAACTGCAGCAAGCTCTTTTGGCAAATAAAATTGATGGGCAGATCATCATAAAGAAGCTTGTCGGAAATACGCCGGGCACGGTAACAGGAGTGCAACAGGTGAAAGCTTTAACATATCCGTACCCGGCCAAGCTTCGCAAAGACGGTCTTGCAACATCGGTTGATGAAGGCCGCCTCCTTGCCATTGATTCAGAAAAAACATATTTTCTGACGTATACCTGGATCGACGGGGAACCGACTGTGCCGAAAACAATTCATGCAATCAAGAACTTTGAGGGCAATGAGGTATGGAGCTACACAACCAACAGAAATGAAGATTTCATCTACGGCCAGGACGATGTCGGGAAGTATTTGTATTTAATCTATAATAATTCAAATCAGACCGTGCTGCTTGATAAAAGGACCGGAGCCGTTGCAGGAACCATCGACATGGCTTTATCCGATAAGATATGGCTGTTTGACAACCTGTCTTTCATGGTGGAAAATAACGCCTTATATGCTGTGGACTTTAATTCGCTTCAAAAAATCAAAGTGGCAGATCGTGCAGAAGCCGTTTCCAGGGTAGGGGGAAACCTTCAATTCATTGAGAAAACGGATTCTGCCGTTGTCAGATGCACGTTAAGTGTAAAGAATCTGGAGATTGTTCGTGACACTATTATAAACGCAATCCCGGGCGTATTATCGGCAAAGGACTATATTCCCGTATGCATCGACAGCACCGGAAAGGCGGTTTTGTATAAACACAAGGGCGCTGGCACGGATTCATTCCAGGGAATTCGAGCGTATTCCATTAAGAATGAGCTGGTCCAGGAGATGGCGCAGCCGCAGATTTATTACACCGGCAGAGACCTGGCTACTAGACAGGTGCTCCCGTCCTTTGATGAATACGGCGTGTGCAACCATATCTTAATTGCGGAGTGGCCTTTCTCCCAAAAGAATTCGATCCGTTTCATAGGCCTGGATTTGGTGAACAAAAGATCCGCTGCCTTATCCGGCGGCGATTTCACAATGAACTATGCGGGGGCCTTCCAATCAGGAAACACAAGCTATTTCATGTATACTGGATGGTACATATATCCGGGCGGCCTGTATTATTGCACGAATAATTACACCTATTCCTTTAACGGTTCTTCTTTAAACAGAACCACTACCGTACCGGCGGTGTCCGGCACGCATTATGCCGAGAATATTAAAGTGGCCGACCGTGCTTTTGCTGCGCTGTTTGGCAACAACGCGCCGTCAACCGGGACATTCGATTTGCGAATCATAGGATTTCCGAGAACTTTGGCGCAGGAAGCCGCTGAAATCATATCAAGATTCACAGGCAAGCTTACCTTCCTGGGCGATATTAACACGACTGCAGATCAAATAAAGGCGGCTGTGGAAGCTCCGAAACCGGCTGTAAAAATCGCAGCTTCAAAAGACGGCTATCTTTATTTAAACAGCCTGCCGTTGCTTCCAGGAAAGAAATATTATTACGAGTATGAAATTAAATCTTTGACGGAAGGAGTTGAAAGCAAGCTTACCGGGATATCGGCGGCAACCGGCACGGTAACATCGGGAGAAAGCTTTCTCAATGATACGCTTTATGTCGTGGAATCCTATGAGGAAAAATTTGACGACACGGACATAAATCCGTTTTTCAGGGTGGATGATCCCGGCTGCATAGCTGACGGATATTACGGCAACAATTCATGGTATCCCAATCCCAAGGGTTACGGCGCTCTCAACGGGGATCCGGATGTCGGGATGCGTGACAGCTATATGAAGCTGTCATTCACAGTCCCGCAGGGAAGGTACGCCACAGTGACCTTTGACTCGTCCCTGTACTTCAACAACTGGTATCGGCGCAGCAATTACGCCGGAACCAACGTGTTCATTGATGGGATAAGAGTCAGCGAAAAGGTAATTTACGGGAACAACTGGGGAGAATGGAACTCTGGAAACAGAGATTATCAGATGTTTCAAGAATACAAAACCGGCCGGCTGTTTCACAAGCTCCTCGGGCCTGGAACCCATACCATAGAGTGCAAAGTCAGCGCAAATTCTAATGACTGGGAGTACGTTTTGATCGACAATCTGAGGGTGGATATACTGTCAACTTCGCCAAGATCCTATTCTGCAACATATAACAAGCAGGATGGAGATGGCGGCTGGCTAGAATTTAACGGAAGCTTTGAAGTACCAAGTAAGGTGATATCATACGGCGCGCAGGCGGTAACATCAAAGCATTACGGTGCATTGCCTTCTGAGGTGGTTAAATATTATTATTACAGCAAAAAAGGGACTTATCATCCGCAGATAACAAATTACTATCAAACCGTTCCATCGGGGTATTTGCAAAAGGGAAGGGTTCATCTCACCAGCACAACTTTAAGATCATATAACGATATTAAATACACCATTCACGATGTAAATACTTTTACATATGATGCCAGAAACAACCCTGGTTGGTCGGTGAACGAATGGGTAGATTTAGGCACCAAAACAGCAGGAACCTATACCCATACTGTCGAAAATGGAACGCCGGAAGAATCGCAAGGATATCTTGATGTATTTGAGCTTATAACCTTCCCGCAGAATTCTGTAACGATCACCGGGAATATAGCTTTTAATGACGATAATACAAAGTATTACTTCCCAAAAGTGACCTCTTCGGGGACTACGAGTTTAAGCATGTCCCTTCCCAAAGGCGAATATCTCATTAAGAATCTCAAGATTTATTTCATTGAAAACGGCAGAAAAGTGTACCTGCAGAACAAGACCCTGGACGATATCGCTGAATTGGCGGGCTTGACGCTTTCTTCCGGATTAACGGCATCCAATTATTTGGAAACGCCGCCTGAAGAAGAGGATGAGCCTATAAAGATTTATAAAAAGGGTGAAAAGGTGCTTTACAATATCTTCTACGATGACTATGAGGAAGACCCGTCAAAACGCCAGTTCTGGAGATATGAGCATATCAACTGGCCGCCGGACGGCCTTCATCCGGATGCGGGTAAAATACTCAACGCGCCCATCGACCGTTTTTATCTCAGCGGCAAATATACGGTGACCCACTGGCAGCAGGACAATACACAAAGGCCGGGAACGGTAGGGGACGCCACGCCATATAACAAAGAAAGCAATAAGGTGAATTTAACATTTTATGTGAACGGAGAGGGGGCGGCCCCGTGGATAACCTATATCAAAACAAATCCGTCCGTGGTCAGGGAAAACAACACTTATACCCTTGCCGTCGGGGTGGATGATTCGGAAAAAGACACTCTTACGCTCGAGACCGAGGTCTACTACAACGGGACAAGCATCTTCACACACCTGCGGGAAAACCTTCAGGCAAACAGCGCGGGGGAATACCCGGAGACCCTGATCAGCGGGCTTCCGGCGTCCAAGGTGGGAATCTACCAGGTGATCTGCACCGTCAGGGACTGGTCGGGCACCGGCCTGGGGTCATACCGGTTTACGGTGGTATCCGAAGGGAAGGTCACGGGTTTTGTAAATCACACAGACCAATGGGACGAAAACCGGAAACGATACAACCTGAAACGGTTCGGCGAAGAGGTGAATCGCCCAATGTCATTAGACGATTATTTGGCGATGCCGGTGCCGAGGATGCGCGGAATCAATGTTTTCTGGTCTGGCGAAAAATTTATCCTGCGGGCCGAAACCGAAGGAGAACCGGAGAAAGTGGATGTCCGGATCCAAACCGTCAACGCCCAGGGGGTTTTAGCGAATACAGGCTATATTGCAGAGCTTTCGGACACCGGCAGAAAATCGACGGACGGGGCGGACATTTGGGAAGGAAGTCTCTGGAGCGATACGATGATCAACAAATGGGGGCGGCAAAGCCCTGAGCCGCTGTATTTCCTTTTCACCGCATACTATGCCGGCGGCGCGGTCAGGACCAGCGAGGCGATGGTCATTATCGACAGCAGGACGGACTATTGGCAGCTCCACAGGCTATGGTAGGAAATAACCATACCTTTCCTTCTGCGCCAAAATGTGATAGAATGTCCAAAAAGCAATCAGACGCCCTTAACGGCGCGGAGGAAAAGAAATGCCGGAAAAAAATCAAATCAGAGAATACCGGACGGATGATCTGATCGTCTACTGGAATCATGCCGAATGCTCCCATGCCGGCAAGTGTGTGGCCCTGATGCCCCATGTGTTCAGCCCGGCCAAGCGGCCATGGGTTTGCCTGGACGGCGCCGATCCGCTGGAAGTGATAAGGACGATCGACCAGTGCCCAACCGGCGCGCTGTGCTATGCGCTTACCGATAACTCTAAAATTGATCCCGAGTTTGCCAAGGGACCCGGGTGGATCGGATACAAGCCCGCACCTGCCGCGGTACAGATACGCGTGACAAACAACGGCCCGCTGGTTGTGAAAGGGTCGGTCTGCCTGGTGGACCATGACGGCAACCTGATCCGGGAAACGGACAGCGTTGTGCTGTGCCGCTGCGGCAAAAGCAAAAACCAGCCGTTTTGCGACGGGGCGCATCGCTGGAAATAGAGAAATATGGACACATCAGCGGGTTTCGAGGCTTATCAGACGTATCAGTCGCAGTATGGAAAAAGCCGCTCCGCCGAAGAGAAACATCTTCGCGAAAGCGGCTTCTATTTATTGAATAACCGCGATTGCCTTCGTGTCCGGTGCGACGGAGTACGTGGGATCCGGGGGATTTCCCCTCGTCGTGAAATAAATGGTCTCGCCGTCGTTCTTTTTGCCGCCTACGGTTTCCAGGGCATCATCTGCAAGAATAACATAATATTTTGTGCCGGTGAGCAGTTTCTGTACCGGTTTAATGGTGATGACTTTCTTGGCGCTGTTGATGGTCGCGGTAAAGTCCACGTCGGGCCCGTTTTTGGCGCCTTGTTTCAGGCTGATAAAGCTCTTGATGTTTGAATCCGTGATGGCTTTTCCGCCGGCCAGTCTCATGGATGAGGCAAAAGTCAGCGTGATTTCCGTGTTGACGCTGACATTCTCCGCCTTATGCCTGGGCTTGAAGGAAACATTGGCATTCTTTCCGCCTTCCTCCGTGGCCCTGTCGATGTGGGTTGCCACCGTCATCTTTTTCGGTCTCGTCTCATAGGTCACGTCGTCTGCGTTGACATACATATGTGCAATAACGCCTTGCCCGTGGAAATAGCATTCCGTATTTACGGTGGCTTCGAGGATCTGCGCCTTCCCGTTTAACGTGATATCGGAATATCTTCCGGTCACCGTAAGATTTGATATTTTCCCGGATTCCAGCGCCAGGACCGCCGAGGAACCTTCTATGGTTACCACCGGGAAATTGCCCTTCAGCGTTACGTCCGCGCCCTTGTTCACTTTCAGGTTAAGAATGCCGTAACCGTCTTTGCCTGCTGTCTGCAGGATAGACTTTTTCGATGCGGTCATTTTGAAAATGACCGTGTTTCCCTTTGTCTCGACGCGCACCGCCGATCCGTCCTTATCCACCACGGCCTCGGCAATCTTGGAATTATTGATGGTAATCGTTCCGGAGCCGCCGCCTTCAATGATTAGTTTCCCTAATATCACGCAATTATCAATGGTCACGCTGCCATCCTCGAGGTCTTCGTCGATGATTACGTCGTCCGTATAAATCCGTTCGGAAAGCTTCGTCCCGTCGTCGTCCACCGTAGTCTTGCGGGTGACGATGGTTTCGTTGTTCAGAATGTCGCATAAAATCTTAGCCGCCTGCGCCCTGGTCAGCGGGTCCGTGGGATGGAGCCTTCCGTCGCCATAGGTGCTGAAATACTGCCTTCCGATCATCTTCTCCAAAGCGGCCGCAGCCCAGCTTGCAATGAGCTTGTAGTCCCGGTAGGATTTCAGGTTTCCTTTTTCCTTGTAGTTCGGCATGATGTTGGAAAGCATGACGGCGGCTTCCTGCCTTGTGATGGGATCGTTCGGCCGGAAGGAGCTGCCGGAGCCGTCTACATAGGCGGCGGCAACCGCGGTGGCGACGGCTTTATAAAACCACTTGTCATAGGATACATCGTTAAAAGTTGGCGGGCCGTAATCGACGTCTATCTTAAATGCGTTATTGACCATGGAAACAAATTCGGCCCTGGTAACATATCTGTCCGGATAAAACCGCCCGTCCGGATATCCGTTTACCACGTTCAGATTGTAAGCCCGCGTGATGAAGCCCTCCGCCCAGTGCCCCGAAATATCTTTGAATTTGACCGCTCCATAGGACTCGGAAGGCCCGCAATACGGCGAAGATAAAATAATCGTTAGCGATATGGCCAGCGCCAATATTTTATGTCCGGTTTTTCTCTCCATTTCCCAATTTCATCCTTTTCCACATGTGTTGCAAAAGCAGCGCAGTTCAGGCCGTTTGGCTTTAATAAAACTATCGGCCTTCAACGCAATTACTTTAATTATCCGAATTTGTAATACGGCTGTAATGGATTTCGTTCACAGCTTTTATTATAATTGATGTGTATGCAGATTCCAATAAAAGAAATAAGAAACAGGATTGATAAGCATCGGTCCGAAAGGGGTGGAGAATTTGAAAAAGAGAATAAGAATCTTCACGCTCATTGTGACGCTTGTTTTGACGGTAGCTTCCGCCACGGTGGTCGCATTTGCGGAGATTGATTATAACCAGTGGAATTCCAAGAGCACTTATCCGCAGGACGTCATCAACACGCCGTTGTTCACCCCGGTTAAGGCTTTGATTGACAAGAAAATCTTTACCGGCTATGAAGACGGCACTTTCCGTCCGGAGAAGTACATAAACAGAGCCGAAATCGCCGTCGCTCTGACGAAATTGACCAACCGTCTGAACGAACTGGACGCGGCGGCAAATATCAGCAAATTTTCCGATTTAGCGGGTTATGATTGGGCAAAGGCTTATATCAACGTGATGTCGAACGCCGGTATCGTAAAAGGAACCTCGGCCACAACCTTTGATCCGGGCAAGGAGATCAGCTATGCGGAACTGATCACCATGCTGATCAGGACGAAGAGCGGAGCTGCTTCCGAGCTGGAAGCTTACGGTACCTGGCCGAATAATTATATTCAGTATGCACAGATGTACAATATGCTCGGCGATGTCGCCATAACGGACTGGAATGCGCCGGCCACCAGGGGAGACGTCGCCAAGCTGATCTATAGAAATATGCCGAAGAGTTCGTCTTCAGAAGACGCAAAGCTTTCGGCCACCAGGATATCGGCGGCCGGAGGTCCCGCCTATCTGTATGTTTCCGCTGGAACAAGCGGGACAACAACCTACCAGTGGTACAAAAATGGTATGCCTTTAGCGGGGGAAACTTCGCATATGTTATATATTCCCTCGCCGACAGCAGGCGACAAATACTATGTTATCGTGAAAACAAAAGAGCCGGGCGGCAAAGAGAAGACAGTCGTCTCCGATACATGTACGGTCGTTCCGTAATAACACCAAACGATAGTATAGCGACCGATAATATAATCAAGAACATATGGGGGGAAAGACCATGAGAAAAAGCATAATGAGAAAAACGGCAATCTTGCTGATATTCCTTTTAACCGCAGCAACAACGGCATTTGCCGCGGATACGGCCGGGAAGGCGTCAACGGTTTCCGTGCCCGACGATGTGGCGGGAACCTCGTTTGAAGAGGCGGTAAAAGTCCTTATGGAAAAAGAAATCATAACCGGAGACA
>Ga0134099_1002011_pt1 | contig 17675 bp, 14 predicted proteins | sample 10_taG_2_FD_105482 | JGI IMG/M metagenome (GOLD analysis project Ga0134099, IMG submission 105482) | Switchgrass degrading microbial communities from high solid loading bioreactors in New Hampshire, USA - 10_41_5_180_A2 metaG | ecosystem: Engineered > Bioreactor > Semi-continuous > Anaerobic >...
AGGTCGCCCCTACTTTAATACCGTATTCGTTGCTTCTGTAGGGACGCCATACATGGCGTCCGTATAAAAATATATCAATTCCGGACACCACATATGGTGTCCCTACATTGGATGCAGACTCATAATATCTTCATTGTTGGTAGGGGCGACCTGTGGTCGCCCGCAAAGTCACTGCAAAAGCAAATAGCCATTAATAACATAAAACATACCCATCATATAGCTCTAAAATAATGCTCCATAAAATACTCATATTTATCGTCAGCATTTAGGTAAGCGTTGTATTCTTCCTCTTTCAGCGTAATATACTTTGACAAAATGTCCGACGGCAATGTATTTTTAATAAACTCCGACTGCTCAGCAAGGATTAATGCCTGCTTCATATCCCCGGGCAAAGGCGTTAATCGATTGATTATGTTTGTATCCGCCGTATAAAGGTCTACATTAAAGCTTTCCGGCAGGGATAATTCATTTTCAATCCCCCACAATCCTGCGCTAATTACCAGCCCGAAAGCCAGATAAGGGTTGATGGCGGGATCAGGCGAACGAAGCTCCATTCGTACCTTCTCTCCTATGGCCGCCGGAATACGGATAAGCTGTGAACGATTGCCGTGGGACCAGGACACGTATTTGGGAGCCTCATACTCACCAAAGCGGTCAAAGGACATGGGCAACGGATTTAAAAAAGCCGTCATTTCAGGCGTTTTCTGCAAAATACCCGCAATAAAGCTTTCCGCCTCCTTGGAATGTTCCTCATTGCCGCTTTTGAAAACATTATATCCGTTTCTGGACAACGACAAATTAATATGCAGCCCGCTTCCGCTTTTCCCCGGCAACGGCTTGGGAGCAAAGGATGCAAACAATCCGTTCCTGGCTGCTATTGCTTTCACAACCGTCTTAAATGTAAGCAAATTATCCGCACAGCTTAATGCATCCGAAAATTTAAAATCAATTTCATTTTGCCCCGGTCCCTGCTCATGATGGGAACACTCCGGCTTAATACCCATTTCCTCGAGGCAAAGGCAAATCTCGCGCCGGACATTTTCCCCTTTATCCAATGGGGCCACATCCAAATAACCTCCCTGGTCGAAGGGAATATTGGTCGGCTCACCGTTTTCATCGGTTTTAAAAAGGTAAAATTCACATTCCGCCCCTACATTGCACACATACCCTTTTCGGTCTATCGAATCAAGAACCGACTTTAAAAAGCTTCTGGTATCCCCCCAAAACGTACTACCGTCCGGATTTTTAATATCACAATAAAAACGTACCACCCGTCCTTGCTGCGGACGCCAGGGCAATACCGATAATGTTGCAGGATCAGGAACCAACAGTAAGTCCGACCGGGTAATATCGGTGAATCCTCTTATGGCATGGGCATCAAAGGATATACCGTGTTCAAACGCTTCCGGTAATTCATCCGGCATAATAGAAATATTTTTCTGGCGTCCGAACAAATCACAAAAAGCCAGGCGAATAAATTTCACATCATTTTCTTTCACAAACTGTATAACCTCTTGAGCAGTGGTGTTCATCATTAAACCCTCCTTGGGATGTTTCAGTTTTCGGTATATAATTGTTTGTATGGATTCTTTGCATTAGGTGTAAGCCTGTAAAAAGTCTTTCCCAAGATCTCACTGACATCCAAATTAAAATCCTCCGCATATTCACGTAAAATTCCATTCAGCCTTGACAGGTCTTCCTCGGTTGCTTTATTCACACTAACCTGTTTCGGCAAATGTTGAGGAGCCTGATTGGTTCGAAGATAAATCTCACCGCCGTGCATCCCTGTTCCTGTAAAATTTCCGGCAGGAAAATCATCACTGTCAAGTCCCAACACAACAATAAGCCCTCCTGCAAGGTATTCTCCCAGGAAACTACCGGTGCTACCGCCTACAACAATAACAGGCCTTTTGTCCATATACTGTTTCATATGAATCCCGGTCCTGTATCCGGCATTGCCTCTTACAAAAATTTTGCCTCCACGCATGGCATATCCTAAAGCATCTCCTGCATTGCCATGGATAATAATTTTACCGTCATTCATGGTATCTCCCACGGCATCCTGGGCATTGCCGTTGACAATAATAGTGGCTCCGTCCAGGTAAGCACCAAGAGCATTCCCCGGTGTGCCGTTAATGGTAATAGTTTTATTATCTGCTCCACAGCCGATAAACCGTTCCCCGAAACATTGCTCAATCACAACATCCTCTTGCGCATTTCGGATTTGCTCATTCAGCGCTTGATATCCCAACTCATGAGCATTTAAAATCATGCCGGAACACCTCCCAATTTTTTCGCCCGTACTTCTCTCGAAAAAGCCATTAAACCGGGCTGTTTACAAACAAGCTCAAAATCCAGCGTATCCAGGGGCGTTCTTTCCCGAATCATGGAAGTATAGATGCCTGCTTTTTCGATATTGCCGATTAAAATAAAACCATTGAGCTTATTATCCGAAAAATATATTTTCTTATAATTACCCTCATTGCGCTCGTAATAAACATCACCTTTATAAGTTCCTGCCGTAATAATGTGCAACCCGAAAAATCCAATGGCATTCATAGGAATGGCTTTATTAAAATCCGCCTCTCCCCCTGACATATTGATGCCGGCACATTCTCCCTGCATATACGCATTGGGAAGCAATGCCATCACTTTCCTTTCTCCGGTGGAAATATCCAGGCTCTCACAGCAGTCTCCGGCAGCATAAACATCCGGCAAGGTTGTTCTACACTTTTCATCAATCAGGATTCCCCGATTGGTTTCTCCTCCGGCCTCTTTCACCAAAGAGATATTTGGACGAACACCAATGGCAATCACAAGAACATCAAACTCAACGGCCGTTCCGTCTGCCAGCAAAGCTTGTTTTTCCTTAAGCTCCGTCACCTGATTGTTCAAGAAAAATTTTATATTATGTTCTTCCAAATGTTCCTTTACGATTTCCGAGGCTTCCTCATCCAAAATACTGGATAAAACCTTGGAAGATAAATCCACACAAATACATTGAACTTTCTTACTGATTCCTTCGGCACATTTCAGTCCAATCAGCCCGGCACCCAGAATTAAAACCCTGGTCCCTTCCGTCAGAACCTGCTCCAACGCTTTTGCATCATCAAGGGTTGTAAACGTAAATTTATTCTTAACCTGCTCAAGTCCTTTAATAGGAGGAACAAAAGGCGACGAACCGGTAGCTACCAACAGCCGGTCATAGGAAATTCGGCTGCCGTCATCAAGAACCACTTCCTTTTGCTGCGGTTCAATCTTTATTACATTGGCATTCAACATTAATTGGCAGTTATTTCGACTATAAAACTCATCATCCCGATATTTCATTTTCTCTTCCGTTGTCTTTCCCTGAAGCAAGTAGGAAATAAGCGGCCTTGAATAAGTATGATAACGTTCATTGCTAATCATAACAATTTCACCGTTTCGGTCATTCTTTCGGATGCCTTCCACAGCGCCGACGGCAGCTGCTGAATTGCCGATAATCACATATCTCATGTTATGCCCCCCTTTCCTCAAACACAATGGCACCATTAGGACAACCTTTCACGCACAGCGGTGTACCTGCAAGATTCTTGGTGCAAAGTTCACATTTCTGTATGGCACCGTCTTCGGACGGCGATACGGCTCCATAGGGACAACACAAAATACAGGTATAACAACTGACGCACTTATTACGATCGACGGTAATCACCCCGTCCTGTTTGGTCAACGCTCCGGTAATACACCCTTTCACGCAAAGAGGCTCTTCGCAATGACGACAGGAAACCGCAAAACTCACAGAATCCATTTGTTCCACCCGAATCTTCGGATGAATGGTTACACCCTTTAACGCTCTTGCCATATCTTTTTCATTACTATTGGCAAAAGCACAATAATATTCACACAAATGACATCCTAAACACCATTTTTCATTTACGTATACTCTTTTCATAATTCCCCCACCATCAAATAATCATTTCTTTCCGGTCCTACTGAAACATACTTTATGGGACAGCCCACCGCATTTTCAATAAACCGGATATAATCAATTGCCTCTTTAGGCAGTTCGTGCAACTTTCGGCATTTTGAAATATCGGTCTTAAAACCGGGTAAGTACTCATAGACGGGTTTTGCCCTCATCAGTCGGTCCCCTACCGGAAAATCCGTTGTTTGAACTCCGTCAATTTCATAAGCAACACAAACAGGGATTTCATCCAAATAAGACAATACATCCAGCTTGGTCAGAGCAATTTCGTCAGCCCCTTGCACCTTTACCCCATAAACGGATGCAGGCACATCAAATCCGCCCACTCTGCGAGGACGGCCTGTAGCAGCACCATATTCCGCACCTGCCGAACGCAAGCGTTCCGCCTCCTCGCCGAAAAGCTCTGCCGTAAAAGGCCCTTCCCCTACACAGGTTGAATAGGCTTTCATGATTCCTATGGTTTTATCCAGTTTTAACCCGGGAACACCTGCACCAATTGGAGCAAAAGCCGCTATGGTAGATGAAGAAGAGGTATATGGATAAATACCGAAATCAATGTCCCTTAAAGCGCCCAACTGAGCTTCAAACATAATTCTTTTATTTTGGCTTGCCGCATCCGACAAAAACTTTGTAACATCGGTAATGTAAGGCAAAATAGGTTTGCCGTATAACTCAAGCCATTCCATTGTCTGCTCTATCGTAATCTTTTCCGTTCGGTAGCCGGAAAGCAAAAGGTTTTTCCACTCCAGAATATCGGAAACTTTTTCCCTTAATGTATTAAAATCCAGCAAATCGGCAAACCTTAGCGCTCTTTTCATATATTTATCCGCATATACCGGTGCAATGCCGCGCCGCGTAGAACCAAATTTTTTATCACCCAACCGTTCCTCTTCCAAAATATCCTGCATTTTATGATAAGGCATGCTGATAACAGCTTTTTCGCTGATTTTAAGATTTTCCGGCGTAACACGAATTCCTTTTTCGGTCAAGGACCGGATCTCTCCGCATAAATGCTCCAAATCAACCACCATGCCGTTTCCCATCACATTCACAGTGGTATCCCGCAGAATACCGGAAGGCAATAAATTTAATATAAACTTCCCCTTTTCGTTAATAACCGTATGTCCCGCATTATTGCCGCCTTGATACCGGCAGATAATATCATAATCAGCGGACAGCAAATCCACCATACGGCCTTTGCCTTCATCCCCCCACTGGATACCTACAATTGCAGTAAGCACATGAATCACACTCCTCAGCCTTTATAATAACATTATTATTCTCCCGCATGTTTAATACCTAGTATTTCCAATTCCTTTTCGTTTAATCCTACGCCGCGAAGCATTAAACGATTGCCTTTCAGGCTCTCAATGGAGTTAATGCCCATACCGCCCATCATTTCCTTAATCTCATGCTGCCATGCCGTTAACATATTTACAAGTCTTTTGTAACCGATATTGGGATTCAAGCGCTTTACCAAATCTTCCCTCTGGGTAGCAATTCCCCAGTTACATTTACCTGTATGGCAGCTTCGGCACAAATGGCATCCTAACGCCAGCAGTGCCGCCGTTCCGATATAAACGCAATCAGCACCTAACGCCACAGCCTTTACAATATCTGCACTGGAACGAATACTACCGCCCACTACAATGGAAACACGGTCTCGGATCCCTTCGTCACGCAGGCGCTTATCTACACTTGCCAAAGCCAGTTCAATGGGAAGTCCTACATGGTCACGAATCCGGGTTGGAGCGGCGCCCGTACCTCCTCTGAACCCGTCAATGGCAATAACGTCTGCCCCACTTCTCGCAATACCGCTTGCAATAGCCGCCACATTATGCACTGCGGCAATTTTTACAATAACCGGCTTTGTATACGCCGTTGCTTCCTTTAAGGAATATACCAACTGTCTTAAGTCCTCAATGGAGTATATATCATGATGAGGCGCCGGAGAAATGGCGTCGGAACCTTCCGGAATCATACGGGTTCTGGAAACGTCCCCCACAATTTTTTTACCGGGAAGATGTCCGCCGATTCCGGGCTTTGCCCCCTGTCCCATTTTGATTTCAATGGCAGCCGCACTGTTTAAATAATCTTTGTGTACGCCAAAACGACCGGAAGCTACCTGAACAATGGTATTTTTCCCATATTTATAAAAGTCCTCGTGCAATCCGCCTTCACCGGTATTATAGAGAATCCCCAGTTCTTCTGCGGCACGGGCCAGACTCTCGTGGGCATTATAGCTGATAGAACCGTAACTCATGGCAGAAAACATAACCGGCATGGAAAGAGTAATGTGCGGCGAAAGATTATTTTTCAGCTTTCCGTTCTCATCCCTCTCTATTTTTTGCGGTTTTGCCCCCAAAAACACCTTGGTTTCCATAGGTTCCCGCAAAGGGTCAATAGACGGGTTGGTCACCTGGGAAGCATTTAACAGGATTTTATCAAAGTAGACCGGAAAATTTTCAGGATTTCCCATACTGGAAAGCAACACACCACCACTGCCTGCTTGCTTATAAATCTCCTTAATGCTTTTTCCGCTCCAGTTTGCATTTTCTTTAAAAGTATGATCGCTTTTTACAATTTTCAAAGCCCTGGTAGGACAAAGAGAAACGCAGCGATGACAATTTACGCACTTTGCGTCATCAGCCACCATTTTGTTCTGCTCAGGGAGATATTCATGCACTTCGTTGGCACACTGCCGTTCACAAACGCGGCAGACAATACAACGATCATAATCTCTTTTTACCTCATAATCAGGATATAAATATTCAATGGCCATTATACCGAGCCCCCTTCTAACATCACTATAACACCTTCTCCGCCTTTCGGCGACCAAACGCGATCCAAATCACTCTCTACAATCCGTATTGCGGCTTCTTCACTGGCAATATAAACCATGTCATCCTTCTCTCCCACCACCATACTACGCAGCTTTAAACGGTCATTTAACGCCATGATTCCGCCTTCAAAACCGACAATTATGGAGAAAGGGCCGGTAATAAGCTGAGAAGCAAACGCATTTCTCAAATAAGTAAGAGTTTCCCTCTCCTCCGGAGATTTGTTCTCTATGGTGGACCAAAAAGGCGCCGCAATGACGGAACAAATTTCGTTTAATGTCAATCCCTTTTTCCGGTGCAAATAGTCAATAATATAAGTAATCACTTCCGTATCCGTTTTTAAGGTACATTTGTATCCGTACATTTCAATGGCACGACGATTTGCATCGTAAGAAGAAATTTCTCCGTTATGAACAACCGAATAGTCAAGGAGTGCAAAAGGATGCGCTCCGCCCCACCATCCCGGTGTGTTTGTGGGATAGCGGCCATGTGCCGTAAAACAATAACCTTCGTATTCTTCCAAACGGTAAAACCGACCTACGTCTTCCGGAAAACCTACCGCTTTAAATACCCCCATGTTTTTCCCGCTGGAAAAAACATAGGCGCCTTTTATGGTAGTATTGATCTTAAACACGCATTTTGCAACAAACTCCCGTTCATCCAACTGGCTTTCAGCAAGCTTGGTGGGAAGGGGTGTTACAAAATATCGCCATATTAAAGGCTCATCCGTTATTTGCGGTACTTTACGTGTCGGAATTTTGGAAAGGTTAATAATATCAAAATGCCTTTCTAAAAACTCTTCACTTTCTTTTTTTGCCGTCATACTGTCATAAAACATATGAAAAGCATAAAAATCTTTATATTCAGGATAAATACCGTAACCTGCAAATCCACCGCCCAATCCGTTGGACCGTTCATGCATCACGGTAATGGACTTAATAATCTTTTCTCCCGAAAAACGTCTGCCTGTTTTGGAAAATATCCCGGAAATTGCACAACCCGATGGATTTCTAAATTGTCCCTCTCTCATTATGATTACCCCCAAGTAAAAATAAAAGCGCCCATCCTAAAGTGTCACTTTTAAGACAGCAAGCCAAAAAACAGGCTTCTGCCCGACACTATCCGATGAACGCCATTGTTCACTGCTTATTATACTATACAAAAAAATTCCTGTCAATATATTTATGAATTTTATTTATTCAAAACTTGCATTTTTGTTTAAATAATAAGAAATTATACCTATATATCCGGAATTTCCACACCAAATATTGCAATGTATACAAAAGCAACTTGCATTTTTATCTTCTGCAAATATAACTTTTCTCATATCTTCTTTCCATAAATTAACCGATCCCGCTCCAAAAAGCAGTTCATCAATTTGCCGGCATATTTCCTCCTTCTCCTCCGGCGAAATGTTGTGTGATACAGGCGAAACACCTCTACTAGTGAACAAGGACAGTAGATCGGCTGATTCAAAAAGTTACATGCGGGTATACCGAACGGGAAAAATGTTACGGGTTTGAAGCATTTAAGAAAAAACAAATATCAGCGAATCATAATGAATGGGCGCATCTGCCGATGCGCCCATTATACTCTATTAATCCACTAGCCTTAACCTTGGTATTACGTCTGTAATTTTATGCTTTTCCGGATGCTTTTTATCTTTTGGTTTGTCTCCTGGTTTGCCTTTTGGCTTATCATCCTTGTCTTTTGGTTTGTCTCCTGGTTTGTCTTTTGGCTTATCATCCTTGTCTTTTGGTTTATCTCCTGGTTTGTCTTTTGGCTTATCATTCTTATCTTTTGGTCCCTTTTTCATATAATCTAAAATCATTTCCCTGACATCTTCTTTACATTCATCCAGAGAAATCATCGTGTGAGAATAAGGCGTCTGTATAACACTAAATTTTTTATTCACTTTAGCAAAAGCGTTGATCTTTTCCGCTAAAAAGCTACAATATCCATCTAAGTCCTCATAGGTTATGTCCGGAATCTTGGCAACCTCTTCAGCAGTAAATCCAAATGCTTCAGGAGCCTGCTTAATCATAGCTATAATCTCTACAATTGAAGGCTCTCCTGACTCCGGATCCGGCTTAGCCCAATAAGGATCAGCTGCAATCAGTAATACATCTCTATTGATATCCCAGGTTCGTGTAATGTCTTCATAGGCCATATCAAAATACTGGCTGAATTGTTCTTTTGTTATACCGGAGCTCGGCGAGTATTCTATCACCTCACAAAAATCTCTCGTAAAATTAAAACGGGCTAAATCAATGAAATTAAAGTAAGCTCCATCAATCAGTATAATTTCCCTAACATAGTGGTGATATTTTTTTGCAAACATCATTGCCGTATCAGCGCCAAAGGAGTGTCCGACAAGAGTAACCTTGTTTAATCCATATGCCTCAATTACTGCTTTGATACTTTCAATGTGCATATCCCATGTTATTTTTTCGACATCATCTGAATTTCCATGATTAATAAAATCCATCGTAATTGTCATATAGGGATTACTAGAGTCATATAAAAAAGATGCATCCGAATATCTTCCGCCCAAACTATGAAGGTATACAATACCTTCTTTTGCTTTAGGAGAGTAATTATATGCCTCCGTAAATAATTGGATTCCTCTAAAATCCACATACCTTTGAACAGTATTCCCGGCATAAACCGGCTGAAATACCATAAAACCGGCAGCCATCATCACTGCAACCATGAGTGAAATGATTCTTTTCATGTCACACATTCCTCCTCTTTTCGTAATTTATCAAATGTATTATTTTACAGCTTAGTTATTATTCTACATTTAAATCCAATTATCCTTCTTTTTATAAAATAAATTTCATTTATTTTATTTATTTCCATTGGATAAGATTATATAAATTTCCGAAACTATGTAGATGCCCAATGGTGCGTATATTATATCTGATCTGAAAACAGAAGAAGAAAGAAAATAGGAAAAATCATGGCAAGGCAATCAGTAAACCTTGCATAATCATACAAAAATCTCATAAAAGTGGTTGCATTTCATCCAATATCAGGATATAATTATGATAGCGGAGGAAAATTAAAGAGTCGCCGTAGTTTTTGAGTGTTGGCGGCACTCAAAAACTCATGCAGGTAACGCGGGTACCTACACGGATAGCATACGCATCACGGATGCGCGGGCTATCACTGCGACTTTATGTTATTATACAGCATTTGGCTGATATTTGCAATAACATTTGCAATAACATAAGCGCACGTGTAGGAAATAATGCTTTCCTGCATGTGCGCTTTTTAATTTTCCTCCCAACAAACAAGTTTGTTTTTGGGAGGAAAATATATATATGATGAGCGAGGAATATTTGCACAAGATGATGTTAAATATGCCGGATGACGTACTGGAAAGGCTGAAGGATATTGCCATTGAGTGTATTAGATTGGAAGCGGAAACACGTCATCCCAACATCTCTACTTGCCAAAGAAAGACTATTCAAAAGAGAATAAAAGAGTTAATTCGCGAGAGGGATAAAATTCTCTATGGAAGCTGTGAATAGGATGAGCACGAAAAATATAAGACAGTTGAAAGTGGGCACCGTTATGTGATATATTGTATTCACAATAAAAGAGGCGGGTGTTGTTGTGGCGAAAAAAATATATGCGGTTCGTAAAGGCCGGCAAACCGGTATTTTTGAAACATGGGAAGAATGCAGGCAAGTTATTGAAGGCTTCAGCGGCGCTGAATACAAGAGCTTCAGCAGGCTGGAAGATGCCCAAGCATACATGAATAATGAAGACATTGCCCAAATACAGGCTGAAAAACTGCAGGAAGCTTCTGTTTTATCGAATACGGTAATCGCCTATATCGACGGAAGTTACAATAAAGAAATACAAAAATATGCGTTTGGCTGCGTTTTCATTACGCCCAAAAAAGAAATCATCAAAGAATCCGGTTGCGGGAATCATCCGGAAGCCATTTTGATAAACAATGTGGCCGGAGAGCTATTAGGTTCCATGTTTGCTGCTCGATGGGCCATTAAAAACGGTTATAAAAATATAGAAATAAGGCATGACTACGAAGGAGTCGCAAAGTGGGTTTCAGGAGAATGGAAAGTAAAAAATGAAATAGTCAAGCTATATGTTGACAAAATGAAAAAATATCAGGAGCTTATCCATATTCAATTCACAAAGGTAAATGCACATACCAATGATCCTTTTAATGACGAAGCCGACAAACTGGCCAAAAGTGTCTTAGCTTCTGGAAAAAAAGCAAAAAATCGTTAAAACGACCTTCCCCATATATGTTGATATGGGCGGACAGAGTAGTCCGCCCATACCAATTAATTAATCAAATTTAATTTCTAAATTCAATATTAAATACAACAGTAAAATGCAATAAAAAAATTGACAACCACATAGTGAGAAACCGTGTATCATTTAGGTGTCAAATCAAAAACACGTACAGCAGGTTCCCAACTGTAGTTGTCAACTTGTTACTATATTTGAAGAAGCAATCTTATTTTTTGTAATCTCCTTCTATCCAATCAATAAACTGTCGCGCCGTTCTGGGTGAAAGGCCGTTATGCCACATTTCCCATTTTAAGGCCTCCCGATGCAAAATATCTTTGTCAATGTTCAACCCTCTTCTTTCCGCAAGCCCGTCCACAATTTCAAGATATTTTTGCTTACCGGGAGATGAAAATGTTATCGTAATACCAAATCTGTCCGCCAAGGACAATTTTTCCTGCAAGGTATCTGAAGCACGCACTTCGTCATCTTTGTCGCCATACATCAGCCCTGCTCTATCGCTAAATTTCTCTTTAATTAAATGTTTTCGGTTCGAGGTTGCATAGATTACAAGATTATCCGGCTTGTTTTCCAATCCTCCTTCCAATACGGCTTTTAATGCAGTATAGTCTTCTTCACTGTCTTCAAATGCCAAATCATCAATAAACACGACAAATTTTTGAGGTCGGTCTTTAATGATCCTTAAAACATGATAAAAATCAGAGAGATACCTTTTAGGCATTTCAATAATACGCAACCCCAAATGACCATACTCATTTAACAAAGCCTTTACGGTTGAAGATTTCCCTGTTCCTCGATCACCATATAATAAAAGATTATTTGCCGGATAACCGTTTAAAAACTTAAGCGTATTTTCGATCACTATCTGACGTTCTGACTCGTACCCAATTAAATCGGAAAAGCGTATGGGATCAGGTGACTCCACTCCCTTGAGAAATCCACCCTGCTCGCTTCGTTCCCAAATGAAGCCTTTAAATCGTGCAAAATCACCCGAACCGTTCTTTCTGTGAAAGTTGTGCAAGAATTTTACACACTCTGCCCAACCGTTACGTGTCTTAAATATATCTCCAATATCATTGTCTTCTTTAATATGGTTACTATCAAAATCCCATTCCGGAAGACTGCTTATGGCATCATATTCAAAACAATCTTTTTCATATTTCTTTTTCATCGCTTCTTTTATCGACTTCGACGTGATATTGGCTACCTTTTCCAAGCATCTTAAATCATTTTTTACTGCTTCTATCAGCTGTTTACTGATAAAGTCAAACTCAACGGTTTCGCAACATCTGCTAAACGCATTATCCTGATAAAGGATACTGCTGATGATATAATTTTTTAATGAGTTCATAGGGTTATTTTCAACGAATGTATAATAGAATTCACCATAGCAATTGATAAGCTCGCTAAAATCTCTATTGAAACAGATGCCCTCAACAAGACAGTAGAGTTTACTTATTACCGGATCCTTAACCAGAGTCCTGTATACCGTTAAGGAATCCAAAGCGGTTTTTAGTTGAACGATTTCTTTTTCCATAAAATATTACCTCTCCATATTCTGTCCTGATTCTTTATCCTATTCATACTTTTGATTGTTTTTTATCATAGCATAAATATTGGAAAACGTCAATTTTGTAATGTAAGGCTTATCCCTACTACTGCTTACATAGAGCCTGAATTCACCAAAGAAATGATGGTATTTGCAGGCTATAAAACAAGAAAATATATATTAAAACATTGTGGGAGAACTTACCGTATACTCTTATAACAACAGAAATGAAGCGATAAAGATTCGTACCAAAAAAAGCCGTGAACTCCTTGCTTACTTGTTAAATGCCGGAGAGGAAGGAGTTACAAAGGAGCAGATCTATCATGACCTGTGGCCGGAAACCGAATCAAACGACGTTAGGCGGTAAGCAACAGGATAAAATATTCGAAAGCCTATCATCATTCTTTTCTCTTTCACAAACTCTGATAAGCTCCGGTTCCGGATCACCGGGATATATTTTGGCGGTGAAAATTCCTTTGGTTATGTCTATGATATTCATATCAACAGTTATCCTGCCTTTATCTTCATTTTGTATAATTCTTTTTTGTCATATTTTTTCACATTGATACAGTTAATCTTCCGTAGCCGTACATTTCTTCTCATCTTATATCTATTATTTTAATTTTAATTCCACATTGGTATAATTAATCCAATACAATTTGAAGGAATAACAACCATTGAATTATTTCAATTCCATATTGGTATGATTAATCCGCCTTAACCTCCTGAGAAGGAATAATAACACCAGTAAATTTCAATTCCATATTGGTATGATTAATCCGCCGCTTTCCGAATGATTACCCTATCAGCATACACGACATTTCAATTCCACATTGGTATGATTAATCCATTTTCCACACTTAAAGTTATATACCCTTTATATATATATTTCAATTCCACATTGGTATGATTAATCCTTGTTCCTAATAAAAATTCAGAGATGATTGCTTTATTTCAATTCCACATTGGTATGATTAATCCCGATGATTTTTTCGCTAATTTGCTCTCCTGTTGCTATTTCAATTCCACATTGGTATGATTAATCCCAATTAATTCTGCCAATTGTTTTTGGGTTAGATTTTATTTCAATTCCACATTGGTATGATTAATCCTGACTTATACCAGGCTAAGAATTACTATTGACACCTATTTCAATTCCACATTGGTATGATTAATCCAAAAACATATGTTCTATATATAAGCAAAAAAATAACCATTTCAATTCCACATTGGTATGATTAATCCGAATGTTGAATTACTTTATAGTGTAGGTTGGACAGAATTTCAATTCCACATTGGTATGATTAATCCTGAACTTTCCCTTGAATGTTGTATAGTAGTTCCCCCATTTCAATTCCACATTGGTATGATTAATCCCAAAAGTTTATGCTCCAGCTAATTTAATCAAAAAAATTTCAATTCCACATTGGTATGATTAATCCGGAAAAAGAAGAAGAAGAATGAAAAATTGATTAGTGATTTCAATTCCACATTGGTATGATTAATCCTCAATACTAATTTTCAAAAATTTTTAAGTTTTTCATATTTCAATTCCACATTGGTATGATTAATCCTCAGAAATAAGCGCAGATAGAAAAATAGCAAAGCATTTCAATTCCACATTGGTATGATTAATCCTTGAAAAAATTGAAACGCTGTACAAGGATAAAAAATTTCAATTCCACATTGGTATGATTAATCCCCAGGAACTCCCTAGCCCTGCTTATAACATAGAAATTTCAATTCCACATTGGTATGATTAATCCCTCTGCCAGCTCTTGTAATTTCTTTTGTACCAATTCATTTCAATTCCACATTGGTATGATTAATCCCAATAAGAGGTTCCAGTGTGACGCCATGGTTGTTGCGGAATTTCAATTCCACATTGGTATGATTAATCCTTATAATCGGCAATTTAAAAAAAGACCTAACACCATTTCAATTCCACATTGGTATGATTAATCCCAGGCTATACACCACAATATATAACGAATCTAATAAAATTTCAATTCCACATTGGTATGATTAATCCCTCCTTTCTTGCGGACAATTCCGCATTTTTGACAGATTTCAATTCCACATTGGTATGATTAATCCACAAATGAGACCAGTTGATGAAAAAGGTAATATCAATTTCAATTCCACATTGGTATGATTAATCCAAATAAATATTTGTTTGATCCTGACACTAGTTACGAAATTTCAATTCCACATTGGTATGATTAATCCGATTTTACTATTAACACAGACGCAAAAACTATTCAAATTTCAATTCCACATTGGTATGATTAATCCCTGCGCAAAAAAACAAAATATGAATTACTTATTATTGCATTTCAATTCCACATTGGTATGATTAATCCCAATCCAGGCTGTCAAAAAAGGGCTCGCCGAATGCATTTCAATTCCACATTGGTATGATTAATCCGCAAAAATTAGAGCAAGTGTACAATCAAATAATAAAATTTCAATTCCACATTGGTATGATTAATCCCCTATTACATTGCCACGGTAGCCAAAAGTAACTTCATATTTCAATTCCACATTGGTATGATTAATCCTTAAGTCAATGGTTCAATATCCAGTATTTCAGTACTATTTCAATTCCACATTGGTATGATTAATCCGAAATTGGCGAAAGGTATACCACACATCATAGCGCTCACATTTCAATTCCACATTGGTATGATTAATCCCCAACTGCCTTCACACCTTCTATAGCTGCTTTTCCTAATTTCAATTCCACATTGGTATGATTAATCCAATTCAAGCTTTTTCTTTTCACTTTCGCCCCAGTCAATTTCAATTCCACATTGGTATGATTAATCCGTAGTGCAGAATCTAAAAATATTATAGGAATTGATTTATTTCAATTCCACATTGGTATGATTAATCCGTTCATGTGTTTTTTGGCGGGGAAATTGGACAGAAATTTCAATTCCACATTGGTATGATTAATCCGAAATACCGGCTAGGATCGATGAAGTTTATAGGAATATGCATTTCAATTCCACATTGGTATGATTAATCCGGATTGGCTAGAACAATTTGAAAAGATAATTATAATTTCAATTCCACATTGGTATGATTAATCCGCATGATGCGGGTCATACCTCAAAGGCGGTGATGCATTTCAATTCCACATTGGTATGATTAATCCATATACGGCAAAGAATGGTTTGCAGCTTACAAAATAATTTCAATTCCACATTGGTATGATTAATCCTGATATTTTTTCCAAAAAACCTCTCTATATTTTTTATTTCAATTCCACATTGGTATGATTAATCCTTAACGCAAAATTCGAGAAAATGCCGATGACATTATTTCAATTCCACATTGGTATGATTAATCCCCTCCATAATATTATTTTTTTGCCTGTTATGGCATTTCAATTCCACATTGGTATGATTAATCCCGAAAAAACAGGACAATATTATTATTGCGAAAAATATTTCAATTCCACATTGGTATGATTAATCCGGAGATACCGGCTTTGACAACGGTATCTTCAGCGCATTTCAATTCCACATTGGTATGATTAATCCTAAGTTATAACAGCTTATATGTTTCAATTCCTCATATTTCAATTCCACATTGGTATGATTAATCCTAATATAAAAATAAAAAATGATATAGTTAATAAAAATTTCAATTCCACATTGGTATGATTAATCCCTCCGGCCAAGTTTCCTTTGTCCAGTTTTGCAATGATTTCAATTCCACATTGGTATGATTAATCCTTGTACCGATACGGTTTGAAGTGTATCGAATAACAATTTCAATTCCACATTGGTATGATTAATCCATAAAACTCGTTCCGCAAACGGATTATCTCCGCCGTATTTCAATTCCACATTGGTATGATTAATCCTATCCGGCAAAAAATAGCCAATTCATGCTATTTTGAATTTCAATTCCACATTGGTATGATTAATCCATAATAATGCAATAAAAGATATAGCACAACTACAAAATTTCAATTCCACATTGGTATGATTAATCCTATTGCAACAGGCTATAAAATATAGACATAATCACAAATTTCAATTCCACATTGGTATGATTAATCCATATATTTTTCCAGTTCTTCATTTCTTGCTTTCTTGGATTTCAATTCCACATTGGTATGATTAATCCTAATACAGATATTTTTTATGGATATGTTTTTAAACAATTTCAATTCCACATTGGTATGATTAATCCCTGTTCTCTTTTTCATATCGCCGTCTCATGCTTGCGGTATTTCAATTCCACATTGGTATGATTAATCCGGAAGCAGAAAATAACGATTATACATATACAATTGAATTTCAATTCCACATTGGTATGATTAATCCAATTTAAAGACAAAAACGAATATCCAAATTTTTATAATTTCAATTCCACATTGGTATGATTAATCCTAACACCGCTAATAAAATAGGAGGTTGTTATAAAAATTTCAATTCCACATTGGTATGATTAATCCGAATTAACTAATCCGGAAAACTTGACAAGTTCTGAGGCTATTTCAATTCCACATTGGTATGATTAATCCTTCTATTACTAAGAAAAAAGCTAAAATGGAATTTTTATTTCAATTCCACATTGGTATGATTAATCCTCAAAGAATTCAATACGGTACTTGATGCAATTATGCAATTTCAATTCCACATTGGTATGATTAATCCTCGTTTATACGTGAATGTGAACATGAGCGTGAAAAAAGATTTCAATTCCACATTGGTATGATTAATCCTTTTTATAAACATTTTATAAATTATTTATAGTATACATTTCAATTCCACATTGGTATGATTAATCCATACAATTTTACCAATTCTTCCCATATCCTCGAGCCATTTCAATTCCACATTGGTATGATTAATCCGCACCGCCAGAATTTTAGCTACTTCACCTTTAGTCAATTTCAATTCCACATTGGTATGATTAATCCTAACAGCTACAGACAAATTTATGTCTGGATGGGGAAATTTCAATTCCACATTGGTATGATTAATCCTCTATCTGATAATAAAAAAGTCGCATC
>Ga0134099_1002032_pt1 | contig 17579 bp, 20 predicted proteins | sample 10_taG_2_FD_105482 | JGI IMG/M metagenome (GOLD analysis project Ga0134099, IMG submission 105482) | Switchgrass degrading microbial communities from high solid loading bioreactors in New Hampshire, USA - 10_41_5_180_A2 metaG | ecosystem: Engineered > Bioreactor > Semi-continuous > Anaerobic >...
CACCCTATGTGCGGCTGTTAACCCAACTCTTCGGCGAAAGAATGCTGATCGCGAATGCCACCGGTTGCTCTTCCATCTGGGGAGGAAGTTATCCCTCTTTCCCGTATACCACGAACGCTGAAGGACGCGGACCGGCTTGGGCCAATTCCCTGTTTGAAAACAATGCGGAATATGGCTACGGCATGTATCTCGGTTTCAAACAAATTAGGGAAAAAATAGCTCAATTGGTTCGGGAAGCGTTGGAGATGCAGCTGCCGGCCGATGTGTTCACAGCCTTTACCGAGTGGCTGGATGCTTTTAATGACGGTGACAGGTCCAGATATGCTTCGGACAAAGTCGTACAAGTTCTGAAAGCCTATCCTGAGCTTAACAACCATCAGGTAATAAGCGAAATCCTTAAGCGCAAGGATTTCCTGGTGAAGCCCTCGATCTGGTCGATAGGCGGAGACGGTTGGGCTTACGATATAGGGTATAACGGAGTGGATCATGTCTTAGCCAGCGGCGATGATATCAATCTGTTGGTGCTGGATACGGAAGTTTATTCCAATACGGGCGGCCAATCCTCCAAATCCACTCAAACCGCCGCGATCGCCAAATTTGCCGCTGCCGGCAAAAAAATCCGCAAAAAAGACCTCGGCCTGATGGCTATATCTTACGGTTACGTGTACGTCGCTCAAATTGCCATGGGTGCGAACATGCAGCAAACCATCAAAGCGCTGGTCGAAGCCGAGAGATATAAAGGCCCGTCGCTGGTTATCGCTTATTCCACCTGCGTAAACCACGGTTTGAAATACGGCATGGGCAAGAGTTTGGAACAACAAAAAAGAGCCGTCGAAGCAGGCTACTGGCATTTGTACCGGTATAACCCGGACCTGAAAGCCCAGGGCAAAAACCCGTTCATTTTGGATTCCAAAGAGCCAAAAGGAAATTTCCGGGAGTTTCTCGAAAGCGAGATCCGTTACTCTTCCTTAATGAACGTCTTCCCGGAAATCGCCGAAGAGATGTTTACCGTCGCCGAGCAGCACGCCCGCGAACGCTACCAGACTTATCTGCGTCTGGCTCAAGGCTAAGAGTTCATAAGGTTCATAGGAGATCCGCAAGAATTATAAGGCAATCCCTAAACGAAAAAGGGACTGCCCACAATTCTAACGGGCTAAACTGTTTAAAGTTAAAGGATAACATGTTCAATATAAGAACAGTTATCCTTTTTTATGTATGAATGCTGTAGAAACATCGGAATTATAAAGCTGTTGCCCGGCGAGTTTTTCGCCGGGCAACAGCTCCCTTTCCTATCCGGATAATTATGTTTGGCACTTAGCGGTTTTTACAATAACCTTGTGGGCTTGAATTTTAGAGCTGGTTCGAATCAACCCATTCTTTGGCACTGAGCACTTCAAACTCAGTAGGAATCAGAACCTGAGATTCGGGTAGCATTTCTTCCCAGTTGGCAATCCAAGCCGCTGTTTCGTGATTTTCAATCGGTTGAGCCATGAAACTGTCTTTGGGCTTATCATTGTTGTTTCTCTTTGCGCTGTTACTTTCTTTGGCCATTCTAAAACCACCTTATAAAAATAATAATTTATAGACTTATAGTTTATCTTTCCCACTCTTGTGAATTAACGGCGTTATAAGCGGTTGGAAAGGTCATGTCCTGCAAACTCTGCAGTTCTTTGTTAAGGAAAAAGGAATACTTTTTTAAAGAGCCGGAATATCTGTATTTTTTTTCGGCCACCGCGTTTCACCTCCGTGGTATTCTGAGTATGGAAATGAAGTATATACATTGTAGTAGTGTCGATTTAAGCGAAAAGGGAAGAAAAAACTTGGTGTCAATATATAGTGTTAGAATTTAACGAAAAAAAATACTATGTTAACAAAAAAAATACCGTTAACCAAAAGTATTAAGATTAACAAAAAGTATTTGTAAAGCACAAGCAAATAAAAAATAGAAAACAATTAAAATAGAAAATATTTTAAGAAACAGAAAAAGGGTATAGAAAAAAAGACAAAAAAAAATAAGCTCAAAGCGGAGATGCTTTGGCTTTTATTTATTTGAAGAAGTAAATATTGTTCTCAGTCTATTGATGACGTCAATCAAAGAATCGCTTACGGTGTTTATTACTTCGTCCCGGTTCGGTATATTGTTCGGCAATTGTTGCTCAATGCTGGCCCGGAGGTTTGTAATCCAATTTTCCGAGTCTCTGATAAACTGTTGAACATTCGCTTGAATTGCTCCGGCCAACTGTTCAATTCTTTCTTTAAAATCCTCTGGAAGTTGATTGGACATATCCTTGCCCCTTTCTTCTTTCAGTGCTCTTTCTTTGTTTTAAAGCTTTTAAGGCTTGTATTTGGTTCTAGCATATAATATTACGAACAGGGGCGAAGGGTGACTAAAAAAGCCGGAAACTTCCGGCTAATTTTGCGAATAGAGTAATTAGTTTAATATTATTCAATAAAAATTTTTTAATAATCAATAATTATTTATCGATAAACAATAAATTAATATTGACATACGATAATTAAATCCTTTAAAATTGAACCGGACGCTATGAATACCTTAAATCATTTTAAATGATTCAAAATCGATACCGATAATTGGAGGGATAGCAAAGTGTGGACTCCTGCTAAATCCGTAATCCTGTCTTCCATTTGCACAAAGATTGCTATTGTCTTGGTTATTGCCGCGGCAGTAGCCATGCCTAAATTGGTTTCCGGTTATGTGGAGTACACCGGGAAAAATGCGGAGATAATTCAATCGCTGTTGCTCACGGTTTATGCCTGCGCAGTGCCGGGGCTATTGTCTTTGTTTTGTCTTGACAGGCTACTGGCCAACATCAGGCGCGGGGATGTCTTTAGCGAAAAGAACATTAAACTGTTGCGGACCCTTTCCTGGTGCAGTTTTATTGTGTCCTTAATTCTGTTTGTTTCCGGCTTTTATTATATTCTGTTCGTGATTATTGCCGTTTGTGCGGCTTTCTTGGGCCTGATCCTAAGAGTAATAAAAAACGTCTTCGAACAGGCTTTGCTAATAAAAGAAGAAAACGATTACACCATTTAGGGGGAGGGATTTCGAATTGATTGTAGTCAATCTGGATGTGATGATGGCCAAAAGAAAAATCTCCGCCGGCGAATTGGCGGAAAAAATCGGAATCACCCCTGCCAACCTTTCAATTTTAAAAAACAACAAGGCCAAAGCCATACGCTTTTCCACCCTGAATGAAATCTGCAGGGTTTTGGACTGTCAGCCGGGAGATATTTTGGAGTACGTGAAGGATGGGCAACCGGAAGGAGAAGGGGAAAATGAATGACAACATGCTCAGCGGATTGTATTCCATAAAGAAAATATCCGAACGGAAACAAAGCAAACCGGATAGTCCTGTCTTCAGCAAAATTGACATTTTATTTGCCTTGGCTATGTTAGTCTGCGGTTTCTTATACTGTAATTTGATTAGACTGCCCTATATGGGTGCGGGTGTTACCGTCTTTGCCGCGATATTTTGTTTATGTACCGCGCTGTATTTGAAAAAAAGCGGATTTCGCCAGACGAGCCTAAGCCTGGCGACATTGACCGTGATTGTTTTGTCTGCTCTGGTCTTTCTGCTTTTTGACAATATCTTGATCAAATTTTTGAATTTTATTTTTCTGACCGTAGCGGCGGTTTACTGGATCAGTATAACAACCGGCAGAACTTTGGAGAAAAGAATCTCTGCTTACATCCTCGGGGATTTTTTCAATCAGGCCATAATAGTTCCTTCGCATAATTTTTCCTGCTGTTTTGGGGCGGTCCGCTCCCTGTTTGCCGGAACTGAAAAGGGGAAATCCCTGTTGGCCGGAGCCGTCGGAATCCTGGTTATAATTCCGGTACTGGCTACAGTGATTGGCCTTTTGGCTAAAGCCGACGCGGCCTTCGACGGTCTGGTTACGAGGCTGCACTTTAGCGTGTCGACGGACCTGCTGGTGCAGATTATCCTGGGAATACCGGTGGCTTGTTATCTGTTCGGGCTTATTTACGGGAACCGCTACGGAAGAAACACCGACCTGGTTACCGTTGAGACTGCGGATAAAGTCGCATCAGCCTGCCGCTTTGTTCCGGGGATTACCGTCTATACGGCTTTGACCGCTTTAAATTTGGTATATGCAGTCTTTTTCCTTTCCCAGCTAACTTATCTTTTTTCAGCCTTTGCCAATAAACTGCCGGAAATGATGACCTACGCCGAATATGCGCGCAGAGGATTTTTTGAGCTTTGCACCGTGGCCGGGATCAACCTGGCGGTGATTACGGCGGCCCACTTTTTCGTTAAGAGAGAGAAGACAAAAGTCTTGCCAATCGAGACCGTCGCTTTGTGTATATTCACTTTGCTGCTAATAATTACAGCCATCAGCAAAATGGTTATGTACATCGATGTTTACGGTTTGACCCAGCTCAGAGTCTATACTACCTGGTTTATGTTTTTACTGTTTTTCGTCTTTACGGTAATAGCATTCAGGCAATTTAAGCAATTCAATGCCACCAAGACTTTGCTGATAGGGTTTGTGCTCTTATTCCTCGTGCTTAGTTACGGCAATATTGACGGGCTCATAGCGGCTTACAATATTGACAGATATAAAAGCGGGACCTTGGAAAGCCTTGATGTCAATGCTTTGGCCGGTTTGTCCGAGGCAGCGGTACCGTACATGTATGAATTGTATCTGGAAACCCCGGATCAGAACCTTAAAGCTGAGCTGAAGGAAGCCATTAAAGCCGCTTCCGAAGAGAGAGTGGCGGTGCAGAAAACGTTCCGCGACTTCAACCTTCAGAGTTACACCGCGGAAAACATCCGGAAGATGTTAAACTGAATATTTATTTTAACTCGTTTTATCGGATTAAAAAAGGAGCTGATATCAGCTCCTTTAATCCTAGTTTACTATTTTAATCTTAGTATGCCATTTTGCTACGACGCGGTTGGTAACAATCACGGCAGTAAACAGGCTTATCGCCGGAAGGTTGGAACGGCACAGTGGTTTCTGCGCCACAGGCTGAGCAAACAGCCTGGTACATTTGCCTCTGTGGGCGACCGTTTCTGTTTTGAGCCCTTCTTGCAGCGCGGCAAGCGGGGCAACGGCCGGGTTCGTTAGTGAATCCCTTCTCAGCGTAAAATTCTTGTTCCGAAGCGGAAAAAACAAAATCCATTCCACATTCTTTACAAGTTAAGGTTTTGTCCTGAAACATTAAAAGGCCTCCTCGATTTTTTTCACCCGTTGCACAAGGGAAGTTCGCGAGACATCTTCCCTGAGCCTGAGGCAATCGAGAAGGTCTACCGGAATCCACAAGTCACGAGTTTATACTTAAGTATAACCAAAAACTTGTTAAAAGTAAAGGCTATATAATACTAAATCACAAATAATTTTATATAGCTGTTTATTGATTATGAGTAGTTTCCTCAACTATTCGATACTTTACTCTTGCTCACTTGGCGTCCAATCAGCACAGCGTACAGCGACAGGCCTATTCCGCTGACCACCAGACCGGAGAGCAAGCCCTGCGGTTGAAATTTCAGCAAAACCTCATGTTGTCCCTCGGTCAATTCCAACCCGATAAAAACATTGGCTATCTTCAGAAGCGGCACGCTCCGTCCGTCGACGAAAGCCTGCCAACCGGGATCATACGGGATTGACGTAAAGAGCAGGTTTCGCTCCCCGTCCTGAACATTGACCCTGATATTGACCGTGGTACCGTCCGCCCGGATGTCTTGCGGGACAGCGTTGTGCAAGGGTTTTAGCGCTTCAGCCAGTTTGGTTTCCGTCAGACCGTAAAAGTACTTTTCCGGCATAGCAAAACCCTGTTCGGCAAAGACCAGTTTTATTTTAAGCTGTTGACCGGCCGGGTGAAAACCGAGATCGATGATCCTCTTATTGTATACCGGCAGGTAACCCGTAAGCTGTTCGTCATTTAGAAACAGCTTTATTTCGTTGTTGACGGTGTTAAAACAAGCATAAACCTGCTGGGCCACCGGATTGATTACGGTGAATTCTATCGCGGCTGTTTGGTTTTTATCAATAATCTCTATTGTTTCCCGACCGTTGTCCGCGTTGATGATTCTGGCATTGGTCAATTTGGTGCTTTGCAGCGGAATGCGGGTAAAGTAAGTCTGAAAACCGGTCTCTTCGGTACGCCCTAGGGCCAGATTTACAAATATATCCTGTAACCTGAAAGGGTTATTGTCTTTGGTATGGTCAAATTCCAGGATAGCTTTATTGACCAAAAAGCCTAAGGGCAACGCATAGTTATTTTGGAATCCGCTCCAATGGCCGTTATTAATTATTTCCGAATAACCCAGGCCTTTGTCTTTGCCGGAAATTACATATTTAACAGCGAGCAAGGATTCGGTCACCGGCGTAGATCCGGCAAAATTCAGGGCTTTAAAGCTGGAAGTGGCCAAAAAACCCATTTGTCTTAAGAACATGAATAAGTCGGGATCGGACATGGAACTGAAATGGGCCACTCCGGCGTAATTTAAGTTCAGCGGATCGTTAAAAGATCTGCCGCCAATTCTGTCCATACGATAAAAACTTTGGTCTTGGGCCTGGATCGCGTTGACTATTTCTTGCATTTCCTCTAAAGTTCCGGCATACTGCTGTCTGGTTTTGTATTGAAATTCCTTGTCCATTTGCCTCAGCAAATACCCTGTGTTGACCGTCAGCTCCAGCAGCAGGAAACAGGCCAGCAGAGCGGTGACCGCTTTTTTGCGGAAACCTTCAGTCGTTTGAAGTCTCCAGCTCAAAAGAAAGCTATAGATAAGCAAAAGAATGAGGCCGCTCATTAACAGCTTGTCGGAGAGAAAGCCGTACTCCAGTTTTTGCAGAAGGCCTATTAACAGCAACCAGGCGGCAAATACCTTAAATATATTTGCCCTGTTTACATGTTCCAGGTAGCAAAAGCTTTTAACCGCCAGGAAAAGAAGCAAAAAGGAAAAGACAAAGGAATATCTGTACGGAAACCCATTAGGCCGGTCAAAGGCGTGCCACATAAAATTCAGATTGGTAAAGTTCATGCTCAAGATCAGGAAGGCAAGAAGGCCCAGGTAAATTAACTTTTCCCTGACCGGAATTCGGTTGTTTAGAAAATACAGCGGTACTAACAGAAGAGTAAGCAGCCCGCAATAAATATTTGGCAGCCCGGCATATCTTAGAGTGTCATAAGCGCCGATTTGAGTTTTGCCTAATAAATCAAACAGCGCAAAGTTTATACCCCAACGGAAAATCGACAGATCCAAACTGCCGTAGCTATGCTTCAGGGCAAGATAGGTGGGCCAAAGCAAAAATGCGGAGCAGCAGGCCGCCAGCAGCGCGGAAAAAAGGAATTTGGCCAGCTTTGCCCCGAAAAGTTTCAGGTTAAACCGAGAATATCCGGAAAAATAACCGGCCAGGAAATATAACAGGCAGAAAAGGCCGACCATAAAAGAAATATAGTAATTGGCCAGAAAGGTTATTATCAGGCTGCCGGTCAAGAAAAGATACCGGCCTTTTTTAAGCAGTTGCTCTGTCCCGTGCAAGACCAGTGGCAGGAAAACAACTCCGTCCAGCCACATCAAATTAAAGGTGTAGACGACGCAGTAAGCCATTAAGGCGTAACTGGCGGCAAAAAAAACAAGCGGCAGGCCGGAAACTTTAAATTTGTTTCTGGCAAAAAAGGCAAAGGTTAAACCGGCCGCTCCTACTTTAAGCAAAATTATCACTAGCAAAGCCTCAGGCAGATACTGTTTTGGCCAAAGTACAATAAAAAAGGAAAAGGGGCTGGCGAGGTAATAGGCCAGCAGCCCGAGAAAATTTAAGCCTAAACCGGCCTGCCAGGAATAGAGCAAGCTTTGGCGTCCGTGCAGAATTTCGTAATAGGCAGAATAAAAATCGATATACTGCCCGTTCAAATCGCTGATTAAAACAGTCTTAGGCCCGAAAAGATAAATACCGTTCAGGAAATAAGCGAGCATCAGAATCAGAGCGGGACTAAGAAAAGCCAAAAGGTAAATCGGACCGGTTGAAATTTTCAGTTTATTAAAAACTGACTTGTTCAGAAACAAATTGTTAAAAAATACCGCTTTCCTTAACATACTATATTAACTTGCCAATCGGCCGGTTTCTTATACATCCTGCTAATTACATTTACCAACTTTATTTATTAAAGAACCGATGTGTTCTAGCCTGACTTCGATTGTATCTCCCGGCTGCATCGGCCCGATTCCTGCCGGGGTGCCGGTCAGAATCACATCTCCGGGCAGCAGGGTCATTATCCGGGAAATATAACTGACCAGATAGGGCACAGGAAAGATCAAATCGGCTGTATTGCCGTCTTGCCTGAGTTCACCGTTCAAATAAGACTGCACGCTCAAATTGGAGGGATCGATACCGGTTACTATTACCGGTCCGAGCGGCAAGAAAGTATCAAAGCCTTTGGCCCTGGTCCACTGGCCGTCTTTTTTCTGCAAATCCCTGGCTGTAACGTCATTGCCGGCGGTATAACCCAGGACATAATTCAGTGCTTCCTCTTCCGGGACATTATGGGCCTTTTTACCGATTACCACTGCCAGTTCGGCTTCATAATCCAGACGGGATATTCCCGGCCAATAGATAATATTTTCCTGCGCGGCAACCACACTGGTGGATGGTTTTAAGAAAAGAATCGGTTCTTCCGGTAAAGGCATGTTCATTTCGGCAGCATGGCTGCGGTAGTTCAGGCCTACACAGACCGCTTTGCTCGGCTCGCAAGGAGCAAGCAGCCTTACGTCCTGAAGCTTGTATGTAAGCTCTGTTTCGGTATATTCGGCAAAAATATCTCCTTCCAGCACGCAAATATCTTGCTCTTTAAGCAAGCCGTAACGTGTTTTGCCGTCCTTTTCAAACCTTACAAATTTTTGCATTTGTTTTAACCTCCAGATTTAGAAGTTTATTAACTTTAAGATTATAACTTAAAGGACTTTAAAAACTATTCCCCTTCATTAACTTAGAAATTTTTCGCCTTGCCTTTAGCTTGCTAAAATCTCTCTAATACAACCCGCCACATAGTAAATATCGTCCCGACTTACCCAGTAATTGGTTACGAAGCGCATCAGGCCGTTTTCTGCAGCGTTGACTTTAATTCCCCTTTCGTACAGCTTCCTTACCAAAAGCTCCGGATCATATCCGGTCGCGGAGATGTCGCAAAATACCATGTTTATTTGAATGTCTTCGCTAAAGACTTTGATACCGGGTATTTTGGCCAATTCTGCACCTAAGAGCTCCGCATTTTTGTGGTCTTCGGCCAGATACGGGATCATCTTCTTTAACGCCACCAGACCGGGTGCGGCCAGGACTCCGACCTGCCGCATTCCTCCGCCCATTAATTTTCTTTTTTTACGGGCCACAGCGATGAAATCCCGCGTACCGGCCAATATGGAACCGATCGGTGCGCACAGGCCCTTCGAAAGACAGAACATTACGGAATCAGCGTAGCGGGCCAGTTCTTTCGCTTCAACACCCAAGCTTATGGCCGCGTTAAAGATTCTGGCTCCGTCCAAGTGGACTGGAATACTGTGCTTTTGAGCTATCTCAAAAATACTTTTCATATATTCGAGAGAGACTACTCTTCCGTTGGAATAAGCATTTTCCAAACAAATCAAACCGGTTCTGGGGTAGTGAATGTTTTCTGCCCTAATCCGCGCCTCAACCGCTGCCGGGTCCATTTCTCCTTTGACAGTGGGTAAAGTTCGAAGCTGAACTCCGGCAATTACAGCGGCCGCTCCGACCTCATAGGCGACTATGTGGCAGTCCTCACCTAAGATTACTTCGTCACCCCGCTCACAGTGCGTAAAAAGAGCCAGTTGATTGCCGAAGGTGCCGCTGGGCACGAACAGCGCGGCCTCTTTTCCCAATAGCTCGGCGGAATATTCCTCAAGTTCGCGGACGGTAGGGTCGTCTCCATAAACGTCGTCTCCAACTTTGGCTGTAGCCATCGCTTCGTACATTTCCGGAGTCGGTACGGTAACGGTATCACTGCGCAAATCGATATATCTCATTTTAAAGCCTCCTTGGCATCAATTATAAGTCGTATTTTTCGGATAAACAATGTTACGATCCCTATAATAATGTAAAAACGGACGCATTAGTCCGTTTTACAAACGCTTATTATACACTTTCAGTACAGAGTTTAGCCTCGAGAAGCGCCGGTTCAATTAAGTTCATAATAAATTCCGGAAAGGCTTAAAATCGGTTTAGAGATCCTTTGGTCTAAAAGTTTCACACTGGGTTTGCCTGGATTCCGAAGAATGTTGAACGCCGTTATGATTGACTTGTATGCTTGAAGCGTGGCACACGGCATTTTTGTTGTAAGCACATTCCAATACTGTACATTTAATTTTGCTCATGTTCGTACCTCCTGAAAATTTATTGCTTCATCCTTATTATGGACAAAACTGAACAAGATATGTCCGCTGTTTTAGATTTATTTTCAAAATAAAGGCGGAGCCGCTGCACCGACTCCTTTAGATTTATGGTACAACGGCCCCGTGTTTTTTTTGGCCCAAAGTATGGTCAATTAGAAAATATAAAAGAATTAGAAAATATAATTAGAAAATATAATTTAGAAAATAACGGCCAAGGCAATCAGGATCAAGACTGCGATAGCTATAATTCCTGCTCCTGTTCCCCAATTAGCTCCCCAACAACCGTAACCGTACATACCAAAACCTCCTTAAGTCAAATTAATAAATCTCTAGAATACAATCCCCAAAGCGATTAATAAGAGGACAATCACCACAACAATAGCAAGTCCGCACTCGCTTCTGTGACCGAAACCTGTTCCTACTGACATATTGAAGACCTCCTTTAGAATTAGCTGTCAATAGATTTTCCTTATTTATCCAACTGCCGGTTGACAATAATATACTATGTAAAATACCAAAAAATGGTACCCCAAAAACTTTATAAAAGTTTTTGATAAGAAATAGACGCACCCGGCGTCTAAAAGCAACGGAGATATGGACATGTTACTCTATAATATGTACAACCTGTTCTTAATGTGAAAAAAATCAACATTTTTCCTAACGCCAATACCTTATTTTTTCGAAATAATGTTATAATTGCTAAATGGGAAACAAATGGTAAAGTAAAGTGGTAAATTAAATAAAATAAGGTTTGGAAAGAGCGAAGATGGAAAGAATAGGTACAACATAGGAAAAATAACGTTGGTTCTGCCCGCTGAATTTAGGAGGCTTTAAATATGAATACCTACGATTTTAAAAAGTACTTAAAAGTATTTGTCGTTCTGTTAATTGTTTTGTTGGCTATTTTTAGCGGTTACAATCTATCCAAACAGGCTGCCGTGACAAAGGTCGAGATTTCCGAGGAAGATTATAATTTAAACAATAAACTAACCATAACCGCCTCTTTTTATCCTGTCTACATCATGGCCTTAAACCTGACTAAGGATGTTCCGGGAGTGGAACTGGCGGTTTTAGCTCCGTTCGATGTGGGTTGTATCCATGATATCCAATTCTCGACTTCCGATTTGAAGCTGTTGGAAAAAAGTGATATTTTTATTATTAATGGCCTGGGAATGGAGAATTACTTGAGCAGAGTATATGAGAATATCCCGGGCCTCAAGGTCGTAGACTCCACGGCCAACCTCAATTTGGCCGAATTTGAGGACGAGCATGAACAGAACCCCGGTAACGAAAATGATCACGAACAAAATCACGATCATCCGAATCCCCATACTTGGTTAAGCGTTACCTTGGCCATAGAGCAGGTCCAAGAAATAGCAAAACAGCTCTGCCTCTTAGACCCGACCCATAAAGAGCAATATACGGAAAACGCTGCCGAATATGTGGCCAAGCTTGAAGCTTTGCGGGCCAAGATTAAAGCAGAGCTTGAAAACCTTAGTTCAAAAAATATTGTGGTTTTCGAAGATACTTTTGCTTATTTTGCCCAAGAATTTGGTTTGGATGTGGCTGCCGTCATCCAAAGGGAACATGGCTCCGAGCCAAGTGCGCGGGAGTTGTCCCAGGCAATTGGAAAGATAAAGGAAAACCGGGTTAAAGCCATCTTCATAAGTGACGAGTCCAACCGGGCAGCGGCTGAAACTATAGCGAAAGAGACGGCAGCCGAAGTTTATCTGCTGGATCCGGCTACAAGCGGTCCGCCCGAAGCGGATTCCTATCTGAAGGCGATGGAGCGGAATTTGCAGATCTTACAGGAGGCCTTAGCCGAATGAGATGTTTTATTATCGAGAATCTGAGCGTGCGAATAGCCGGAACTCGGATTCTGGAAAATGTGAACTTGCACATTCACAACGGAGAACTGACCGCTTTGATCGGCCCGAACGGAGCCGGTAAAACAACGCTGTTTAAAGCCCTAATCGGAGATATCCCTTACGAAGGGAAGTTCGCTTACGTTGTGCCCGGGCAGAAGAATGTCAAACCCAAAATCGGTTATGTGCCGCAAAAATTGGAATTTGACCACGGTTCGCCGGTCAGCGTAATGGACTTGTTTGCGGCAAGCATGACCAAAAGGCCTGTCTGGCTGGGCTATGGAAATAAAGTCAAGAGCAAAACTCAGAGTTTCCTTGAGGCAGTCAAGGCGGAACATTTGGTTTTCAAACGTCTCGGCGATTTGTCCGGCGGGGAGTTGCAGAGGGTTTTGCTCGCTTTGGCTTTGCAGCCGATACCTGATTTGCTGCTGTTGGACGAGCCCTTTTCGGCAGTGGACCAAAGGGACTCCGAAGGATTTTACAGTCTCGTCCAAAGTCTGGTCAAACGGTACGACTTTGCGGCCATCATAGTTTCCCACGACCTCGAATTGGCTGCCAAGTATTCGCAAAGGATGATTTACTTAAATCAAACTGTCCAAGCCAGCGGTACTCCGGCCGAGGTATTTGCGGATGAGAATTTTAAAGTGAAATTTAAGACAACAACCGGCGATTATTCGGCCTGATATAGATGGAGGTTAACCGTGTCTGTTTGGTATAATCTGCTGAGCTTATTGCCCTTTGAATGGTCCGAACACCAGTTTATGAAACAGGCTTTATTGGCGGTAATTTTGATTGCTCCGCTTTTTGGATTGATCGGGACCATGGTCGTAAACAACAAAATGGCTTTTTTTTCGGATAGCCTTGGCCATTCGGCCCTGACCGGGATTGCCCTCGGCGTTATTGTCGGTCTGAGGGACCCGCTGCTTTCCATGCTGGCCTTTGGTTTATTGATGGCTCTGGCCCTTTCTTTTTTAAAAAGAACAAGCAATGTGTCGACGGACACTTTAATTGCTGTGCTGTCTTCTACGGCAATGGCCTTGGGTATTGTGATTTTGTCCCGTGGGGGCGGATTTGCTAAATACTCCAGTTACTTGATCGGCGACATCCTTAGTATTACGACGGAAGGAATTGTCGCTTTGGCTCTGGTCTTTGGCCTGGTGCTGGTATATTGGTATTTCATGTTTAATAATCTGTTGCTGGTCAGCATTAATCCGACGATGGCTCGCAGCCGCGGGGTCAGTGTAACCCTGACGGAGAGCCTTTTTATGATTCTGGTGGCCGTGCTGGTCACCATTTCGATCCAGTGGGTCGGAATTTTGATAATCAACGCTTTATTAATCTTACCGGCTGCGACCGCCCGCAATTTGGCCCGGAACATGCGCTCTTATCACCTTATGTCCGTGACTGTGAGCTTGGTGGCCGGCATAGCCGGACTGCTTATCTCTTATTATTGGGAAACGGCGGCCGGGGCAACCATAGTGCTGTGCAATACCGTATTGTTCCTGATTTCCTGGCTGATAAGCTTAAGCAATTTTTCTTTTCTTAATTCGTAATTAGTGGAGATGTTGAATAAGAGCTAAAATCCTTTTAATGCATCTGGATACTTTGCCCTGCTAAAAAACTGCCATAAAATGGTAGTTTTTTTATTAATTCTGCATATGCTATACCAAAAGATAGCTTTAGAGGGAGTAATGATGATGGATAATAATTATGGCGGTGTGGTCTGTTCTCGCACAAATAATAACTGCAGGTTCTTAGCTTACAGGCGGTCAGTGTCCTACCCCGAGGGCTTTCTTAATTCGGCGGCACAGGCTACCGATCTTTACGGAATAGCTGTCGGACCAAACCCTTTATACTTGCTGCCGGCCGTCGTCGGGATAGCGGCCGGACTGGTTGTGAGTTTCAGTTACTATGGCCATTCTCTCAGCAGCGGCTATAATAAATTTATTTTTTTCTTAAATATCTATGCTATCATTACCTCCCTCGCGACAGGCAGTTATGTCTTACAAGCCTTGAACTTGAATAGGGGGAAAGAACGTTTCGGAGTCCTTATCCCCGCGGTGTTGCTGATGATTGCCTTTTTCGCGTCGATTTTTGATTTGACTTATACTCTGTACCCCTTTACCTTTTCGGGTACCATAGGAGACACGCCGATCACTCAATTCCTTTCCTTCTTGGCTTTAAGCGTCGGTTATATTTCGATCGGTGAATCCTTTAATATTTCGCCTGAGAGAGCGGAAACCCAGACTTTGGCCGCCATTGTAGCCATGTGGAATCTGTTTGTCTTGTCTTTGTTCATATCTTTCTTTGTTTGATTTATGGGTACTGCAATTTGACGATGTCTTGCTCCGGAAAAAAACAGCCTAAAAATAGCTGTCAGGGCCAAAGGCCTGACAGCAAAGACTAAAATTAAAGTATTAACTCAGTTTTTACCTCGAACGTTTGCGCCTTCTCGGCACGCAAATTATTTGCCCTATCTGGAGATTATTCGGGTCGACTCCCCGGTTAAGGGCCAACAATACTCTCAATGAAATTCCATATCTTTGGGAAATCTTAGAAAAAGTATCTCCGGGTTGAACCACATATCTGCTGCTCGGAGGACAGGGAGTGACGGTCCTGCGAACCGGAATACAAATTTGCTGGCCAATTTGCAAATTATTCGGGTTGACTCCGGGGTTTACGGACGCAATGGCCGCGACAGTGGTATTAAACCTTTGGGCAAGACCGTAAAAGGTATCGCCTGCTTTAACGGTATACCGGATAGTACCACGTGGACATGTCGACATAAGCTCACTCCTGTAAAAATTATTCTGTTTTTCTATATCATATGTTGCTTTTTCTTGTCCGTTTGCCTAGAGGACGGGCTAAAACAGGGGTTTTTATCTGACAAAAAATTAAATCAAAGTTGTTTTTCAGCGAGTTTTAGTCTTTTTTAGCGGATAAAGACGAAAAAAATTACTTACTTTGAACATTAAAATGTTTGACAATCAAATTATATTTGGGTTAATATTTGGATATCAGCAGGAAGGGGAGAGGCAATGGAAAAGTCGCTCAGCCTAGTCTTAAACGAACTGTTGGCTAAAACCCTTCGTCAGGTCTTAGTTATAGAGGAATATGAAATTAAAAAAGGGCCGCTCAAAAATCTGTCTATTTCCGAGATACATACCATAGAAGCTATCGGTTTGTACAACTCGAAAACCATGTCCCAGGTGGCGGCCGCTTTGAGCATTTCCGTCGGCGCCGCGACTGCTGCAATAGATAATCTGGTCAAAAAGGGTTATGTTGTTCGAGAGAGGGATGAGAATGACCGCCGACTGGTCAAAGTCAGTCTGACCAGACCCGGAAAAATCGCTTACAGAATACATGCCAAATTCCACTTGGATATGGTAAAAAAAACCCTGCAGGGATTGGCCGACAGAGAGCACGTATTAATCGAAGCCCTCGAGAAATTGCACAAGCTTTTCCAGGAGAAGTATTTTTCGCCAAGCAGATAACAAGTAAAAATCAACTGCGGACAACCCCGCATATACTATGAACAAATAAGCGTAAAAGGATAAGGAAAAATGTACGATGTGGAAATAATTGGAACAGGGAGTTATGTGCCTGAATACAGAGTCAGCAATGAAGACCTGGCTAAATTTGTAGATACCAGTGATCAGTGGATTAGAGAGCGCACCGGAATAATAGAGCGCAGGATTTCGCTTAAGGAAAACACTGCTGATCTTGCTGTGAAAGCGGCCCAAAGGGCCCTTGCAGACGCCGAAGTCGCGCCTGAAGAAATCGATTTAATTATCGTGGCCACAGTTACGCCGGACTACTTTTTCCCTTCGACCGCTTGCCTGGTCCAACAGCGAATCGGAGCGGTCAATGCCGTCAGTTTTGACATCAGTGCCGCTTGCACCGGCTTTATTTTCGGCTTAAGCATAGCCGGCCAGTTCTTAAAGACCGGGAAGTATAAAACCGCTTTAGTCCTCGGCGCAGAGGTTTTTTCCAAGATAGTGGACTGGGAGGACCGCAATACCTGTGTGTTGTTTGCCGACGGGGCCGGCGCCGCTGTGCTGCGCCGAGGGGAAAAAGGGCTTATATCCGAGGTTATTCACTCGGACGGCAGCGGGGCAGCTTATCTGGAGTGTCCGGCTGTTCCGTTGCAAAACAGGTTCAGCGGACGGCCCACGGCAAAGCGGCCGAGCTACACCTCGATGAACGGCAGGGAAGTATTCAAATTTGCGGTGCGCATCTTGCCGGAGTATATCCGAAAAGTACTCGAAAATACCGGTTATACTTTGGAAGACATAAAATACATTGTTCCGCATCAGGCCAATACCAGGATAGTGGAGGCCGCTGCCAAAAAACTGGATTTAGACCCGACAAAGTTTTACGTCAATATCCAATACTATGGCAATACTTCCGGAGCCAGCATACCTTTGGCCTTGGACGAGATGTCCCGCCAAGGCTTGCTGCAAAAAGGAGACCTTTTCATTATCGTTGGTTTTGGGGCCGGGTTGACCTATGGCGCTCAGCTTATTAGGTGGACCAAAGGCTAAAATGATAAGAAGAGCGGAGGGGGAAGAAGATGTCTTTTCAAAACATCAGACAGATTATAGCCGGGCATCTCGGTATTAATGCAGAGGATATTGAGCTCACAACCCGTTTCAAAGAAGATCTGCAGATTGATTCCTTGGACATCTTTGAAATTGTGATGGAGTTGGAAGAACAGTATGAGGTGGAGATCCCGACCGAAGATTTGGAAGACTTAAAGACGGTAGGTGATTTGGTAAAATATATCGACAGCCTCAAAGAATAGCTGTTTAGTGATTTTAACTGTCTTCCGGCAAGTATCAAACTCTGGGCATAAAAGGAGAAAAAACCATGAACAACTTTGCTTTTTTTCATAAACTCGGAGTCAAGTATCCGTTAATTCAAGGAGGTATGGCCTGGGTGTCCGACAGTTCGCTGGCTTCGGCGGTTTCCGAGGCCGGCGGAATAGGCATAATCGCAGCCGGCAACGCTCCGGCCGAATACGTCCGACAGGAGATCAGAAAAGCCAAACAGCTCACGAGCAAACCCTTTGGGGTCAATATCATGCTTTTAAGCGAACATGCCGAGGCCATTGCGCGGCTGGTCTGTGACGAAGGCGTCAAAATAGTCACCACGGGCGCAGGCAGCCCGGGCAAGTATATCAAGATGTGGAAAGAGCACGGCATTACCGTTATACCGGTGGTACCCTCGGTAGCGCGGGCCCGCCGGATGGAAAAAGAAGTGGCTGACGCGGTGATCGCCGAAGGCGGAGAGTCAGGCGGCCATATCGGAGAGTTAAACACAA
>Ga0134099_1002036_pt1 | contig 17564 bp, 18 predicted proteins | sample 10_taG_2_FD_105482 | JGI IMG/M metagenome (GOLD analysis project Ga0134099, IMG submission 105482) | Switchgrass degrading microbial communities from high solid loading bioreactors in New Hampshire, USA - 10_41_5_180_A2 metaG | ecosystem: Engineered > Bioreactor > Semi-continuous > Anaerobic >...
CCCGAGCGGGCCCGCCTGTACAACAGCCCCACCACCCTCGACCGGCGGCGGCTCTCGGTCACCGCGGCGCGCGTGACCGGGGTGACGCCCGCCCCTGATGCCCCGGTCGCCCGCGTTCCGGGGTACGACGAGCAGCAGGTCCTGCGGGTGGAGTTCGAGCTGGAGCTGGCGCCCGGCGGGGAGCGCCGCGATCCGACGCTCGTGGAGGGGCCGCAGTGGGCCTGGTTCCTGCTGGTGCGGGAGAAGGCCGGCAAGCCCTGGCTGATTGCAGACTGGGGCCGCTAGCCGGGACTCGATAGGATAGGGAGGAAACCTTTGCATGCGGACACCCGTCGTTGCAGCCAACTGGAAGATGCACAAGACGCAAGCGGAGGCGCAGCAGTTCCTGGCCGACTTCGTACCCCGGGCGCAGGCGATCACCGGCGTCGAGATGGTGATCTGCCCGCCGTTCACCGCGCTGGCGGCGGCCGCCGAGGGGCTGAAGGGGACCGGGATCGGCCTCGGCGCACAGAACATGAGCGACCAGCCGTCGGGCGCCTTTACCGGCGAGGTCTCCGGCGCCATGCTGGTCGATGCCGGCTGCCGGTACGTCATCCTCGGCCATTCGGAGCGCAGGCACCTTTTCGGCGAGGGCGATCAGCTGGTCGGCGCGAAGGTGCGCGCGGCGCTGCAGCACAATCTGATTCCCATTCTCTGCATCGGAGAGACGCTGGAGGAGCAGCAGGCCGGTCAGGCGGATGCCGTGAACCGGCGGCAGCTCCTGGCCGGGCTGGAAGGGCTCACGGCTGAGCAGGTCGCGGGCATCATCATCGCGTACGAGCCGGTGTGGGCCATCGGCACCGGCAAGAACTGCGACCCCGGCGACGCACAGGCGCGCATCGCCGCCGTGCGGGCCGTGGTGGCCGAGGCCTTCGGGGCGAAGGCCGCCGCACAGGTGCGCATTCAGTACGGCGGGTCGGTGAAGCCTGGCAATATGGCCAGCTACATGGCCCAGCCGGACATCGACGGGGCGCTGGTGGGCGGTGCGAGCCTCGATCCGGCTTCGTTCGCGGCGATCTGCGAAGCAGCCCGCTAGGACCCGGTCCGGGGGCCGCCCGCGCGGTAGGACGGGTAGTCCGAGAATCCTCCGAACCACAGGACCCGCCGCACGGCGCTGCGGCGGGTCCTTCTGTCTGCGGCTCCTGACCGGGGGGCGCCGTCCCTTTGACAGAGGGTACCGGGTACGGTAATCTTATGGCAGGAGGCGGTTGGGATGAACATCAAGGAAGTCAACCCGGCGCTGTACGAGGACCTGATGCGCCGTCTGAAGCGCATAGAGGGGCAGGCCCGGGGTGTCCAGCGGATGCTGGAGGAAGGGCAGGATTGCGAGCAGATCCTCATTCAGCTGGGAGCCATGAAAGCCGCCATCAACCGCGTGGGCATGAAGGCCGCCGCCTGCAACATGGGGCTGCAAGTGACCGAGGCCCTGCGGCGCGGCGAGGATCCCACTGCCGCGGTCGACAGCGTGATCGAGCAGTTCATCAAGCTCGGCTGAGTCAGAAGGGGAACCGGACCTCTGCGGTCGGGTTCCCCGTTGTACTGATTCCGCCGTGATCCGGCTTACAGCCGCAGCGAGAAGCTGTACTCGCGGGGCTGCACGGTCTCCGGCGTGACTGCGCCCTCCCGGAAGCCACAGGGCCCGAGCCCGTTGACGTCCCGGGCCAGCTCCACCCGCCCGGCCCCCTCGATCTCGAAGAGGTAGGCGAGCAGGAGCCTGGCCGTGCGCACGTACACGTCCGGCGGCGCGGCCAGCGCCTCCAGGCGCCAGGTGCGGTCGTCCAGCGGACGGAAGCGCACGTGGCCCACGACCCGGCCCGACGTCTCCACCACCGCCGTCAGCGCCTGCTCGTCCGGGGAAGGGGGCTCCCCCCCATCCGCCTGCCGCGGCGGGCGGATGATGACGGCGTCGTCGCGCACGCCCGGGAAGAAGCGCTCGGGCCCCGCGCCGCCGGCCGCCTCGTCCTCGTCGTGGACCTGCTTGCGGTACTCCAGCGCGGCCAGGTGCTCACCGCCCCCCAGGGTGGCGTTCAGCGTTTCGAGCGCGTTGCCGAGCGCCTGGCCCACCGTTCCGCCCGAGAGCCGGCCGGGCCGGCTCCAGTACGCGACGATGGCGATCAGGCCGAGCACGAACACCGGCAGGATCAGCAGCTCCACGGAGGATACCTCCCGTCTGGACCAGCATCATCGGTTCGGAGAACAGTTCGGCGGAGGGGGGCTGTCCCCCTCCGCCGGTCAGGTCTCACGCTCAGGCCGACTCGAGCTGGTCGAGCGCACTGTCCAGGATCCGGTACATCTCGTGCTTGGGCCGGAAGCCGACCAGCTGACCGACCGCCTTCCCCTTATGGAAGAGGATCATCGTCGGGATGGACATCACGCCGAACCGGCCGGCCCACTGCTGCTCCTCGTCCACGTTCAGCTTGGCGATCTTGATGCGGTGGCCGTTGTCCCGGGCGTAGTCCTCCAGAACGGGACCGATCATCCTGCACGGCCCGCACCAGGGGGCCCAGAAGTCGACGAGCACCGGCAGTTCGGACTGCAGCACCTCGGCCTCAAAGGTGGCATCGGTAATGGGAACAGTATACTGTGCCATTCGCGGTCCCTCCTGTTACCGGTATACCCCACGGGGTATTCACTCGCCGTTAGGACGCTCTTAGTTTGCGCGCGGATACGGCCTCGCGCGCAGAGTGCGACGGAATCAAAAAAGATGAAGGGGAACAGGCCTTCAATGGCGAACCTGACTTTGGTAAAATAGCTTGGCAAAAGTTCTGCGGTAAGCGGGTACCCTCGCGCGCAGACTTATCGGGAAGGCAGGAGGTGACCCGGACTTGTCCGCCTATCGCAGACCTGTGGCCTTGATCGTGCTGGACGGATGGGGCATGAACCCCGAATCCCGGGCCAATGCGGTGGCGATGGCCCGGCATCCGAACTTCGACCGCTACATGGCCCGCTATCCCCACACGACGCTGACGGCTTCAGGAGAGGCGGTGGGCCTCCTCCCCGGCCAGATGGGCGACTCCAACGTGGGCCATCTGAACCTGGGAGCAGGCCGCATCGTGTACCAGACCCTTGTCCGCATCTGGCGTTCGATCAAGGATGGTTCGTTCTATGACCTGCCCGCCTGGCGCATCGCCATCGACCGGGCCAGGCAGCCGGGGGCGGCCCTGCACCTGATGGGGCTGGTCTCGGACGGCGGGGTCCACAGCCACATGGACCACCTGCTGGCGCTCATCGACCTGGCGAAGCGGGAGAACGTGGAGCGGCTTTACGTGCACGCGTTCCTCGACGGGCGCGACGTGCCGCCGAAGTCCGCGATCCCCTACCTGGAGCAGGTGGAGGCCAAGCTGAAGGAGGTCGGCCTCGGGGCGATTGCCACGGTCTCGGGCCGCTACTATGCCATGGACCGGGACAAGCGGTGGGAGCGCACCGAGAAGGCGTTCCTGGCGCTGACCGAAGGGATCGGCCACAAGGCCGTGTCGGCTGCACAGGCGGTGGAGATGGCCTACGAGCGCGGCGAGACCGACGAGTTCGTGCAGCCCACGGTCATCGAGGGCGTCGACGGGCGCGTCGGCCCTGACGACGGGGTGATCTTCTTCAACTTCCGGCCCGACCGGGCGCGGCAGCTGGTCCGGGCCCTGCACGAGACGGCGTTTGACGGGTTCAAGCGGCCCGAGGGGTTCAAGCCGGTCACGCTGGTGTCGATGACCCAGTACGACCAGACGTTCACCGACATCCCCGTCGCCTTCGGACCGCAGTTTGTCGACGTGCCGATGGGCCAGGTGGTGGCCGAGGCCGGGCTGCGGCAGCTGCGCATCGCGGAGACCGAGAAGTACCCGCACGTGACCTACTTCTTCAACGGCGGCGAGGAGCGCGTCTTCCCCGGCGAGGACCGGGTGCTCATCCCGTCGCCCAAGGTGCCCACCTATGACCTGAAGCCCGAGATGTCGGCCTACGAGGTGGCCCGCGAGGCGGTGAAGTGGATCGAGGAGGACCGCACGGACTTCATCGTGCTCAACTTCGCCAACCCCGACATGGTCGGGCACACCGGCGTGCTCGAGGCGGCGATCCGGGCGGTGGAGGCCGTGGACGAGTGCCTCGGCCAGGTCGTGGACGCCCTGCTGGCCAAGGACGGCGCGGCGATCATCCTGGCCGACCACGGCAACTGCGACCAGATGGTGGACTACGAGACCGGAGCGCCGCACACCAACCACACGACCAACCCTGTCCCGTGCATCCTGGTGGACGAGCAGCGGCTTTCGGCAAAGCTGAGGCCGGGCGTTCTGGCCAATATCGCGCCCACGCTGCTGGAGATCATAGGCCTGTCCAAGCCGGCGCAAATGGATGCGGAATCGCTGTTGGTGAGCAATGCGGAAGGAGCTTGATCTGGGATGACGACGATTGTGAATGTGCACGGCCGAGAGGTTCTGGATTCCCGCGGCAACCCCACGGTGGAGGTGGAGGTGATCCTCGCCTCCGGCACCGTCGGCAGGGCCATCGTTCCGTCGGGCGCCTCCACGGGGCAGTTCGAAGCGGTGGAACTCCGCGACGGCGACAAGCAGCGCTACCTGGGCAAGGGCGTGCTGAACGCCGTTCGGAACGTCAACGAGGTCATCGCTGAGGCCGTCGTGGGCCTGGACGCCACCGAGCAGGTGGAGCTGGACCATGCGATGCTCGCGCTGGACGGCACGCCCAACAAGGGCAAGCTGGGCGCGAACGCCATCCTCGGCGTGTCGCTGGCCGCCGCCCGGGCGGCAGCTGCCGAGCTGGGGATTCCGCTGTTCCGCCACGTGGGCGGCCTCGCCGCGCGCACGCTGCCGGTGCCGATGATGAACATCATCAACGGCGGCAAGCACGCGGACAACAACGTGGACATGCAGGAGTTCATGATCTTCCCCGCCGGCGCCCCCTCCTTCGCCGAGTCGCTGCGCATGGGCACGGAGGTCTTCCACGCCCTGAAGGCGGTGCTGAAGGGCAAGGGGTACAACACGGCCGTCGGCGACGAGGGCGGTTTCGCCCCGGACCTGAAGTCCAACGAGGAGGCCATCCTCGTCATCCTCGAGGCCATTGAGAAGGCCGGCTACAAGCCGGGGCAGGATGTCTTCCTGTGCATGGACGTGGCGTCCAGCGAGTTCTTCCGTGACGGAAAGTACGTCCTCGCCGGCGAGGGCAACAAGGTGCTGACCACCGAGCAGCTCATCGACCTCTGGGACAGCTGGACCCGCCAGTATCCCATCGTCTCCATCGAGGACGGCGTGGCCGAGGACGAGTGGGAGGCGTGGGTTGAGTTGACCCGCCGGATCGGTCACCGGGTGCAGCTCGTCGGCGACGACTTCTTCGTCACCAATACCGAGCGGCTCGCCCGGGGCATCCAGATGAACGCCGCCAACGCCATCCTGGTCAAGGTCAACCAGATCGGCACCCTGACCGAGACGATGGAGGCCGTGGCGATGGCGCACCGGGCCGGGTACTCGTCGGTGATGTCGCACCGTTCGGGTGAGACCGAGGACACCACCATCGCCGACCTGGCCGTAGCCCTGAACTGCGGGCAGATCAAGACCGGCGCTCCCTCCCGCACGGACCGGGTGGCGAAGTACAACCAGCTGCTCCGCATTGAGGAGGAGTTGGGCGACGCGGCGGTCTTCGCGGGGCTGTCGGTCATCCGCGGCCGGAAGCAGGACTAGCCCCGGCAGCAACTGGGAAGAATGAGGCTGGGCGCCCGTTGCGCCGGGCGCCCACCGGAGGCCGCTGTCGCCTTCCCACCTGACAGATGCCGGCGAGGCAGGGCCTTCACCGCTATCTGATAGCGGAGAGGACCAGTAGGGTTGCGATGACGATGATCGACTGAACCGCTTTGGGTCCAATCTCGATCGTGATCTTCACCATACCGGCCACTCCTTTCCGGGACTGGCCGCCAGCCTCCGCTATCAGCATACCAGGGCGGGGCCGCGAAATCTGTCGAGATTTGGCGGCCCTGCTTGTGTTGTTGTGGCGACGATCTTGGCGCTTCATGGCGACGGGCCGGGCCGGAGTGTGTCGAGCAGGCACTTCCGCGATTGTCCGCGCCGGTGGGATGTGGTACAATTAGCAAGCTATCAAGGCGCACGCGAGGGGGTGAAGGGATGAAAACATTCGTGCTGGTTCTTCATACCCTGTTTGCCCTGGGCCTGATCTCCACGGTGCTGTTGCAGTCCGGCAAGAGCGCGGGCCTGTCAGGCTCCATCGCCGGTGCGGGGGAGCAGATCTTCGGCAAGAAGAAGGGTATGGACGAGATTCTCAACCGCTTTAGCATGGCGTTTGCCACCCTCTTCGTGTTGACGTCTCTGCTCATGCTCTTCCTGGAGACCCGTGGGTAAGCCGTCAGCAAAGCGAAGACAGGGGGCCGGGGGATGGACCCGGCCCTTGTTGCTTTTCCCGCCGGAGGTGTGTCCATGCCGATCGCGACGCGCAGCCCGGATCCCGTGCACGTGCGGGGCGGCCCGGTGGGCTGCCTGGTCCTGCACGGTTTCGGCGGCTCCCCGGCCGAGGTCCGGCCCCTGGTGGACGGCCTGGCGGCGCGGCAGTTCACCGTCTGCGCCCCGGTGCTACCCGGACACGGCCCCGGCGCGGCGGACCTCGGCAGCACCCGGTTCCGGCACTGGATCCGCGGTGCCGAGGCGGCCCTCGACCAGTTGCGGGCCGGGTGTGCGGAGGTTCACCTGGTCGGGTTCTCGATGGGCGGGCTGATCGCCCTCCATCTGGCGGCCCGGCATCCTGTGGGTTCCGTCTGCACCTTGGCCGCCCCGATCCTGGCGGACGACCCGGCGCGCATCGGTGGGCGCCTGGCCCGGTACCTGGGGGACCCAGCGCCTGTCATGCCTGCTCTCCGGTCGCTGGTGCGCCTGGCGCGCCTCACGCGGCGGCAGCTCGGGCGGGTTCAGGTTCCCGTTCTGGCTGTGCAGGGTGACCGGGACGACTGGATCGCGCCGGAGAGCGCGGCCTACCTCGCGGCGCACCTGCCGTCGGCCGGGGTGTGGGTGGTGCCGGGGAGGGGGCACTTCCTGGCGCTGGAACGCGGCCGGGAAACGTTGGTCGCCCGGGTGGCGGAATGGATGATAGTCACGCGTGAACAAAAGTGCCCACAGAGAAATGAGTCTTTCCCGGAATAGGCTATTGCCAGACAATCCGCTACCATACTTGTGACGGCTGTCACTAAAGGCGGGTGGTCGTGTGATAGGGCCGATCCTGCGTCGTGCCGAAGCCGGACGTACGCCAAGTCGCCGTGAAATCCTTCTCATGCTGCGGGCCGAAGGTGACGAGTATCGCAGTCTACTTGAAGTGGCCGGCAGGATCTGCCGGCAGACAAAAGGAGAAGAGCCGTCACTGCGCCTGCTCGTCGACCTCGAGGCCGGCGAACCCGAAAGGGTCATCGATGAGGTCGTGCACGCGTGGAAGAAGGGCTGCACGTCGGTGCTGCTGTGCGCCTCGCCGGAGTATGACGCTGTGGAGGAGATCGCCGACCTCATCCAGGAGATCGCCGCACAGACAGAGATGCACATCGCCCTCGGTCTGGGCGAGCGGCCCTACGACGTCTATGCGCTGTGGCGCCAGGCCGGCGCCGTCGAGTACCTGCTGCCCCACGACTGCTCCAACCCGGAACTGTTCGAACACCTGCACCCAGGCCATTCGCCTGCGGTGCGGCTTACGCGCGGCCTGTGGCTGAAGGGCCTGGGCTATCGGGTGACGGGGGGCATCTGCGTGGGCGTCGACGGCCAGACGGACGAGGACATCGCAGACGACCTCGAGGTGGTGCGGAACGCCAACCTCACCGGCATGGTCCTCCGCTCCGCCGATGGCTCGGCTGACCTGCTGCGAGTGCTGGCCATCGCCAGGCTCTGCCTGCCCGAGGCAGACCTGTGGGTGGCCACCGACGACCCGGTCCTGCAGGCCAGGGCCCTCAATTGCGGCGCCAACATCCTGGTCACCGCGCATCCCGAGGGCGCGGGCCCCGAGGCCCAGCGCGTGCTGGCTCCGATGATTTTCAGTTGAGGGAGCCCCGTACATTTCTGGTTGACGGCCGCGGGATACCGTGATATCTTTAGCTTCAATAGCAAATCGATACAGTTGACTCTTATCCAGAGTAGGCTGAGGGACTGGCCCGATGACGCCACGGCAACCGGCACGTGTCCCAAGCGTGCAGCGGTGCCAATTCCTGGGAAGGGCGCTTGCCCTTCCGAAGATGAGAGGCAGCCGGAAGACGTCTATGCTGATTCTGTGCGCCTCTGGTTTGGGGCGCACTTTTCTGTTGCCGAAACGGAGGTAAGACCTGGTGATCGAGCTCAAGGGCCTCACCAAGGTGTTCAAGCAGAACGGGCAGGAGATCGTGGCCCTGAGCAACGTCAGTTTGCACGTCCCCAGGGGGCAGATCTTCGGCATCCTCGGTCAGAGCGGCGCCGGGAAGTCCACCCTGATTCGCTGCGTCAACCTGCTGGAGCGTCCGACGGCAGGCGAGGTCTGGGTGGACGGGCGGGAGATCACCCGCCTGTCCCCGCGGGAACTGCGGGAAGCACGCCGGGAGATGGGCATGATCTTCCAGCAGTTCAACCTGTTCGATTCCCGCACGGTATCCGGCAACGTGGCCTATCCACTGGAGGTGGCCGGCTGGTCCCGGCCCCGCATCCGGGAGCGGGTGGAGGAACTGCTGGCCCTGGTGGGGCTGGCGGACAAGGCCGATGCGTACCCGGCCCAGCTGTCCGGCGGCCAGAAGCAGCGGGTGGGCATCGCCCGGGCGCTGGCCCCGGGACCGAAGCTCCTGCTCTCCGACGAAGCCACCTCGGCCCTCGATCCGGACACCACCCGGTCGGTGCTCTCCCTGCTCCGGGAGATCAACCAGCGGCTCGGGCTGACCATCCTCCTGATCACCCACCAGATGGAGGTCGTGAAGCAGGTCTGCGACTCGGTGGCCATCCTGGAGGGCGGCGTGGTGATCGAGCAGGGCGGCGTGCTGGATCTGATCGGCCGGCCTGGTTCCCGGTTGCGGGAGCTGTTCTACGAGTCGACGCGCGAGACGGCCGCCATGATCCACCCCGAAGGGGTGCGGGTCGTGCTCTTCTTCGTCGGCGGTTCCGCTGACCAGCCGCTCATCAGCGCGATGGTGCGCCGGTTCCAGGTCGACGCCAACATCCTGCAAGGCGCGGTTGAGCGGGTTGCCGGGGCGACGGTGGGCCGGCTGCTGGTGGAGCTCACCGGCCGGCCGGAGGACATTCAGGCCGCCCTGAGGTTCCTGGAGGAGCAGGGGGTCTCGCCGGAGGTGATTCAGCATGGGTAACCTGGGGCCGATGATGGTGGAGGCTACCTGGGAGACGCTCTACATGGTGGGCGCCTCGGCCCTGTTCACGCTCCTGCTGGGCCTGCCCCTCGGCGTGCTCCTGGTGATCACCGCCCCGGGCGGCCTGTGGGAGAAGCCGGCGCTGAACCGCACGCTCGGCGTGCTGGTCAACATCGGCCGCTCGACGCCGTTCGTGATCCTCATGGTGGCGGTCAGCCCGCTCACCAGGGCGATCGTGGGCACGTCCATCGGCACCACGGCGGCCATCGTCCCGCTGGTGGTCGCGGCCGTTCCCTTTATGGGGCGGGTGGTGGAGCAGGCGCTCCACGAGGTGAGCCCCGGCCTGATCGAGGCGGCCCTGGCCATGGGTTCTTCCAACTGGCAGGTGGTGACCAAAGTGCTCCTGGCCGAGGCCCGGTCGTCCCTGGTGCGGGGGACCGCTCTCATGGTGGTGAACGTCGTCGGCTACTCGGCGATGGCGGGCGCCATCGGCGGCGGGGGCCTGGGCGACGTGGCCGTCAAGTGGGGCTACAACCGCTTCCAGATGGACGTCATGTACATCAGCCTCGTGATCCTGGTCGTGATGGTGCAGGTCATGCAGTGGATCGGCGACAGCCTGGCCAACAGGTTTTCGCATAAATAGCAGGTTTCCGGAAAACTAGGAGGTTGAGCGTATGAAGCGTATCGCGAGTCTCATTCTGGTCTCCGTCCTGGCCTTGGGCGCGTTGGCCGGCTGCGGCGGCGCGAAGCAGACTCCTGCGCAGGGGGGGCAGGCTGCCCAGCAGCCCTCAGGGCAGAGCCAGGAGCCCTCCCAGGAGCAGACGAAGGGGCCGGTTACGCTGAAGGTGGGCGCCACGGTGACGCCCCACTCCGAGATCCTGGAGTTCATCAAGGGTGCGGCTGCGGCTGAGGGGATCAACCTGGAGATTGTGGTCTTCACGGACTACGTGCAGCCGAACCTCGCCCTGGCCGACGGCAGCCTGGATGCCAACTACTTCCAGCACGTTCCGTACCTGGAGGAGTTCGCTTCCAAGCGCAACCTGGACCTGGTCTCGGTCGGTGCCGTCCACCTGGAGCCGCTGGGCCTCTACTCCCTGGAGCTGACCAGCCTGGACCAGCTGCCTGACGGGGCCACGATCTCGATCCCCGACGACCCCACCAACGGAGGCCGGGCGCTGAAGCTGCTGGCCGACCACGGGCTCATCGAGCTGGCGGAGGGGGTCGGCGTCGAGGCGACGCCCAACGATGTGGTGGCGAATCCCAAGAACCTGAAGCTGGAGATGCTGCAGGCCGAGATCCTGCCCCGCACCCTGCAGGACGTGGACGCCTCGGTCATCAACACCAACTACTACCTGGATGCCGAGAAGAACCTGGGCGTGAAGGCCAACGTGCTGGCCCGGGAGTCGGCTGAGAACAACCCGTACGCCAACATCGTCGCCGTGCGCCGCGGTGACGAGGACCGGCCGGAGATCAAGAAGCTGGTCGAGCTGCTCCAGTCGGAGGCCGTGGCGAAGTTCATTGAAGAGAACTACGGCGACGCGGTGATTCCGGCGTTTTGATTGAAGTGGGGAGGGGGGAGGTATCCCCCCTCCCCACACCCCTCCCCCTGCCATGCGGCAGGCGGTGCCACGGTGCGGCCCGGCAGAGCCGGGCCGCACCGTGAAGAGAGGGGGTGCCAAGCGTAGCGCGCCGGGGAGATTGTCCACTCTCCTCGCGCCCTTCCCCGTGCCATGTGCCACGGGGTGCCACGGCAGCGGGCCGTCCACGCCGGCCCGCTGCCGGAAGGCAGGGGGATGGCAGGCGGGACATGCTGGGGAGGACTCCCGTTCTCCCCACACCCCTCCCCCTGCCATGCGGCAGGCGGTGCCACGGTGCGGCCCGGCAGAGCCGGGCCGCACCGTGAAGAGAGGGGGTGCCAAGCGTAGCGCGCCGGGGACAACGCATGCAACCGATCCCAAAAACTGCCGTTCTTGACTGAAACCGGCCCGGTTTGGTAAAATAGCCTCGCTTGTGGTAACGGAATAGTGTAGGACCCGCCTGATCGCTGAATCCCCGCGCAAGCGGGGAACGGGGGAACCACATTCCTGGGGCGAGTCGCACCGAGGCTCCGGCGGCAGTCGGAGGGAGGATGCGTAGGGGCACGCTTCGGCGCCCCGAGTCCGTCAGCTAACCTCGTAAGCGTGGCTGAGGCGGTGGGCCCTTGCTCTTGCTGTCCATACATAACGCGGAGGGGTCACCAGACCTTTAGCTTTGCTGTGCTTTCAGGCGGGCGCCGGCCGAATCGGTCGGCGCCTTCTCCGTTCCCCGGGCCTGGCAGGACGCCAGTAACCAACACGGTGAGGAGGGAGGAGACCGTGCTGCGCTACTGCGTGATCGGAGCCGGCCACGGCGGGCTTGCCATGGCCGGCCACCTGGGGGTGATGGGTTTCCCCGTGACGCTCTGGGCCCGCAATCCCAAGGCGCTGGAGCCGATCGACGCCGCCGGCGGCGTCTTTCTGGAGGGTGAGGTGGAGGGGTTCGGCCCCGTGCAGGTCGCCTACAGCCTGGAGACGGCGCTGAAAGCGGCGGATGTCGTGCTGGTCGTGCTGCCCGCATCGGCCCACCGGGAGACCGCTGCGAGGTGCGCGCCCTTCCTGCGTGACGGGCAGCGGATCCTCCTGCTCCCCGGCCGCACGGCGGGCGCCATTGAGTTCCGGCACGCGCTGCGGGAGGCCGGCTGCACGGCCGACGTGATCGTCGGCGAGGCGCAGACCTTCCTGTACGCCAGCCGCAAGACCGGTCCGTTTCACGCCCGTATCCACGGCATCAAGCGCCAGGTGCTGGCGGCGGCGCTGCCCGCGTCGCGTACGGGCGAACTGCTGGAGGGGATCAAGCCCGCATTCCCCCAGTTCATGCCGGCCCGCTGGGTCTGGAAGACCTCGCTGGACAACGTGGGTGCCATCTTCCACCCCGGCGTCACCCTGCTGAACGCAGGGCGCATTGAGTCGACCGGCGGCGCCTTCCGCCACTACGTGGACGGCATCACCCCCTCGGTGGCGGTGCTCCTGGAGCAGCTGGACCAGGAGCGGGTTGCGGTGGCCCGCGCCCTGGGGGTCGGGGCGCTGACCGCCCGGGAGTGGGTGGCCGAGGCGTACGGGGTGGAGCGCCCGACCCTCTACGAGGCGATTCAGGCCACCCGGGCCTACGCGGACGTAGGGGCGCCGGCGCAGCTCCGCCACCGCTACATCTGGGAGGACGTCCCGACCGGCCTCGTGCCCATCGCCTCGCTGGGGGCGGCCTGCCGGGTGCCGACGCCCGTCACCGATGCGCTGATCCAGATCGCCAACGGGCTCTGCGGTGTCGACTTCCGGGAGACGGGCCGGACCGTGGAGCGGCTGGGCATGGCGGGATGGGCGCCGGAGCAGATCTGCCAGTATGCGCTGGAAGGAGATGTGATGGACCTTGTCTAACAATCGCGTCTTGGGGGCCGCCATCGGCGACGACGTTCACGTGGGCGGCGTCGTGCGCTTTCTGCAGATGGCGGAGCAACTGGGCTATGAAGTCCGCTTCCTCGGTCCGGCGGTCGCCGTGGAGCGGCTGCTGGAGGAGGTGACCGCCTGGGATCCGGAGATCGTCGCCGTCGGCTACCGGCTGACGCCGGAGTCGGGCCGTGCGGTGCTGGCCCACCTGGCTGAGGTTGCGCGTGAGCGGGGGCAGGCGGGCCGCCGCTGGGTGCTCGGCGCCACCGACCCGGTGGCCGAACAGGGCCGGGCCCTGGGCTTCTTCGAAGCGGTGTTCGGCGGGTCAGCGGACTGGCAGGAGGTCGTAGACTTCCTGCGCGGCGCCCCGACGCAGAAGGCGGGCGGCATGCCGCCCCAGACGCTGGTGGAGCGCATCCTGTGGAACCGCCCCTTCCCGCTGCTGCGCCACCACTTCGGGCAGCCCACGGTGGCCGCGACGGTGGAGGGGATCCGGCGCATCAGCGAGGCCGGGGTGCTGGATGTGATCAGCCTGGGCACTGACCAGAACGCCCAGGAGCACTTCTTCCGGCCGGAGGAGATGGACCCCCGCGAGCACGGGGCCGGCGGCGTGCCCGTCAGGACGCCGGACGATTTGCGGGCGCTGTATGAGGCCTCCCGGACGGGCAACTACCCCCTGATGCGCTGCTACAGCGGCACCCGCGACCAGCTGGCCTGGGCGGAGATGCTGCACGAGACGATCCGCAACGCCTGGGCGGCGGTGCCCCTCTTCTGGTACAGCCAGCTGGACGGGCGCTCCCAGCGGCCGCTGCTGGAGTCCATCCCCGAGGTGCAGACCGTGTTCCGCTGGCACGCCGAACGCGGCATCCCGGTGGAGTCCAATGAGAGCCACCACTGGTCGCTGCGGGACGCTCCGGACGTGGTCGCGGTGGCCGCCGCCTACATCGCAGCTTACAACGCCCGCCAGGCCGGCGTCACCGATTACATCCAGCAGCTCATGTGGAACAACCCGCCCCTCACCTCGCCCGCGATGGACCTGGCCAAGATGCTGGCCAAGCTGGAGCTGGTCGAGTCGCTGACCGGCCCCGGCTTCCGGGTTTGGCGGGAGTGCCGGACCGGGCTCACCTCGATGCCCGCCGGTTTCGACCGGGCCAAAGGGCACCTGGCCGCATCGACCTTCCTGCAGATGGCGGTGAAGCCCGACATCGTGCACATCGTGGGTCACTCGGAGTACCACCACGCGGCCACGACGGAGGATGTCATCGAGGGCTGCCATGTGGCGAGCGGCGCCATCCAGCTCGCACTGCAGGGGTTGCCGGATATGACGCAGGATGAGGCGGTGCAGGCCCGCAAGGCCGAGCTGGTGCGGGAGGCCCGGCTGTTGCTGGAGGCGATCGCAGACCTCGCGCCCGCCGGCGTGGATGACCCGCTCACCCACGCACCCACGCTGGCCGCCGCCGTCCGCACCGGGCTGCTGGACGCCCCGCACCTCATGGGCAACCCGGCGGCGAGGGGCGAGGTGGCTGTAAGCTTCAGAGACGGGGCCTGCCGCGCGGCGGACCGGCGCACCGGCCGGATCCTGACCGAGTCGGAACGCATTGCTGCACTGCTGGCTGAGGAGATTGTGTAAGGAGGGGTCAATGCATTGAGTGGGATCGCTGGGATCCTCGGAAAACCTGACCAGGCTCGCATCGCAAGGATGCTGGAGAGACAGGCGCACCGGGGGCCCGACGGTCGGGGAATCTGGACGGCCACGGCCGGCTTCGGCCTGGGACATGTGCGTCTGGCCACCGTGGACGTTGCCGGCGGTGGCCAGCCGCTGTCCAACGAGGACGGCAGCCTCTGGCTGGCGATGACCGGCGCCATTTACAACCACCGCGCCCTCCGGCGTGAGCTGGAGGGGCGCCACACGTTCAGGTCCCAGTCGGATGCCGAGGTGGTGCTGCACCTGTTCGAGGAGTTCGGCCCCGCGTGCGTGGAGCGGCTGGACGGCATGTTCGCGATCGCCATCTGGGGCGAGGGGCTCGGCCTCTTTCTCGCGCGCGATCCGCTGGGCATCCAGCCCCTGTACTGGGGGGAGGACGACGACGGCAACCTGCTGTTCTCCTCCGAGATCAAGGCCCTGATTAGGGAGACTATCGAAGTGCGGGAGTTTCCGCCCGGCCACCGGTGGCGCGTCGGGGAGCCCATGGAGGCCTTTGAGCGGCTGCCGGCTCACACCGGGCAGCTGACCGACCCGGACCTGGTGGTGCCCGCCCTGGACCGTGCGCTGCAGGACGCGGTGCGCAAGCAGCTTGCTGCGGACGTGCCGGTGGGCTGCCTGCTCAGCGGCGGGCTCGACTCCAGCCTGATCACGGCCATCGCCCGGCAGCACGCCGGCGGGGAACTGCACACGTTCTCGGTCGGGCTGGAGGGCTCGGCAGACCTGGAGCAGGCGCGCCTCGTGGCCGAGCAACTGGGGACTGTTCACCACGAGCGTGTGCTGACGGAGGACGAGGTCATATCGGCCCTGCCCCGCGTGATCGACACCCTGGAGTCCTGCGACCCTGCCCTGGTGCGCAGCGCAGTCGCCACCTACTACGTGTCCGAGCTCGCGGCCGAGCATGTGAAGGTGGTGCTCTGCGGCGAGGGCGCCGACGAACTGTTCGGCGGCTACGACTACCTGGCCGAGTTCGAGCGCGATCCGGAGGCCCTGGCCGCCGAGCTATACGAGATCACGGCGGCCATGCACAACTCCAACCTGCAGCGAGTTGACCGCATGACGCAGGTCCATGGCGTGGAGGGGCGGATGCCGTTTGCGGATCCGGGCGTCGTGGACCTGGCGTTCCGTATCGATCCCCGCCTGAAGCGCCGGGACGGGGAGTGCAAGTGGATTCTGCGGCGGGTCGCTGAGCGGTATCTGGCGCCGGGTATCGTCTGGCGGGAAAAGCAGAAGTTCGCCATCGGTTCCGGGGTAGCCCCCCTGCTGGAGAGTTACGCAGCGGAGACGGTGCCGGACGCGACGCTCCGCAGCGAGCGGAGCCCCAGGGGCGTGCCCTTTGCCTCAAAGGAGGAGTTCTACTACTGGAGCCTTTTCCGGGAGCGGTACGGCCGGGAGGATGTGTTGGCCCTCATGGGGCGCAGCCGCAGCCTGAACCAGGGCGAGCGGTGGGTCGGGGCGCTCTAGACCGAGTTCGGGGAGGAATCGAAAGGCCACTTGCCCTTCTGTTCTCGCAGTCGTTATCATGGTGGAAGATTTGCAGGGGGAGGATATAGACGTGGAAGGTGGGTACGTGATTCCAGGGCTGGTGGCCATTCTGCTTCTGGTATTGACCCTTCCGTTCGCCTTTAAGGTCGTCGAGCACCAGCTCGAGATCTTTCTCTTCATCATGGGTGTCGCAGCCGCGCTGATCAGCGGCATCATGGACCAGCATCTGATCATCAAGGCCCTCGAAGAACCGCTCATGATCACGGCGGCCGTCTTCGTGGCCGGCATCCTCTTCAAGCTGTTTCAGACGAAGCTGCAGGCGGGCATCCGGGCCACCCTCCGGGTGGTGCCGTTCCCCGCGTTTGCCTTCCTGGTGATCACCGTCCTCGGCCTGGCCTCCAGCGTCATCACCGCCATCATCGCGTCGCTGGTGCTCGTGGAGATCGTCAGTGCCCTGCGGCTCGACCGCAGGACCGAAGTGAACTTCGTCATCCTTGCCTGCTTCAGCATCGGACTCGGGGCTGCGCTGACGCCGCTGGGCGAGCCGCTGGCCACCATTGCGGTCTCGAAAATGGGCGGCGACTTCTGGTACCTGTTGCGCACCATCGGTCTCTATGTGATTCCGACGGTGGTCGGACTGGGGATCGTCGGCGCGTTCTTCCTGAAGGGGCGGCCGGAGGCGGCTGCGCGCGCGGAGGGGCCCGGTCTGATCGAGGACGAGACCAGCGGCGAGAGCTACAAGGACGTCGTCGTGCGGGCGCTGAAGATCTATCTCTTCGTCATGGCCCTGACGTTCCTGGGGGACGGCTTTAAGCCGCTGATCGACACGTATGTCCTGGGCTTGCCCAGCACAGCCCTGTACTGGATCAACATGCTCTCGGCGGTCCTGGACAACGCGACCCTGACGGCTGCCGAAATGAGCCCGGCGATGGAGCTGACGCAGGTGAAGGCCGTTCTGATGGGTCTGCTCATCAGCGGCGGCATGCTGATCCCCGGCAACATCCCCAACATCGTGTCGGCCAGCAAGCTGAAGATTGGCTCGCGCGAGTGGGCCGGGATGGGCGTTCCCTTCGGGCTCGTTCTGATGGTGATCTTCTTCTTCATCGTCGTGCTGTAGCGCTGAGGGCGATCACCAGGCGGGCTCCCGCGCCGGAGCCCGCCTGCTGCGTGCCTGCGTTCGGTCGGGCCTGCCTGGGCAGAAGTCGGGTGCAAAATGGCCCTTTGTGCCTGTTGACCACGCCGGGCCGCGCGTTGTAGGGTACCTCTTGCCGCCACGGAGCGGCGCAGGTCGAAGCCGGATGGATGCGCTTTGGCAGCGTTTGGGTGTTGACGAAGCGCATCGTTATCGGCTAGACTATACGACGCCGCCTGCGGGGCAAGCCTCGGTGGCGGCGGTTGGGTCGGGCGGAGAGATCTGTGTGGTTGACGCCGGCTCGGCCAGGATGATACACTATAAAAGCTGTCGCCTGAGGGCGGCGGCGGATCTCGAACCTTGAAAACTAGACAGTGCAGAAGAGGGAAGCCGAGCGAGCCGAGTACTTCAAGGAGCCAAGCAGACTTTCCACGGAGAGTTTGATCC
>Ga0134099_1002037_pt1 | contig 17552 bp, 16 predicted proteins | sample 10_taG_2_FD_105482 | JGI IMG/M metagenome (GOLD analysis project Ga0134099, IMG submission 105482) | Switchgrass degrading microbial communities from high solid loading bioreactors in New Hampshire, USA - 10_41_5_180_A2 metaG | ecosystem: Engineered > Bioreactor > Semi-continuous > Anaerobic >...
CCTGGGCGGCGTGCCCGGCGTGGCCCCGGCCAACGTGGTGATCATCGGCGGCGGCACCGTGGGGACCAACGCGGCGAAGATCGCGGTGGGGATGGGCGCCCACGTGACGATCATCGACATCAACACGGAGCGGCTGCGCTACCTGGATGACATCTTCAGCGGCCGCATTCAGACCCGGGTGTCCAACGAGTACGTGATCGCCGCATCGGTCTCCAGGGCCGACCTGGTGATCGGCTCCGTCCTCATCCCGGGCGCCCGGGCGCCGAAGCTGGTGACGGCGGAGATGGTGAAGCAGATGGCGCCCGGAGCGGTCATCGTGGACGTCGCCGTCGACCAGGGAGGCTGTATCGAGACCATCGACCGGGTGACCACGCACCGGGACCCCGTGTACGAACGGTTCGGCGTGATCCACTATGCCGTGCCCAACATCCCCGGCGCCGTGCCGCGTACGTCGACCTACGCCCTGACCAACTCCACGCTGCCCTACGTGCTGAAGCTGGCGAACCTGGGCTGGCGGGAAGCCCTGAAGAGCGACCCCGCGCTCGCCAAGGGCGCCAACGTGGTCGCCGGGCGTATCACCTATCCGGCGGTGGCGCAGGCCCTCGGGCTGGAGTACGTGTCACTGGAGACGGTCCTCGGCTAGGCGGGAAGCAGCGGCCCCGCGTCCCTCAGGATGCGGGGCCGTTTCTGTGTGTGCCAGGCATAGGCGCGCACCGGTCGTCATAAGGTGATTTCGCAGGGAACCGTTTGGGGTGGCCCCGGGCGGGCCGGGAACAGGAGGGGATGGACCCCGTTCCGTGGAATTGACAAAATCGGTCAGGTGTGTCGCATAATCCTCCCCGATATGCGAGAGAATGATTACCACTACTGGCGCGAAGGGGATGCGACATGAACAACCTGATCCATGAGTTCATCAACTACCTGAGCGTGGAGCGGGGCCTGGCGACGAACACGCTGGAGTCGTACGGCCGCGACCTGCGCCAGTACTCCCAGTTCCTCGGGGAGGACGAAGCAGACCTGGACGCCGTCTCTCGCACCACCATCATCAACTACCTGCGCCACCTGCAGAATCAGGGGAAGGCCACGGCGACCATCGCCAGGCGCCTGGCAGCCCTGAAGGCGTTCTATCAGTTCCTGGTGCGGGAGAAGCGCATTGAGACCGACCCCACGGCCAACCTGGAGTCGCCGAAGCTGGAGAAGCGGCTGCCGCGGGTGCTGACCGTGGCGGAGGTGGAGCGCCTCCTGGCGCAGCCGGACCCGTCGCAGCCGGCAGGGCTGAGGGACCGGGCTATGCTGGAGCTGCTCTACGCGACAGGCATCCGGGTGTCGGAGCTGGTCTCGCTCAACCTGCCCGACGTGAACCTGGACACCGGTTACATACGCTGCACCGGCAAGGGGTCGAAAGAGCGCATCGTGCCGCTGGGCACCATCGCGATCCAGTCGGTGAAGGAGTACCTGGAGCACGGCAGGCCGAAGCTGGTGAAGAACCGGGAGGAGGATGCGCTCTTCGTCAACCACCACGGCCACCGGCTCACGCGCCAGGGCTTCTGGAAGATCGTGAAGAAATACGCCGAAGACGCGCACATCGACAAGGAAATTACGCCGCACACGCTGCGCCACTCCTTCGCCACCCACCTCCTCGAGAACGGTGCCGACCTGCGCTCCGTGCAGGAGATGCTGGGCCACGCGGACATCTCCACCACGCAGATCTACACTCACGTCACCAAGGGCCGGCTGAAGGAAGTCTACGCCCGCACCCATCCGCGGGCGTGAGAGGCCGCCCCGGGCCCGTGCGCCCCGGGGTGGGGCCCCCTGTCGACGGGACCGGCGGGCTGCCCAAGAGGCGGCCTGCCTTTTCCATGTCTCGCCAAGGTGCTATATTGGGACCGTAGAGTCCAGATAAAGGAGCAAGGGACATGGCAAACATCGAGCGCGTGGTACTGATCGTCATCGACAGCGTGGGGATCGGCGCGATGCCCGACGCCGCCGAATGGGGCGACGCCGGCGCGAACACCGTGGGCAACATGGCGCGAAAGCGCGGCGGCTTGCCGTTGCCCAACCTGGGCCGGCTGGGCCTGGGCAACCTGACGGAGATCGTGGGCACGCCGCCGGTCGACCGGCCGGCCGGGGCGTACGGCCGCATGGCCATCGCCTCCCAGGGGAAGGACACGATGACCGGCCACTGGGAGATGGTGGGCATCCGGCCGGAGGCGCCGTTCCGTACGTATCCCGACGGCTTCCCGCCCGACCTGATTGCGGAGTTCTGCCGCCGGGCGGGCGTGCCCGGGGTGCTGGGCAACAAGGTGGCCTCGGGCACCGAGATCATCAAGGAGCTGGGCGAGGAGCACCTCCGCACCGGCTATCCCATCGTCTACACCAGCGCCGATTCGGTCTTCCAGGTGGCGGCCCACGAGGAGCGCTTCGGGCTCGACCGGCTCTACCACGTCTGCGAGGTGGCCCGGGAACTCCTGCAGCCGCCCCACCGGGTGGGCCGGGTGATCGCCCGGCCGTTCGTGGGCGCGAACGCCTCAGACTTCACCCGCACGGCCAACCGGCGCGACTACGCCCTGGAGCCGCCGCGGATGCTGCTGGATGAGGTGAAGGACGCCGGGTACGCCGTTTTGGCGGTGGGGAAGATCGGCGACATCTTCTCGGGCCACGGCATCACCTGGGGCGAGCACACCAAGTCCAACGCCGACGGCATCCGCATGATCCACGAGTGCATGGACCGGCACGAGCCGGGGCTCATCTTCGCCAACCTGGTCGACTTCGACATGCTCTACGGCCACCGGCGGAACGTGGAGGGGTACGCGCAGGCCTTGATCGAGTTCGACGAAGCCCTGCCGGGTCTCATGGCGAAGCTGGGCCCGCGGGACGTGCTGGTGGTGACCGCCGACCACGGCAACGACCCGACGCACCACGGCACCGACCACACCCGGGAGTACGTGCCCGTGCTGCTCTACGGCCAGCCGATCCGGCCGGGGGCCTACGTGGGCACCCGCGCCTCCCTGGCCGACCTGGGGGCCACCGTGGCCGACCTGCTGGGCGTGCCCGGCACGGGCTACGGCGAGAGCTTTGCGAAGGAGATTCTGGCGTAACCCGCGAGCTTGTGTGCACCCAGAACTTGGGGGGAGCGCCCGGAACCACCTGACCGGCGCGGAGACGGTGTGGGAGGTGGGCGGTGACGTGCGCAACATCTGGCTCGGGCGAGACCACCTGTTCATCGTGCTGGCGGACCGGCTGGTGCAGGTGCCGTACGGCAAGACGATGGTGCCGGCGGGGGCAGCATCACGCCGACGCCGCCCACCAGCAGGGCGGCAGGCAGGCCGAGGGCGAGGGTCCAGGCGAGCGGGGCCGGCACGGGCAACCAGGGCCGCCCGGCCGCGGCCCAGAGGGGCAGGGCGGTGGAAAGGGTGAGGCCCAGGGTCCGCGCCAGCGGGGACCACATACCCGCCTGGGCCAGGGCCGAGCCTCCCTGCTCGACCCGTGGGGCGCCGGGCGCCTCGGGCTCCTCCGGCTCCTGGTTGGCGAAGGCCGCCGCCACGCCGAAGCCGCCCGCCACGCCGCCCAGAAGCGCCAGCTCCGTCCAGAGGAGCAGTTCCAGGGCCCCGGCGGGGGGTAGGCGGGCGGCCAGGCTCCCCACGGCCGTGGCGACCGCCACCAGAAGGCCCGACGGCACCGCCACTGCGATCAGCTTCGCCACGACGAGCCGGGGGGTGGGCACGGCGGCCAGGCGGTAGAGGGCCACCGTGACCCGCTCGCTCTGGAAGACCCGGGACACGAAGTGGCCGAAAGCGTTGAACCAGGCCAGGACCGAGAGCGCCCCGACCGAGCCCACCAGCCGCTCCATGGGGGCGTCCGCCACGCCCCGCCCGGCGACGAAGACGCCCACCACGCCGGCGACGAAGATGAGCAGCTGCGTCCGGACCATCTTGGACCGGGCCATCTGGAGCCATTCCCGGGAGAGCACGGCCCTGAGCCCGCCGTCGCCGAGCGGCAGCCAGTAGGAGCGCCCGGGGCGGTCGGTGTCCTGCTCGCCCAGTTCCAGCACCCGGTAGAGGCCAATCCGGTAGTGCTCCTCCAGCCAGTGGGGCCGCACCAGGAGCGCCCCGGCCAGCGCGAGGCCCGGGATGCCGGCCACCAGGGTCACCGCGGCCATCACGGTGCGGCGGGACTCCCGCATGACGAGGGCCAGTTCGGTGGCGGTGCCGCCCGTGCCGAGGTAGATGATGGCCGCCGTCAGCAAGGCCATGGTGAGCACGGCGAAGAGCGTGTTGCCGTGGCGCATGGTGCGGGGGTGGGAGCGGCTCCAGAAGGTAAGGAGCAGCAGGCCCGCCAGGTGGGCTGCCATCCCCGCCGTGAGGCCGGTCAGCCAGAGCAGCGCCAGGGCCGTCCACCGGCCCTGCGGAGGGATGACCGCAGAGTAGGCCCAGGCCCAGAGCAGGGTGGTCCAGGCCCGGCCCGGAACCGCCTCGATCACGCGCCCCACCACGAAGGCCAGGGGCCGGGCGGGTGTGATCTGAAACAGAGGCACGAGCAGGCCCTGGTAGAGCTGCATCTGCCCCCTGGAGAAGCCGTTCATCAGGCCGAACCAGCCCATCTGCGCCACCATGAGGGCGAGGGCGCCCACAAGGCCCGCCTGGGCGGCGTCTTCCGCCACTGCCGGGGCGCGGCGGGCGACGACCAGAGCGAAGAACCCCTGCAGGGCCAGCCAGATCAGGCCCGCCTTCATGCGGGAGAAGCGGAACATGCGGTTCCACGTCGCCCGCCAGCCCGAGCGGGCGATGGCGAGCGAGAGCGTGAGGAGCCCGCTCATGGCGCCTCCGCCTCCGCAGGCCGCTCGCCCTCGGTAAGGGCGAGGAAGCTCTCCTCCAGGTTGGCGCCCGGGCGGCCGGCCTGGCGGGCGAGTTCGACCACCGTGCCCTGGGCGATGAGCCGGCCCTTGTGGATGAGCCCGATGCGGTCTGCCAGTTCCTCCGCCACCGACAGGATGTGCGTGGTGAGCACCACGGCCACCCCTTCCCGGGCCCAGGCCTTCACGAGGTCCTTCACCTCGCGGGCGGCCCGGGCGTCGAGGCCGTTGGTCACCTCGTCCAGCAGCAGGACCTGTGGGCGGTGCAACAGGGCCGTGGCGATGGCCATCTTCCGCTTCATCCCGAGGGAGAAGTCGCGGATCAGGCGGTCGGCGTGGGCGGTGAGGCCCATGAGCGCCAGCAGCTCCTCCGTCCGGGACTTGCCCTCGGCGCGGGAGAGGCCGTAGAGGTCGGCCATGAACCAGAGGAACTCCCGGGCCGTGAGCAACTCGTGGAGGATCGGGGTGTCCGGCACGTAGCCGATGGTCCGCTTGGCCTCCCTGGGAGAGCGCCACACGTCCCACCCGCGGATGAGCACGCGCCCGGACGTGGGCGGCAGCAGGCCCACCATCATCTTCACTGTCGTCGTCTTGCCCGCTCCGTTGGGCCCCAGGAAGCCGAAGATTTCCCCGGGCTGCACGGCCAGGTTCAGTCCCTGCACCGCAGGGACGTTTTCGTAGTTCTTCGTGAGGTTCTCCAGCAGGATCGCGGGTGTGGTGGACAATGGGCACCTCACTCCACTTTTCGCAAAAGTCTACTACAAATTTCGGACGACCGGCCGGACGGGCCGGATTCGGCCTCTGTCTGCGCAAGTATGGGCGCGCTGGGGGCAGACTACCTGCAGAGTCTGTGCGAGGAGGCAAGTGAGAAATGTGGAGGAACTGCGTGCGCCGCACCACGGCGCTGTTCTGCGCCATCCTGATCCTCGCTTCGGCCGGCCCGGCCCGGGCGGAGGGCGAGCGCTGGCCGCCCGCGATCGGCGTGGAGGACGGCGACCACCTGCTGCGCACCACGGAGACCCCCGGCGCCGACGAGGCCGAGCAGGCCGCCGCATCCCCTGCTGACGCCGGGCCCAACGACCCCGTGAAGATCACGGCGCCTTCCGCGGTGCTGATGGAGCCGCTGAGCGGGCGGGTGATTTATGAGAAGAACGCCCACGAGAAGCGCCATCCGGCGAGCGTCACCAAGATCATGACGCTCATCGTCGCCTTCGACGCGCTGCGGGACGGGAAGGTGAAGCTGAAGGATCCCGTTACCATCTCCGAGGAGGCGAAGCGGCAGCCCGGGACCACCATCTTCGCCGACGTGGGGGAGACGTTCACCTTTGAGGAGCTGCTGCTCTCCGTTGCGGTGGGCTCCGCCAACGACGCGGCCGTCGCCGTGGCCGAGCACGTGGCGGGCTCGACGGAGGCCTTCGTCGCCCTCATGAACAAGAAAGCCCAAGAGCTGGGCATGAAGAACACCCACTTTGTCAACCCGACCGGCCTCACCGCGGAGGGGCACCTGACCACCGCCTACGACATCGCCCTGATGAGCCGGTACGCGGTGCTCAACTACCCGGAACTGGTAAAGCTGACCGCCATCTACGGCGCCGAGCTGAACGTGCCGTGGCGGAAGAACGGCCCCAAGTTCCAGCTCTGGAACAACAACAAACTGCTCACCTGGTACAAGGGGGCGGACGGCCTGAAGACCGGCTGGACCCAGGCCGCGGGCTACTGCCTGGCCGCGACGGCGGTGCAGGGGGGGACCCGCATGATCGCGGTGGTGATGGGGTCCGAGAGCGCCAAGCAGCGGAACATCGAGGTGGCCCGGCTCCTGGACTACGGCTTCGCCAACTACGCCGCGGTGGAGATCGCACCGGCCGGGAAGAAGTTCGGTCCGGTGCGCGTGGTGCGGGGCTCCGTGGCCTCCGTTGAGCCCGTGCCGCGGTCGGCCTTCGGCGTGAGTGTCCCCAAGGGCTCGCAGGAGAAAGTAAAGTGGGAGGTGAAGCTGCCCCGGCAGGTGGCGGCGCCGCTCAGGGAGGGACAGACCGTGGGCGAGATCGTGGCCACCCTGGACGGAGAGGTGGTCGGCCGGATGGACCTGGTCTCACCCGTGGCCGTGGGCAAGGCCAACCTGTGGCAGACCATCGTGCATTCGGTGCGCGGCATCTTCAGCTTCGAGTGAGTGGACCGGGAAGGCCCGCCGGCACGTGCCGGGCGGGCCGTTTCGCGTATTCTGTCGAATCTTGTTGACAGAATATATGGATAGAACGGCAGGAACTGGCAGGCATGGCAAAGAATTTGAGGGGCCGAGGTGCGCCCGCGCGGCGCCGAGCAGAACGGAGTGAAGGGAGAGACTCGCCATGTCGGCGATGGAGTACGAGCTGGTGGGGCAGAGCCTGATCGTGCGGCTCGCCGGCGAGCTGGACATGGTGGCCGCCGCCCGGTTCAAGGAGACGGTGGAGGAAGTTCTGGATCGCCGACCGGTCCGCCGCGTGTACGTCAACCTGGAGCGCGTCACCTTCGTCGACAGCGCCTTCCTGGGGTCAATGCTGGGCCGGTACCGGCGCATCAGCCGCGAGGGCGGCCGCATGGGCATCATCGGCGTGCCGCCGCAGGTGAGGCCGGCGCTGGAGCTGTCGGGCATCTTCCGCACGATGGACGAGTTCAAGTCCGAGCAGGAGGCGCTTGCCGCCGGCTAGGCGGCTGGGCTCGCGAGAGGGGGGCAGCTTGTGGTCGCACGCAACCGGGTCATCGTGGAACTGGCCGCCATACCGGAGAACGTGGGCGTCGCGCGCCTGATGGCGGCCATGGTCGCAGCGCAGGGGGAGTTCACCGTCGCCGAGGTGGACGAGGTGAAGCTGGCCGTGTCGGAGGCCGTCACCAACGCGATCGTCCACGGCTACCGGGGCGACGCCGGGCAGATGGTGCGCCTGGAGGCGACCCTGAGCGACGGGGTTCTGGAGATCGTCGTGGCCGACCGGGGCCGCGGCATCGAGGACGTGGAGCTGGCCCGGCAGGCCGCGGTCACGTCGGACCCCGAGCGCATGGGCCTGGGCTTCTGCTTCATGGAGGCGCACATGGACGAGGTGCGGGTCGAGTCGGAGGTCGGCCGGGGCACGCGCGTCACCATGACCAAGCGGCCGGCGGCCAAGAGCGCGGCTTCCGTCAAGGGTGGCTGATCAGCCATGGCTCGTGGGGAGACGCTGGAGGAGCGCGGGTGGCCCGACGACGAGGTCCGGAAGCTGCTGGCGCGGGCCCGGGCCGGCGACAAGGAGGCCCGGGACCGGCTGGTGGAGGAGAACCTCCGGCTGGTGCGGTCGCTCGTGGCGCGTTTCAGCGCCTCGGGGGCCGACCCGGAGGACCTCTTCCAGATCGGCTGCATCGGCCTCCTGAAGGCCATCGACCGGTTCGACCTGAACTACGACGTGCGCTTCAGCACCTATGCGGTGCCCTTGATCATGGGCGAGATCCGGCGCCACCTCAGGGACGACGGCCCGATGCGGGTGAGCCGGAGCCTGAAGCAGCTGGCGGTGCAGGCCCGCCGCGTCCGGGAGCAGCTGGCGAACGAGCTGCAGCGGGACCCGACCGTCCACGAGGTGGCGGCGGAACTGGGGGTGCCGCCGGAAGAGGTGGTGGCGGCGCTGGACGGTGTCCGCACACCCGCTTCAATCCACCAGACGGTGCACGAGGGGGACGGCGACCCCATTTACCTGCTGGACCAGTTGGCCGCGGCGGATGACCAGCGGGAAGGCCTGTGGCTCGACCGCGTCGCCCTCCGGGAGGGACTGAAGCAGCTGGACGAGCGGGAACGCACCGTTATCCTGCTCCGGTTCTTCCGCGACAAGACGCAGACGGAGGTCGCCTCGATCCTCGGCTGCAGCCAGGTCCAGGTTTCGCGCCTGGAACGGCGGGCCCTGGAGCGGATCCGGAACTACGTGAACGCCACCCGGTGACGGCGGTCGCTTCGAAAAGGGCTGAAATCGGCGCGGCCGCGTTGGGCATGCTACTCCCAGGGGTGGGGTGGATGACGCTCAACACGGGACCGGAGCGGCGGCTGCGCTGGGGACTGCTCATCATCGGCCTGCTCTTGCTGGCCGGCGCGGTCAGCACCTGGCGCTGGTACGCGGCACGGCCGCGGCCGGCGCCGTCGGGGGCCACGCTGGTCCTCGCCGGGGGTGAGTGCGCCTGGAGACCCCGGTCCGTGTGATCCTGCTGACCGACGGCGACGACGTGGCCCGGCAGGCGGCCGAACTGACCGCCCGCCGCCTGGGTATGCGATGCATCTCCGCCTCCGCCGGGAACCCGACGCCCTTTACCGGCCCGGAACTCGTGGAGCTGATCAAACAGGCCGCGCATGACCCCGTGCTGGTGATGGTCGACGACCGGGGCGATCCCGGCATGGGCCCGGGCGAGGAGGCATTGGCTTACATCTGCCGCCACCCGGAGATCCGCGTGCTGGGCGTCGTGGCCGTGGCCTCGCACACGAGCCGGGCCCGCGGCGTCAAGGTGGACCTCTCGGTCGACAGCCAGGGCCGCATCTGGCCGGGCCCGGTGGACAAGGACGGCCAGCCCCGCCGCCACAAGCGCCTGCGGGGCGACACGGTGGATGTGCTCAACTGGCTGGACGTACCGCTCATCGTCGGCGTGGGCGATCCGGGCAAGATGCTCGGGGCCGACGGCCTGGAGAAGGGCTGCGAGATCACCACGCGGGCGATCCAGGCGATTCTGGAGCGGTCAGGGATGGAGCTGTAATGGGTCCGGTCGCAGCGGGCGTCCGGGCCCTGCTTCCCTTTGCCCTCCGTGCAGGCGCGTTCGTTGACAGCGAAAACGCAGGGGTGTTAGTGTAAATAGTATTTAAGGGACAGCACAGTACAGGCCGCCTTCCGGAGGGAGAACTTGCCATGCACTTCTACGGAACCGCAACGCGCAATGCCCGGGGACACCTTGCGGTGGGCGGGGTCGACGTGGCCGACCTGGCGAGGGAGTTCGGCACGCCGCTTTACATCATGGACGAGGCGCTGATCCGCCGGAACTGCCGCGCCTACGTGGAGAGCTTCCGGGAGCATTACCCTGACTTCGACGTGGCCTATGCGTCGAAGGCGTTCCTCTGCACGGCGATGGTAGCGCTGGCCGAGCAGGAGGGGCTCGCGCTGGACGTGGTCTCCGGCGGTGAGATCGCGACCGCGCTTCAGGCGGGCTTCCCGATGGAACGCACCTACTTCCACGGCAACAACAAGAGCGGGGAGGAGATCCGGCTGGCGCTGGAGGCGGGCGTCGGCCGCCTTGTGGTGGACTCGACCCACGAGTTGCACCTGCTGGAGGCCGTCGCGGCCGGCGCAGGCCGGCGAGTGCGCATTCTCCTGCGCGTGACGCCGGGGGTGGAGGCCCACACGCACGAGTACATCAGCACGGGACAGCTGGACTCCAAGTTCGGCATCCCCATCGCCGGGGGCCTCGCCCTCGCGGCGGCCCGGGAGGCGCTCGCACTCCCTCACGTGGAGCTGATGGGGTTCCACTGCCACATCGGGTCGCAGATCTTCGACCTGCATGGGTATCGCGTCGCTGCCCAGCGCATGCTGGACCTGATGGCCGCTTTCCGGAGCGAGACGGGCAGCGTCGCCCGGGAGCTGAGCCTGGGCGGCGGCCTGGGGGTGCGCTACGTCGAGGGCGACCGGCCCACGTCGCCGGCCGAGCTGGTGGCGTGCATCAGCGCCGCAGTGCGCGCCGGTGCGGCCGAGCGGGGGCTGCCCCTGCCGCGGCTCATCGTCGAGCCGGGGCGGTCCATCGTCGCCGAAGCGGGCACCACGCTCTACACCGTGGGCAGCATCAAGGAGATCCCGGGGGTGCGGACCTACCTGGCGGTGGACGGCGGCATGGGCGACAACATCCGCCCGGCGCTGTACCAGGCGGAGTACGAGTGTGCGGTGGCCAACAAGCTCGACTCCCCGCGCACGCGGGTGGTCACGGTGGTGGGCCGTTACTGCGAGTCGGGCGACGTCCTGCTGCGGGACGTGGCCGTCGCCGGCGACGTGGCGCCCGGCGACCTGCTGGCCGTCTTCGCTACGGGCGCCTACAATTTCTCCATGGCCTCGCACTACAACCGCTTCCCCCCGCCCCCGGTGGTCTTCGTGCGCGACGGCCGGGCCGACCTGGTGGTGCGGCGGCAGAGTTTCGCCGAGATGGCGGCCCTCGACCTCCTCCCGGAGCGCCTGCGGTCGCGCACCGCCCGGTAGACAGGACGCCTGGCAAACAGGGGCAGGAACCCGAATGGGTCCTGCCCTCTTGCGTTCCGGCGGAGCGTCTTCGGGGCGGAGGCGCAGGAAAGTGGAACCAACTTGGAAGTTCGAGCAGTCTAACCTATGACAGGCTTGCTTAACGAGGTGAACCCCTTGAAGAAGCGCAAGATGGCGATTACCATTCTGGTGCTCGTGGCCGTCGCCGCCGGTGGGTGGTACGGCTACAAGCGGTTCTTTGCCGCGCCCGCGAGCGCCGACGTCGTGGCCGAGGGTCCGGAGGGCGCGCCCGTGGTGCAGGTGCAGCCCGTGGTCCGGCAGATGCTGGTGCAGGAGGTCTTCGCGCCCGGCACGGTGAAGGCGGGCAACTTGCAGGAGTACAAGGCCGCCGTGGCGAGCCCCAGGGTGACCCTGCTGGTGGAGGTCGGCCAGCAGGTGGAGGAGGGGCAGGTCCTGGCGGAACTGGACGCGACGGAGCTGCTGGAAGAGGTAAAGGCGAAGGAGCGCGATCTCCTGCAGGCGCAGCGGCGGCTGCAGGAGCTGCAGCGCAGCGTCGAGAGCGCGCCGCTGCAGCTGGAGCGCCAACTGGAGGAGGCGCGGCGGCAGCTGATTGAGGCCCAGAACCAGCTGGTGAAGGCGCGCGCGGGAGGCGGCACCGGCGAAAGCAGCGAGGTGGCGGCCGTGCGCGAGAAGATCAACCAGCTTCGGAACCAGGTGACGCAGGCGCAGCAGGCGGTCGACCAGGCTCGCGCCGCACTGGCCGCGGCTGAGGCCGCCTACCTGGCCAACCCGGGCGACGCCGAGGCCGAGCGCAACTACCGGAACGCCGAGGCGGCCTACCGGCAGGCGGTGGAGAAGAACCAGGAGACCGCCCGTGAGACGGCCTCCGCACTGGCCCAGGCCGAGGCCGAACTCGAGTCTCTCCTCTCCGGGGAGGGACAGGATGAGGACAGTGAGGAAAATCGGATTCGGCTCCTGGAGATTCAGGTACGGCTGGCCGAGGTGGCGGTGAAGGAGGCCGAGGAGGCCGTGCGCCGCGGCCCTGACATGGGCCAGATCGAGGTGGCCCAGGCCGAGGTGGAGGCCGCACAGGCCACCCTGGAGAAACTGCGGAACAATCTGGACTCCACCCGGATCGTCGCGACGGCGCCGGGCACCGTCCTCTCGCTGGGCGTGAGTAACGGCGACCCCGTCCAGGCGGGCATGGTCATCGTGCGGGTGGGCGACATGGAGCGGATGGAACTGGTGGGCCAGGTGGAGGCGGTAGACCTGGACAGCCTTGAGCCCGGGCAGACCATCATGGTGACCTCCGCCCTTCTGCCGCTGGCCAGCTTCGAAGGCGTGGTCACCGGCGTGGCGCAGCAGACCCAGCAGAGCCAGGACCCGTACTACCCCGGCATGTACTATGGGGAGAACGTGACCTTCGAGGTGCGGGGTGTGGTGGATAACCCCGAGGGCCGCCTGAAGAGCGGTATGTCGGTGGAGATGCGCATCGAGACCGCCCGCAAGGAGAACGTCATGGTGGTGCCGCTGCTGGCCGTGCGGGAGGAAGCCGGCCAGGCCTTCGTGCTGGTGGTGAAGGACTACACGGTCGAACTGCGCCCGATCCAGACCGGTCTCGTGACGAACATGGAGGTCGAGGTCATCTCGGGCCTGGAGGAGGGTGAGATGATCATCACCTCGCCGTTTGGGCTGATCGAGACCCTGCAGGATGGCGACCAGGTGCGCATCGAGGTGATGCCGGGCATGGAGGGCGGCATGTTCCCCGCCGGGGCCGGCAGGCGCATGCCCGGGCGGGCACGGGCGATCACGGTCCCGGTGGGCCTCCTGGCGGGAGGCGCACAGCGATGAACCTGCTGGAGACCTTCAGCATCGCGCTCTCGGCCCTGTGGGCCAACAAGCTGCGCTCGGCCCTGACGATGCTGGGGCTGATCATCGGCGTGGGATCGGTCATCGCCATCATCGCCATTGGGCGGGGCACGCAGAAAGCGGTGGCCGCTGAGCTGGACGCGATGAACGGCGGCGTGTTCCAGCTTCTCGCCACCGGCGGCTGGACGCCTGACGGCCAGCAGATGGCCAAGCAGCGCTCCTTCCGCGACGAAGACATCGAGATCCTGAAGCAGGCGTTGCCGGAAATCGAGCTGATCGACCCGCAGGTGGGCATGGGCGTCCAGATTTCCTTCCACCGCGACAGTACGTGGGAGTATGTTCGCGGCGCGGGCACCGACACCCAGTCGCTGCTGAACATCCAGCTCTCCTCCGGCCGCTGGTTCACCGAGGAAGAGATCCGCCGGGGCGACCGGGTGATGGTGGTCTCGGCCAACCGGCTGTCCTACCTGCTCGGCGAGGGCGTCGACCCCCTGGGGATCGAGCTGATGCTGAACGGCTACCCCTTCCGGGTGATCGGCGTGATCGCCCCCAACACGGGCATGCTCTCGCAGTTGCTGGGCGGCGAGGGCGGCGACTTCTACATCCCCCGCAGCTACATCACCCGGGCCACGGGGCAGAACAGCTACTATCACCTGACGGCGCGGGTGCGTGACGGCGCCGACCCGGTGGTGGTCAAGGACCTGGCCGTAAAGGTGATGGAGAAGGTCTACCCGGGAACCGCGTATGAGGCGCACATCTGGACGGACTTCATGAGCGGTTTCAACGAGGTGCTCTCCATCGTCACCCGCGTGATGGCGGCCATCGCCGGCATCTCGCTGGTCGTGGGCGGCGTGGGCATCATGAACATCATGATGGTCTCCGTGACCGAGCGGACGCGGGAGATCGGCCTGCGCAAGGCCATCGGCGCCCGCCGGCGCGACATCCTCATGCAGTTCCTGGTGGAGGCCCTCACGCTCTGCCTGATCGGCGGGGCCATCGGGATCGGGCTAGCGGCGGGGCCGGTGATGCTGGCGGCGAAGTACCTGCAGGCGCCTCTCAGCATCGACTGGTACGCCATCACGCTGGCACTGGGCTTCTCCGCGGCGGTCGGCCTGATCTTCGGCGTGTATCCCGCGGTGAAGGCCGCCCGGATGGACCCCATCGAGGCGTTGCGGTACGAGTAGGAACCTGGGCGCGGGCGCCGTGTGCACGTGAGGCGCGGCGGTGCGACAGGAAGGACTCTGCTCGGGCGGGATGGACCGGCCGGCATGGAACGAGGGGCGGTGCAGATGGCGCACCGCCCCTCTTGTCGATATCGCTTTTCTCCTGGCACCGCGCGCAGACGTCTCTATTGCTTCGGCCCACCCGCCGCGGGCCGGGCCGTGCGGAGTCGGGCCGCGATCGCCTGCGCCCTCCGGGTGACATCGTTCATGCCGCCGCCCGGGAAGCCCAGCCGCGCCGCCTCGGCGAGGTGGCGTTCCGCCGCGGTGCGGTCTCCCCGCACGGCGGCGAGCACCGCCCGGTTGTAGTGGGGGACCGCGAAGAGCGGATCCTGCGCCAGGGCTTCCCGGAAAGCCTGCTCGGCCTCGTCCAGGTGCCCGGCGCTCAGGTGGGCCGAGCCGATGTAGTTCAGCAGCATCGCATCGGCGCTGGGCGTATAGAGCGACACCCGCACGAACCAGCGGAGCCGCCAGGGCTCCGCCTGCAGGCGGGCGCGGCAGCGCCGGAAGAGCTCGAGGGCCTCCTCGGGCCGGCCGGCAGCCAGAAGGCGCCGGCCCTGGAAGAACTCCCGCAGCACGCGCCGCTGGACCGTGCGGATGGCGAGGGCCAAAGCCAGTACGCCGAGGAGTACTGGCAGGGCGAAGTCCGTCACCACGGCCAGGGCGACCGTGCCGCCCGCGACGACGATCACCACCAGCAGGATCAGAAGCTTGGTCCGGGCCACGCGCGACATCCCTGTTCCTCCCTTACACCGTGTTCCCCTTCTCGAAACCCCTGCTAGTCCATGACCAGCTGCCGATCCACCGGCGCTATCTGCGCCCGGCGATGGCCGCCTTGGCAGCCCGGGCGCGCTCCAGGGCCTCGTCGGCGCTGGCCGCGAGCGCGTTCAGGTGGCCCATTTTCCGGTGCGGCCGGGCCTCCCGCTTGCCGTAGAGATGCAGTTTCACGCGGGGGTCGGCCAGGGCGGCGCCCACGTGGAGCGGGAAGTCCTCGCCCATCACGTTCACCATGCAGACGGGGCTGAGCAGGTCCACCGCACCCAGCGGCAGGTTGCAGACCGCACGGACGTGCTGTTCGAACTGCGACGTGAGGCATGCGTCCTGGGTGTAGTGGCCGGAGTTGTGGGGGCGGGGGGCCAGTTCGTTCACCAGCAGGCGCCCGTCGGGCAGGCAGAACATCTCCACCCCCAGCAGCCCGACCAGGCCGAGCCCCTCGGCGATGCGCACGGCGAGGCTGCGGGCAGCGTCCTGCACGGCCGGAGGGACCCGCGCCGGGACGATGGAGTAGGCGAGGATGTTGAGTTCGTGAATGTTCTCGGCGACGGGGAAGGCTGCCACCTGGCCGGAGGGACTGCGGGCGACGATCACGGAGAGTTCGCACTGGAAGGGAACGAAGCCTTCCAGCACCAGCGGCCGGGCGCTCGCGTCACTGCCCTGCGGCTGAGCGGCCAGCGCCTGCGGCTGGTGGGAGAGCGCGGCGTACGCGGCCAGCGCTTCTGCCGCCGTGTGGACGACGGCCTGCCCCTTGCCGTCGTAGCCCATGGTGGCGGTCTTCAGCACCGCGGGCAGACCGACGGCGGCAATCGCCTCCCTGAGGTCGGCCTCCGAATGCACGGGGCGCCAGGGGGCGACGGGGATTCCCAGCCGCTCCATGGCCCGCTTCTCGGTGATGCGGTTCTGGCACGTGCGCAGGATCTCCACCCGCGGGTGGACCGGCCGCTTCGCCGCCAGCCGCTCGAGGACCGCGGGGTTGATGTTCTCGAACTCGTAGGTGATCACGTCGGCCACGTCCGCGAGAGGCAGCAGGGCGTCGGGGTCGCTGAGGGCGCCCGCGACCACCCGGTCGGCCACGGGGGCGGCGGGGCAGTCGGGGTCCGGGTCGGCCACGGCGACCCGATAGCCCATCGCCCGGGCCGCCAGGGCCGACATACGGGCCAGCTGGCCGCCGCCGACGATGCCCACCACGCTGCCCGGCAGGATCATAGCTGGCTCTCCTCCACCTGTTGCCGCAGATAGGACCGGTACTCGGCCAGCGCCGCCCGGAACTCGGGGTACTGCAGCGCCAGGATCTGCGCCGCCAGGAGCCCGGCGTTCTTGGCGCCGGCCTTGCCGATGGCGAGCGTGGCCACGGGCACGCCGCCCGGCATCTGCACGATGGAGAGCAGCGAGTCGAGCCCGTTCAGAGCGGAGGTCTGAACCGGGACCCCGATCACCGGCAGGAGGGTCTTGGAAGCCACCATGCCCGGCAGGTGGGCCGCACCGCCGGCCCCGGCGATGATAACCTTCAGCCCGCGCTCCTCCGCCGCTTCGGCGTAGGCGAACATCGCATCGGGCGTGCGGTGGGCCGAGACCACCTTCATCTCGTAGGGGACGCCCAGCTGATCCAGTACGTGGGCCGCCTCCTGCATGGTTTCGAGGTCGGAGCGACTCCCCATGATGATTCCAACCAGCGGCTGCGCCTTCTCGCTCTGCCCCATCTTGTGCTGACCTCCCGTGTGCGTTCTTCGCTCTGCGCGGAAAAGCCTGACAGCGGCCAGTGTGGGCCGCTGCCAGCAATTTGGTGGGCGGTACTGGGATCGAACCAGTGACCCCTTGCGTGTGAAGCAAGTGCTCTCCCGCTGAGCTAACCGCCCAGTGCTCGCTTATTATAACCCAGGTTTGTCCTCCTGTGCAAGGGCATCTGTCGATATACGCAGGTTCATTCTTGTCGAAAGGGCATCTCTTGCTTGGACAAGCTTTTTTCGCGCGACGGTGCGTCACGCCACGGAGGCTCACCGCCGGCGCAGCGCGAGTCTCCCGACGCGCCAGGCGGTTCGGTGGGAAGACGCCGGCCTGCGGGCGGAAAGGTGCGAAGTTTCGCCCCCGCGTCAGCGCACCTCCGGGTTGCGGGCAGGGTTTGGGCCCTGCGCAGCAGAATAGAGTCCGATCGAGATCAAGCGCCGTGAGGGCGCTCATGGGAGTCGGACGAAGCGGATGCAGATCATCGTGCCCCACATCAACAGCGACCTGGACGCGATCGGCGCTTCCATCGGCGCACAGGTGCTCTACCCGCAGGCACGCATCGTGCTGCCCGGTTCGGCCAACCCGATGGCGGCGGAGTTCCTCTCGCTCCACCGGTACAACCTGCGGGTCTACACCCCCAAGGAGATCGACCTCAGCCGGGTGCAGCGGGCGATCGTCGTCGACACGGCCGACGCGGCCCGCCTCGGTGCCCTGCGGAGCATCGTGTCCGACGCGGAACTCCACCTGTACGACCACCACCCGCCCGAGGAACACGACCTCCAGGGAGAGGTGGAGGTGCGGGCGCAGGTGGGCGCCACCTGCACGCTGATCGCGGAACTGATCGAGGAGGCCGGCGCGCCGATCACCCCGTTCCAGGCCACGGCGCTGCTC
>Ga0134099_1002043_pt1 | contig 17513 bp, 11 predicted proteins | sample 10_taG_2_FD_105482 | JGI IMG/M metagenome (GOLD analysis project Ga0134099, IMG submission 105482) | Switchgrass degrading microbial communities from high solid loading bioreactors in New Hampshire, USA - 10_41_5_180_A2 metaG | ecosystem: Engineered > Bioreactor > Semi-continuous > Anaerobic >...
CTTTATTTTCATTTGTACCAGCTCCAATTTTTGTTTAATTTTTTAATAAAAATAAAAGATTGTTATACCTGTCAGTATAATCAAGTATGACACGACCTGTCAACATAAAATACTTTAAAAAAACTGCTTGGAATAAATCCCTTTCACAGTCTCTGTTTCAAAGAAAGTAAAACAATTTTTAACTGGCATGTTTTCATCTATAACCCGGGCAAACTAAAACTATTCAGAATATTTGCTTAAAAATATAAATCGGGAGGTGTTATGTTTTGACCAAGGATATTTACAGAAACAAAAAAGATTTTGCACGGCAGGAATTTGCAACAGAATTGCCAAGACCAAAAGGCGTGCCCAAGCCAAGGGAAGTAAAATCTCAGAAAACTCAGTATGAGAGTTTCGGACCTCCGGGAGTGGTGCAGCGTAAAGACAAAAAAGTAAAGATGGAGGATAAATTGTAATTTATTTTTAACATTTTAATATGAACTTTTGTTTCACCCGTGCGTCATAATATATAGAAGTATTTAGATAGGGTTCTGATACACGGGGGGTACTATGAAAAGGTTTATATTTATCATTTTATGTATAACTCTGGCGTCAGTAATTATGACCGGATGTTCCTATGCTGAAGCGTCTAACAGCCCTTTGTACCCTGCAGCAGTGGCATGGAATTATATTATATATGGCCTGTCAGTTAATACGGTATCTGCTGAGGAAATTGGAAGTGAAATCGGTCAGGTACGCCGCTATACCACCACATTTCCGGAAAAAAACGGTGATTGCAACTCCGCACCGGTTGGAAGCAAGCTATATTCAATTAAAGGCGTAAGCGTAGATGATGCAATAGCCATAGATGTTCGAAATAAGCTTTATAAGGCCAGCAGGGGATGGAAATTAAACTATTAGGCTTTTTCCATCCTCAGCCTGCTTCCTTTTCCGTCAGCCGTATGTGGAGTCACAATCAGTCTTCTGGTTATTCTGTTCCTGATCTCAGGCACATGCGTTATAAGTCCAATAACCCTCTCCTTTGAGCTAAGCCTTCCTAAAGAATCTAAAACCACATCAAGCAGACTGCCGTCAAGTGTACCAAAACCTTCGTCAAGAAAGAAAAACTCCAGTGGACTTTGTCCTTTCAACTGAATCTGCTTTGACAGTGCCAGTGCAAGAGATAAGGATGTGAGAAAAGTCTCCCCGCCGGACAATGACGAAACAGGCCTTAATACCCCTCCGTTGGCATTGTCCCGTATCATAAATCCGTTTTCTGTATCTATTTCAATGGCGTATCTGTATTTGGTCAACGTTCCCAGGGTTTCAGACGCTTCTCTTGCAACATACCTGAGTCTCTCCTCAGACACAAATTCAACAAAACTGTTGCCCTTCAGAAGTTTCTGTATATGCTCCAGCAAGTCATATTTATGTTTTTGCTCCTGAAACTTTTTATTTAATTCCATCCATTTTTCAAAATTGCATTTTACTATCTTATAATTGTTTTTGGCCCTTTCAAAATCCGATATGTATTCTTCCTTCTTCGCACATGCCATCTGGTAGTTCTCACTTATATTCTGCCATTCCTCCTCTGAAATGCTGCGTTCTCCTAATTTACTTTTTATCATGCCTTTGTGAGCTTCCAGGTTAACCAGTACTTTCTCATAATTTTTAATATCATTGTTCAGTGCTTCCTGCTCTTCCTTCGACAACAGAGCTTTTTCTACTTCCTCTATTCCAATGAACCCCTTCTCCTTAAGGGCATATTGCAAATCCTGGTTTTCTTTCTCAAGGCCGGCTCTATAAATCTCTCTCTGGTTTTCCAATGTTCTGCGCATGCTTTCCGTACTGGTGAAAGTATTATCAAGATTCTTCAAATGTTCGTTAGCCTGCTTATGCTTTGCCATCAGGCTGTTAAGCCGTTCTTCAACAACTTTCAATCCAGTATCAATATCAGTATTTTCTGAAAGGTCACTAATTTTTCTCAATTTTTCATCCAACTGTGTACGCAAATTCTTTCCGTCAGACTCAGTTTCGGCAAATCTTTCGGCAAGTACACGCCTTTCCTCTGCCATTTTTTCAAGAGCTGTTCTCAAAGTTTTTATGAAAGCCTGCTGTTCTTCTTTTTGTTTCAAAAGTCTTGCTGTTTTTCTTTCATTTTCCTCCAACCTTTTTATTTCAGCCTTAAAATCCATTATCTTGTATTTTTGGGTATATTCATTATATAGTCCAAGTTTTTCGTTATACTTGCGTTTTGTTTCATCTATTGCTTTTTCAGTTTCTTTAAGATTTTCAGTAATGGCTTTTAATTCCGAATTAATCCCGTTTTCGTCCACAGTAAGTTTTGAGAGCTGTTCTGTAACGGCAGAAATGTCTTCTCTCAGCTTTTCCATTTCCTTGTCCCACTTGTCAGCCATTTCCAGTTTCATCTCATTTTCATTTTGCATTTCCGCCAGCTTAAGATTTATTTCCTCCAGTCCGGCATCTTTCATTTCTTCAGGAAAAACCGCAAGACTGTTGCTGAACTCTTTCTGTTTAAGGTTTATCTCTTCCTCCGTCTGCAATAGCTGGCTTTCCAGGCCCTTGATCTGTTCTTCCAGCTTAATAACATTGTTCTCAAACACATTATACTCTAACTGAACTTCTTCAATCAGCTTATGCTGTTCATTAAGTCTCTGCTCTACCACATGAAACTCACTGTCATCATGCATTGAGGCAGGCCTCGGATGGTGCAGTGAACCGCAGACAGGACATGGTTCATTCTCTGCCAGGCCTTTTGACAGTATAAATGCCATATTAGCTTCATACCGCTTTCTCAATTCTTCCGCCTGCCGCTTCATATCAGCCAGCTTGTCCTCCAGCTCTTTCTTCTGATGCGAAAATTCAGTGTTTCTTTGCATAAGCTGCTCAATGCTATGGACAATATCTGTTTTTCTCGCCATGGCAGTATCAATTTCTGATTTTTTTGCCTTCAGGGTATCTAAAGCAGCCCTTAATGTATGATATACACTAATACCCTCAAGTATCTCTCTTCTGTCCGCCGGTTTTAATTTTTCATGTTCACTGAGCAAAGTCTTTAAATGGTCAAGTCTTTCCTGTGTTTTTTTCTTTTGCTGTACCAGTTCCTGTTGCTTTTCAGCCAGTTTTTTTACTCTCAATTCAACGCCGTTGTGCACCGAAACCATCTTGCTTATTTCATTGCGTATGCTTTCCATATCATCTTCGAGTCTTGCACCGGCTAACACTTCATTTCTGTAATCCAGGTCTACTTTAAGCTCTTCAATATTTTTACCGAGATCCTCTTCACACTTTTCGGACTTTTCAATTTCTTCCCTCTTATGCCTTATTTCCTCATCTTTTTTCTTTATCTTTTCCTTAGTCTCAATATATTCTCTGCGGATTATTTTTAGCCTGTTTTCAAGCTCTTCACACTCTCTTTTGACTATCAAAGCCTCGTTTAAACGTGTCTTTCTTTCTATAAGTCTTGGCCTTTCCTCTTCCAGTTCATTGCATGCTTTGTCATATGCTTCCTTCGCAAGGGTGAGTTGCTCATTAAGCTGTTTTATTTGGAGTTCTACTGATTCAAGTTCTGTATTGGTCTTTTGAAGTTTTTGGGCAGTATCTCTGTATTTTTCAACAAGGTCTACAATTCCCTCAGCTCTGACAGACGCTTCATAAAGCTTCTTCTTTGAAGCAATATCCTCAGACTGTTTCAAATGCTCTGCTTCCTTTTCAGATACAAACTTCAATTCCTTTACAAGTTCCCATACTTCCTTTGCTTCATTATACTGGTGCTCAAGAAGCTTCAGTTCCATATCCAGTTTTTCCTTCCGCTCTCTAGCGTCTTTCATGTTGCTTTCAGCTTCAATGAGCACCTTCTCCGATATATCACCAAGCCCTGACATCTCGCCCTCTATATATGAAAGATTGCTTTTCACTTCTGCAATCTTCTTTGAAACTTTGTCAGCAAGCTGTCTTCCATATTCTTCAAGATAAAATATGCGTTCAAGCATATCTCTCTTCTTGGCCTTATCCATTAAGAGAAACTCCTGAAACCTGTTCTGAGGTAAAACTACTGAATGTACAAAATCATCAAGCTTTAACCCAATCAAATCCTCTACCTTCTCTGTTACTTCCGAAGGCTTGTCCGCCAGTATTTTCTCCTGTCCGTCGCAAATCTCAAACAGCCTTGCCACTCTCGCCTCGGCAGACATTTCAGAGCCTTTTTTCCTTTTATACACTCTCTCTGTCTTGTATGTCCTTCTTTTTCCGGCTTTAAGAAGGTCAAATGTGAAGGATACCCTAACACTGTCGGAATCTACGTTTATTATCCCCTGAGTGCCTCTGAGAGCTCTTTGCACATTTCCGTATAATGCCAATGTAATGGCATCCAGCACAGTGGACTTTCCGCTCCCTGTCGGGCCGAATATGCCAAAAAGTCCCGTCTCGCCAAGCACATCAAAGTCCACGCATTGTTTCTCCTTAAAGCTCTGCAATCCTTCAATTTCAAGATACCGTGGCCTCAAAACAAATCACCTCCCAGCTCCTAATTCAACTTACTGTACCAGCATTTCGACAGCAGGAGTTCCGGGCATAAAAGCTAACGGTATCCAGCTCTAAAGCTCTCCACAATGCTTTCTCATTACCTGGTACAGCAAGTCTGTTTATTAGCCTACGCAGACGTCTCTGCTGTTAAATCTGCCTTTTCTTCTTCATTATCTTCGTTCAGCACTTCCAAAAATACGCTCATCAATTCTTCAGATATCTCCATGCCTGTTTTGTATTTGTAGTAATCTATAAAAAGTTCATCAATCCTTCTCGTTTCCCGGTCCTTAAGATCCATAACCTCTTCAGCTTCACTTATTATTCTCGGCCGTATGTTTATAATACCAGGATTCAGTTCACGCAGCCGTTTCTGTTCCTCTGCCATTATAGGCCTGTCGGTATGTATTTCAAGATCAATCCATGCGTTGCAGTCTTTCCCTTCCTCACACCATTTAATAGCCTGTTCGATGCCGTCTTTAGCTTCCCACCTTTTCAATGGCTTCCCGCAGCTTAAATAAACCTCCTCAATTTTTGTTTCACAGCCCGGTGCTGCATCTACTATGTATAAAGCTTTACTGTAGTCTGCCTCTGAAAAACTGTACGCAAGGGGTGAGCCGGAATAATATGCCGGGCAGGGTGCATTCTTTACCTGCTGCGGCCTGTGAAGATGCCCAAGGGCGGTATAATGGGCATTTGATGGAAGAGCTTCAGGACTGACGGTCATAGCTCCTCCAACCTGTATTGCCCTCTCGGATTCCGATTCTTTTCCTCCCATCATAAATATGTGACCTACGATAAGGTTTACGGTATCATCTCTGAAATTTTGACCAAGCCTTGTAAAAATATCCTTGACTTTATCTGAATAAGCCATTTGAATTTTTTTCTCATCCGGGTCATTGGCAAGTACCTGATCAAGTCTTGCTTCAGAAGGGTATGGAAGCGTGATAATCACTGCATTGTGTTCACAGCCTGCGACATTCAATTCAAGCCATCCCGGGCCTGACCGGACTACAGCAACACCACCGCTTTCACTTTTCCAAACTCCCGGATCGCTTGCGGGATAGCCAAGCAATATTATTCCGTTTTTGTTTGCAAGAGGGCTGGCTGCGCATAGTCTATCAGGATTGTCGTGGTTTCCGGCAATCACTACCACTGCTCTTGAACCTCTGCTGCTAAGTCTGTCAATTGCCTCGTAAAATAATTCCTCCGCTGCTGATGACGGATTATATGTATCAAAAATATCTCCCGCTACAAGGACAACATCTATTTTTTCACTTTCAGCCAGATCACACAGCTGATCTATAAATTGCCTCTGCTCATCCAACCTGTTTATATTTTCTAACATTTTTCCAAGATGCCAGTCTGATGTATGTAATATACGCAATTCCACCACTCCTTCGAACGTACGGAAAATACCGTTTAAAGCAATATCATTATACCATATTCATTGATTTGTACGAGTGTAATTTTTCCTACAGCTTATTTCTACTGTCCATTCTTTTCTACTGCTCATTTTTTCTAAAGTAAAAAGTGAGTGCCATGAAAAAAAGTAAAGAATAATTTTAAGGATAATATTGTGGTCAGTATTACCTTCACTTCTTACATTTTTGGGTAAGTCTCACATAGGTCTGAGTTTTATCCAAAGAGTTGTACCTGCATTTTTTGACATCACTCCTGCTTTTTTAAATATTTTTTATTTAACAGGAATACTTATATCTCTTATTTTGATTGACATGCAGTTTGTAATTTCTGAATTTGACAGAAAAACTGCGACCGGCCAGAGGCATTTTCTTATACAATATATATAAGCATATTTATCGAATCTCTTGAAGCAAAACCTCGCGAAGAAAATACCGGAATGAATATCCGGATATTTGGCCTAAAAAAAGGAATATCAAAAATACCAAAAGGATATTAAAATGCTGTATGACAATAGAGTAAATTTTAAAGATATTTTAATAAAGAAAATGGATTGCTTGTCTGAACCCGGCATTACAAATGGTCTGGGTTTCGAAGTTAAACCGGAAATAAAGGGACTTGCGGGCTTATGCCATCATAGAAAACCTTTGTGTATGAAGAAGGCATTAAGAGTCCGAAGGAATTTTTTAAGTTGAATGAGTTTCAGCGGGATAAACTTGCAAATATTAGGTTCAGGATATGTGCTCCCGTTGTTAATAATAAAAATGAAGTTTTAGCAATAATATCAATAATATCCTTCGACAGTAAGAATAAAATAAAGATATCTGAACTGGAACATGAAGAGTTATCACGTGCAGTAAGGAACTTCAGCCAGTTTTTTAAGAAGGGGTTGCCTGATTGCTAAAATAAAGGAGGAGACATATATGGACACTCAGGATAAGACAGATAAAGACTATTTCTTGCGGGCATGGGTGTTATAGCTATTTGGAACAAGGACCCGGAAATGAACAAAACTGTATTTGACTACTCCCCTTTACCTTCAAAGAAAAGATGCGGCCCGCCCATTACAAAACCGGCGGGTGCTGTTATAAAAACTGAAAGCAAGTATAAGAGGAGAAAAATGGCACAGGCGGACTGAAATACCCATATTAAGAAATCCATAAAGTGCATCCGCAAATATCAGATATCTGATGTTTGCAGATGCATTTTTTTAGCAATTATATTTTTGACACTCTAAAATTTTAAGTATTCTTTATAATCCACTATCATATGATTAAAATAAAGCAATTAACCTGCTGAACCAGTAATTAGAAAGCAGTAATTCCGAGTTTAAGAGATGGTAAACCAGACCTTAACTCACCGGGGCATTTCCTATGCCCATTTATCTTGATTAATAGTGTAGGATTTCTTAGGTTAGAGGTAGTTTCATGTATATATTTGTTTTATTTAAAAAAACCATATTAATAGCTGTCTTAATAATAGCATTGTCTATTGTTCTGGTTACTTTACTTTTAGCTCCCTCTTCAACTATAACTGCATCTGTTGAAAATGATTGGTGCGGGCAACTGGTGCAAGAAATTATCGAAAGCCGCAACGCCGCTATATTAGATGGCGATACTGAAAAAATAAAATCCTTTTACAACACCAATACAAAATATGGTTTGTGGGCATTTGAGCATCAGCAAAAAAAGCTTAAATATCTGCACAGGTGGGCTGATAAACAAGGTATAAATATTACTGAATTTAATACCAAAGTGGTAGTCCGAAGTGCAAAGAAAAAAGGTCAGGGTTTTTCAATAAATTTTCTCGCAAGTAATGAATACAGATATGTCTACGAAAACAGCCCCGGGGAAGTAAATATCATGAGAATAGGCACCTACCATTCTATGGATGTGATGCCTGTTGAAGACAAATGGCTTATAACAAGGGAATGGTATACGGATCCCTTTGCCGATTCTATGGAAGCCGATAACATAAAAGCCGGCGAGTTCAAAGAGTATATTCTTAACAATTCCCCGAGAGATTTTTCTAACCTAAACAAGAGGAGACTGCAGGCTATAGAATATGCAGACAGATACTGCGGTGCAGCAGGAGAAGAAAAATACGGTTTTTCATATAACAAAAAGTATTTGAATTATAATCCCATGGGAGGCGACTGTACAAATTTCGCTTCTCAGATTCTATTCGAAGGAGCTAAATTCAGGAAGACAAGTGTCTGGAATTATGATAAAGAAGGGAGCAAAGCATGGGTAAACGCCCAAACATTTAAAGATTTCATGCTTTACAGCGGCAGGGCATCCCTCATTTCCTACGGGACATACAATAAGGTTTTTAAGTCTTCATACAAACTGCTTCCCGGTGACATTATCGCCTATGAAAAGAAAGGAAAGGTAAAACACATTTCCGTTGTGACAGGTGCAGATTCTAAAGGCTACACATTAGTAAACTGCCACAATACCGACCGCTACAGGGTTCCATGGGATCTCGGCTGGAGTGACAGCAGTATAAGGTTTTGGTTTATAAGGGTGCATTATTAAGGAAAGGGGACACACCTTTCTGAACAGGAAGTATTCCTTTTGCGTTAAGGTATGTCCCCTTTCTTAAGCTAGCTGACACACCTTTCTGAACAGGAGGGATTCCTTTTGTGTTAAGGTATGTCCCTTTCTCCTAGAACTGCACAAGCTGTCCGTTCCAGAATAAATATATATACTTTTCCTCTACTTTCCTGCCGAGTATCTTTTCAAGGGCCTTGGCATAATACTCCATCTGCATATGATATCTATCTTTTATGATTCCTTCAATAACGTCTTTGCCGGCGGAAGGAATATAGTCAGTCTTATAGTCAAGGAGCACTATCCTGTCCTTTTCTTCAAAATAGCAGTCTATTACACCCTGTATCAGGACAGTTTCATTGTCAATCATTTTTCTGTTTCCACCGCACTGTGCGGAAACATCAGGAGCATAGGCAAAACCTGAAATCTCATCACAGCTTAATTCAAGATAAAAGGGTTTTTCCCTATTTATCTTCCTGGCTTTCAGCATTCTGAGCCCAATTGGTGAGCAGAAAAATGCTGCTATTTTTCTGGTGTCTACCTCCATTGCCTGCTGCTTTGTGAGAAATTCTTCCTCAATCATCCTATCAAGCTGGGCGTCAATCTCATTTTTAACAATATCATTCTTGTAAATGCCATTCCTGTACATATGCTCTGTGTCATTTCTGTGCTTATATTCCGGTACCATGCTTATATCTAACTCATTGCTGATGTCACCATTTCTTGTATCACCATTATAAATATTACTATTGTAAATATCATCACAAATATCATCATTACAAATATCTAAAGCTCTGCGTATACTGTCAAGCTCCAGGTGCTGCATAACAAAGTGTAAAAGGGTTCCTTTTTCAGCTGCACTTATCCTTACATCACCTTCAAGAAACTGTGGTTTTCTGACAAGAACAGGTGCATTAAAATGAGGTATCGAAAGTTCTTCCGACATTTCCATTGCTGCATACCTCTTCAACTCCGTAACCGATACCTTTGTAGGAATTCTGGATAAATACTGGTGTTGATACTTCCAGCTGAGCCTTGACAATACATCTTCATAGTATTCAGTGTCAAATTTTTCTGTATCCAGGTTTTTAATTTGCTCCAGAATATTAACTTCGGTTCTCTTTTCTTCTAATCTGTAAGCAGTAATATCATTCTTATTCCATAGCTTAACACTCCAGCTTGAACCGTCATCCAGCAGTTGAAATTCTCCGGCACCTATCCCTGCCAGCTTTCTGATTTCTTCACAGTCTTTATGTCTTGCGAGAGCAGGGCCAATCCAGTCCAGGTAGCATGTTCCCTTCAAAATCTCATATTCAGAAAGCTTGATGCTTTCCGTATCCCCGCAGTCACACCATCTGGTTGCAGCCTTCCTGGCATCTTTTGTAAGCCCTGTTATAATAAGCTTCTCCCTGGCCCTGGTAAACGCCACATATAGTATTCTCAGCTCTTCAGATATCGTCTCCTGACGCAATTTGCACCTTAACGCTTCCTTTGCTATTGTCGCATGTACTACTCTTCTTTCACAGTCAACATAATCAGGACCAAATCCCAGATCCTGATGGATGAGGATACTCGCATTTATATCCTGGGTATTGAACTTTTTCCCACACCCACTTACAAATACTATCGGGAACTCAAGGCCTTTACTCTTGTGTATGCTCATTATCCTGACGACGTTCTCATTTTCTCCTACTGTTTTTGCACTTCCCATGTCCCCTTTGCTTTCTTTGAGCCTGTCAATAAAGTTTATAAAATTGAAAAGACCTCTGTAACTGGTATTTTCATATTGCCTAGCTTTTTCAAACAGCGATCTCAGGTTTGCCTGCCTTTGCGCGCCCCCAGGCATAGCTCCTACGTAGCTGTAGTAACCTGTTTCCGAATAAAGGAACCAGATGAGTTCATCTGTAGACATATACAAGGATTTATCCCTCCATCTTTCAAGAGACTCAAGAAAATCCCGCACCTTTTTTGCCGTGCTGCCGTCCCCTTCAGATGCCAGCCTGGTCATTGCTTCAAAAAAAGGCACATTCTGATCCACAAGTCTAATGTCAACAAGTTCATCCGGCGTAAAATCAGCAATTGGAGAACGCAATACCGAAAGCAGGGGAATATCCTGAAGAGGATTGTCTATCACTTGAAGCAGGGAAAGCATTACCTGGACTTCTACTGTTTTAAAAAAACCTGCTGCAGTATCCGCATATACCGGTATTCCCTGGTTTGTCAGTTCCTCAACAAAAATCTCAGCCCAATTCTGTGTGGTCCTTAATAGTATTACAATATCTTTATATTGTACATTCCTATAGCATTGCATACTTTTGTCATAAATCTTGTAATGGCCACCTTTCTCCGAAGGCTCCACAAGCTCTTTTATTCTGTTTATTACAATACGCGCTTCAACCTGTATATCATCAAGAGGTTCAGTATCTTCACCGTCGAAATCATTGTTTACTTTCACACCATCTGCAAAATTATCTTTAACATCATTATCCCTTGCGCCGTTATCCGTAGCACTGTTATCTGCAGTATCATAATCAGTAATATCATCTGAAGCGTCGATGAGATGGAATTCCACAGGTCCCCCGGCCTGTCCGTCTTCTCCGTCAAGAGGTTTATATATTGCTCCCGGCTTGAGAGCCTCATTGTCGTCATAATCCAGTTCACCGGCCCCCTGGGACATAATCTGTTTGAAAATAAAGTTTACGCCATTAATTATTTCTTCTCTGCTCCTGAAATTTTTATAAAGAAGAATTTTACGGCTGGCATCTCCTCTCTTTTCAGGGTATGTATTATACTTTTCAAGGAAGAGTTCCGGCCTTGCCTGGCGGAACCTGTATATACTCTGCTTCACATCTCCTACCATGAACACATTCTGTGCCTCAGGCTCTTTTCTTGATATGGAATTAATAATAACTTCCTGAACAAGATTGCTGTCCTGATACTCATCCACCAATATTTCCTCATACCTCTCCCTTAACAGGGCAGCTGCATCAGATGGAATTACTGCACCATTCTCGTCAACCTTCGTAAGAATCTTCAGGCAATAGTGTTCAAGGTCGTTAAAGTCAAGTAGTGACCTTTCCCTCTTCTTTGCAGCATATCTCAAAGTAAAATTCATGACAAGGCCTGCAAGACTCTTCATCAAAGGATATAAATTCCTGATTTCCCTTTCAGCTTGTTGCGGGTCTATGGAAAAAATATTCTGCTGAATCTTTTTTATTCTCCTTTTAGCTTCCTCCCTAATACCCTTAACCTGCTCCTGCCGCATCTTATCCACATCTTTACCGCAGCGCGGAAGCCTCTGGAACTCTATTTCTGAAAAAGCTCTATACAACCCGTCCCAATTTTCTTCCGTGCATTCATCAGAACACAAGGCTTCAATGGCTTCTATCACTGCAATATCACTGTTTAAAGCAGCTACGTATGGGTCAAGTCCTGTGGATTGTGAAGCAATCCTGGCTGCCCTTTTAAGAAGTTTGGAAAGGTCTGAGATCTCTATTCTGATATTATCCATAAGCACCTTTGCCCATTTACTTTCAGCAATATGAGAACCTGACGGTATGTAAAAATCTTCAACATGTTTCTGAAGCCATTTTTGAGGCCACGGATAACTCTGCACAAACTCATATATATGAAGCACCATATCCATAAGGGCCTGATCGCCCCTACCGCCTCCATAACATTCCACAAGATTCAGAAAATTTTCATCAGTATTTTCTTCTGTATACATGTCCTCAAAGAGCTCTTCAAGAGCCTCCATCTTCATAAGTGTAGCTTCTGTCTGATCGGCAATCCTGAAATCCGGATCCAAATCTACCATGTGAAAGTTGCTTCTAATAACCTCTAGGCAAAAGGAATGCATAGTCGTAATGCTGGCTTTATTTAGCAGAGTAAGCTGCCTTTGAAGCTGTTTTGATTTAGGATCGGCATCAAGAGCTTTTGTTATAGCATCTCCTATTCTCTCCCTCATCTCCGCAGCAGCAGCATTGGTAAATGTAACAATGAGCAATTTGTCGATATCAATGGGATTCTCTGTATCCGTAATCTTCCTTATTATCCTCTCTACAAGAACCGCAGTTTTTCCCGCGCCTGCCGCTGCCGCTACAAGTATATTGCATCCATTTTCGGTAATAGCATCAAGCTGTTCATTTGTCCATCTGCTTTCACTCAAATTAACCACCCTTTAACTCTTATTCCCAATCAGCTGTTTTTGTATCGTTATCACTGAGAATATCCCAAATATTCTCATCATCTATATCTCTTAAAAATCTGTAGCTGTTTAACCCTGATGAAGGGTCAAACTGGCATACCGGCATATAGCTGCAGTATTTGCAGGCAGTATCCTTTTTTCTCCTGTAGGGCCTTACCGAAACATTGCCTCTGACTATTTCAGTTCCAATTTTCACAAGTAGTCTTCTTACATGCCTCCTCAGCATTTCAAACTGCTCGAGGGTGGCTGCGGAAGACCTTCCCAGCACATCTCCCTTGTTTATCCTTGCAGGTATAATCAGAGAATCGCCGTCAATTTGCTTGTCCATAGCCTTAACCAGTTTTACGTCAGCCAGGAGCAATCCCTTCATTTTAAGTTCTTTCATAATAGCCTTTTCTATCGCTTCCTTATCTGAATTTCCATCAAACCTTATGAGAGGGTCATCCAGCTTGAAATAGAATACACCTCCTGGCAAAAGGCTATCAGTTTGTGAACTGTCGAGAGCCGCATCAAGGTACGCAAGTAACTGTATTTCAAGACCGTAATACGCATCCGAGAGTTTAAAAGCCTTATTGCCTGATTTATAATCTATTATCCTTAAATATGTACCTTCTTCAGTTTTCATGGCATCTATCCTGTCAATTCTCCCTGTAAGGCTAAGCTTTTCTCCCGAAGGCAGTTCTATTGAAATAGGAGGAAATTTCCCGCCATTCCCAAAAACGGCTTCATAATCCTGCGGCTCAAAATCGCCCCTCTTTATATGCTCTGCAATCAGCCATACCGCCCTTTCAAGTATACGTTTCAGCCTGACGGTTAAGCTTTTATACCTCCCGGAACTGTTCAAAATAGACCCAGGCATTTCAGCCAGCATCTCATCAACAATTTCAGATATCAGTTCACTACACTTATCCCTTTCAAGAGACCTCCAATTAGTATCTGTATCCTCAATTCTTTTTGAAAATCTGTCTATCACTGTATGCATGAAAGTTCCAATGTCAGGCGGAGTAAGCCTGAATATCTTTCTTTCTTTTGCTTTTAGCCCATACTGGACAAAGTAAGCAAAAGGGCAGGAAGCAAATTTTTCAAGTCTTGACACCGATGTATATATATTTTTTCCATAAAGCTGCGCAGCTTTTTTGCGGTTTATATATTCCGTATTGTTGGAGTACGCAATGCCTGACACCGCTTTTATGCACCTGTTTTTCCATTCATCGTTTGAAATATACCACCTGCATACATCCTTCCACACAGGACTTGTTTCCCTGCCCTCCGCATTCTGTCTTACAGCGGAAATCAATTCATTCATTGTCGGGCCGGGTGATGATATAAGGGAAATAACTGCTTCCGTTGAATTTTCAGATACAATATTGCTGCTTTCATTCAACTTTGGAAATATCTTCTTCAGCCTGGGTATTATTACTGAAGGGCGCATTGTCCTTCCTTCCCGGTCTGCAATAGAGTAGCTCAGCCTGAGATATTTTTCAGGGGTTGTGAGGGTAGTATATATAAGATATTGTTCTTCAAAAGCTCTGGTTCTCGTATCCTGTGCAAGCTCAACACCATGCGCCAGCAATCTGCCTCTGTCCATGTCTGACAGTATTCCCTCATCTTCTGCAGCAGCGGGGAACACACCATCATTCACCCCTAGAATATATAATGCGCTCATATTATGGCTTTTTGAACGTTCCACGCTTCCCACCAGTACCTGGTCAAGAGCAGGTGGAATGAGTCCTGTGTTGTACTCGGCAAAACCAATGGAGAGAACTTTACCCAGCTTATCAAGAGTTATTGGCTCATTGCCTAAAACTTCAACAGTCTGATCCAGCACCTCCATTACGATATTCCAGACCTGGCTGTATTCATTTGCAAGGGCCAGTTCCCCCGACTGTTTAAATGACTCCACCATTTTGTCAATTTTTTCCGATACTCCTGTACTACACAGAAACTCAAACAGTGCAGAACACATCTCACGGGCTTTTCTTCTTCCTCTTGTCTGCAGACGGAAATTAACCAGTGGTTCTACGAAAAGGTCTCTTGCTTCCTTGACTTTAATAAGTACCTCCTTTTCATAATCTGTCAATTCCTCTCCGCTCTTCTCCAACTTGTCGGAAAAATCCCACCGTTCATTGTTTGTCCAGGCACTGCCTCTGATACCGTTAGCAAGCGCATAGTTCTCCAGAATATCCACACTTTTTCGTTCTACATTTGTAAGGGCTGTTTTCAGGTACCTGAAAACAGCCGCATAGGACCAGTTTGAAGAAAATATTTCAAACACTGACAGTATAAGCATTACCAGAGGGTGTTTAACTATATCTCTCTTTTTGTCTATAAAAAATGGTATTCCGTAATCTGTAAATATTGCACTGATAAAGCTTTCATACTCATCCAGATTTCTGCTGACAACGGCTATGTCCCTGTACCTCATGCCCCTGTCCCTGCACAGGCTGATGATATCCCGGGCTGCGTTCTCCACTTCTGAATAAATATTCGCAGCAGCAAAAACCTTTATATCTTTTGTCTCTTCATTATATTTGCTATATGGAAATGAGAAGAAATATCGTTCAAGATGCTTTAATTCCCCGCTTTCACCAAACCTCACGGGCTGGGACGCATCAAGAGGTACCCTTACAGGAGGCTCAATATTTGCGCCCACGCCGGTTGCTATTTTTTTAAGTCTTGTGACAGTATTTAACACCGGTGAAAACACATTTGTACTGTCCGCATTATCACAGTCATCGATGCAGTCCACGCAAAGGCTTACATTTATGCGTCTGACCTTCTGCAGGAGCTTTTCAATAACACTGAACTCCTGTGGTGTAAACCCGGAGAACTCATCTATCCATATTTCAGCTCCGTCAAATTGAAGGGACTTGTCCAGCTTTTTTACAAGTTCAGTAAGATCATCATCCAAATCGGAATACCTCACATGCAACCTTTTTTCGAATTCTGAAAATATCTTGCTGATCTCTTCAAGCTTAGCCTTCAGAATATCATTGTCTTTCAGGTTTCCGGCAGCATTGTTCAAAAGCTCCGGTGTGACATTATACCTTTTGAACTCAGTAATTATATCCGATATTGTTCTGGCAAAACCCTGCTGATTTATTGCCCCGGAAAAAATCTTAAGCTCACCCTTCATATCATCCATTATTCTGTGAAGGAGCATACATTTCCCTGCAGGATTAATGTGTGGACGCGTAAGTCCCCCCACTTCATTAAATACTCTGTATGCCATTCTTCTGAAGCTTAAGACCTCTGCCTGTAAAATACCCTCTGCCCCTACAGTCTTTATGAGATTTCTCTCCGCTTGAAGGGAAAACTGCTCAGGAACCAGAAGGATGAGGCGTCTGTCATCGCCCTGCTCTAATCTGGACTTAATATCATTTAAACAGAAAAAGCTTTTTCCCGTACCTGCCCTTCCATATATGAATCTCAGACTCATAAATAATACTCCTTTTTATGTGCTAAAACACTATTGCTATATTGCTAAACAAACTTGTTGTGTCAGGCAATGAGAAAGCATTGTGGAGAGCTCTGTAATCCTCTCTGCACTCCCCGTGTTAAAGAAAGTTCCATTTAACACAGGCGAATTGTTTTGCCCCGGAATGAGCTTAATAGCTCTTAAGCCCGGAACTCCTGCTATCGAAATGCCAGCACGACAAGTTAATTTATTCTTTCATTTTCTCATCTCACTTATAAGAGTACCTGCCAGAATAAGTACACATCCAATAACTGTATTTAAACTGAGAGTCTCTACAGTCCCATTTGAATTTGGAATAATCATCGCAAAAAACGCGCCAAACACCGGCTCCGCTGTTAATATCAATGCCGTATGAGTGGGTGTTGTATGCTTTTGTGCGACAGTTTGAACCAGGTAAGCAAATGCCGTGCCCAGCGCACCTGTTATAAGCAGGGTAAAAGCAACGGTAGTATCAACAACAACCGGTTCATAGTCAATAAAAAGCCACACTACAGTGTTTAGCAAAGCTGCAAAGCTTATCTGAATCACTGATAGAAGAATTGGGTCCTGTTCTTTGTTGTAACTGTCAATAAATATAATTTGCATTGCAAAACATACTGCACACAACAGCGTCAAAAAATCCCCAATGTTGAAACTAAAGTCCAGGCCTCCGGTAAGGAAAAATAATCCGGCAAAAGCTAAGATTACGCCAATTACAGAACTTCTGTCCGGTCTTTTCTTTAAAATCATGGCAGAAAGCAAAGGCACCATGATGACACTCAGTCCTGTAATAAATGCGGAGTTAGAGGCAGTTGTAAAATACAGCCCGCTTACCTGCAAAGCCATGCCTCCAAACAACATCAAACCAATAATACATCCGTATATTACGGCTTTTTTGTTAATGTGTTTAAGTTTTTTATAAAATACCACAATCAATATTATACTTGCAATAATAAATCTCAAAGATAAATACGCAAAGGATGGTATGTGGTCAAGCACGTTTTTTATCAATGTGAAAGATGAACCCCATATCGCTGTCACCAAAAGGAGGGATAAATCTGCCTTTAAATGTTTTGACATGTTACAGTATTATCCCTTCTATTGCATTGCTTAATTTAAATAGTTGCTTTAGTTTTAATAATTGCAATTTATGTTGCATTGTATTATATTTGTTTCTATGTTGTGTATTATGTAGCAGCATTAAAGATTTTCCCCCTATTAATCAAGTATTCCCAATTATATTAACTTGTTTTCTTACCGGCTCTTAAGCTCAGAACTCCTGCCATCGAAATGCCGGCACAACAAGTTAATATAAGTATTCATTATTAAACCACTACCCTCTTGCCGACAATAA
>Ga0134099_1002045_pt1 | contig 17510 bp, 14 predicted proteins | sample 10_taG_2_FD_105482 | JGI IMG/M metagenome (GOLD analysis project Ga0134099, IMG submission 105482) | Switchgrass degrading microbial communities from high solid loading bioreactors in New Hampshire, USA - 10_41_5_180_A2 metaG | ecosystem: Engineered > Bioreactor > Semi-continuous > Anaerobic >...
AAGAACAGATTAACTCCTTCTTTTTTACATTCATTTTTATATTTGTGTTCATCGGTTTGGTTGTTTTTCGACAATAGGTTTAAGAAATTTTATTTAGAACCGATACTTTTTGTGGGATAATCACTATTTCCCTTTAAAACACAATAGCCAATTTTTGGTGGAGGTTGACATAGCTTGGGAATGGTAATCAATCGGAAAAGGTCTCTTCAATTGTTAAATCCCAATTTTATATAAATTTTATATTGGCGGAAAGGGGAATAGGTATGGAAAAAACCGAAACGGGCAGTATTATTATGCAAAATAAGGATTCTAAAAGAAATGCTGAAGCAAAGGAGGTGTCGAGACGAAGAAGTGTTAACCACAGGTATGAGATTAAGAAGGCCATAAAGGACATAGACAATTATGGGAAATTCTTCTTCGAGCTGGACGTGTTGACCATTGCGGGTACATATCAGTGCATTACGCAAAAACAGAGGGCAAACTATTTAAAGGATTTTGTAATTGAAAGGACGAGTTATAAGGATAAAATAGCCAGCAAGGAAATGGATTTGCTCTTTAGCTATCTAGACCATGACAATTTCGGATTTAAGCTAATAGCAAATGAAGGATTTCAAAATGTGGAAAAGACCAGGTATTTACAGGAAGCGTTTGCGGTTTGTCATGCAGCGCTCTATTTTGTAGAAATGGATGGCAAGAAAAGAGATGTTGATGCCATACATGATGATATAAAAGCCGGTTATCTCTCACTGGTTGGACGCTCTTATATACATGCTTCCAGCTATATAAATAGGATCATTTTCAGGTACAGGGAGGGTTTTGATGCCCCAGAAGACCTTTGCAATATAGCCGATTCTTACAGAGATGAAATAAAAGCCGTATATCAGATGATATACAGTGAGCTGGAAAGGCGCGGAGCTTTCTCTTCCGGCCAGGGAAATGGGGTGTCTGGCGGGCAAGGGGAGCAAAAAAAAGAGGATGATACCTTGTCGCCATCTGGACAAGCTTCAAAAAAGGACGAGGATGTGCTTCAAAAGAAGCTGGAAGATTACAAGTTAATGTTGGAGTTTTTTGAATCGCAAGTAGAAGAGCTAAAGGAGTATAATTCCATACTGCAGAAGGAAATAGAAAGCCTTTTGCAGGAAAAACGCTTGCTTCCCGAGAAGACGTTGATAAAGCTTTTCAACGATTTGAATTCCGAACAGTTTGGATATTTATTGGACAGGATTTACCTTTATGCAAAAGGGCTTGAGCCTATAACGCCGGATGCTGCTCGTGGCATATTTACAAACATTATAGCGGTATTGGCCTTGCATAACTTTCATGCTTACCTTGCCGATGATGAGTATAAAAAAGCTATTACGGTAAAAAAGGAGGATCTTGGTGCTGAGTACAGATGCAGCAGCGAGCTGATTGACGGCAGAGATACTTACGAGGCCGAGGTTATTTATCCTGAATGGAGATATGGAAATAAGCGGATTGCATGTAAGTTCATTAAGTTGAAATAAAAAAAGGAGAGTGAGCAAGTATGCATATCGGGATAGACCTTGGTACGACTAATACGGTTTTGGCTTATGCTAGAAGAAATCGCTACGGCACTGTGGAACCAAGCGTTGTAAAGATTATGCAGCTTGACGAACACAATAATTCTGTTCGGGAAGAACTGTTGCCATCTGTTCTGTTTTATGATTTCAATAAAAACATCTTCATAGGCAAGAAAGCAAAATATATGAAGTACTATCATCCCGATAGGACCATATCTAACAGCAAGAGATATATAGGGACATCGATGACTTTCATGATTGATGATAGGCAGTTTACCCCGGTTGATGTAGCAGCGTATATATTGAACGTCTGCAAACGGACCATTGACCTTCACTATAGCGGGATACCATTAGAACAAGTAACCATAACGGTACCTGCATCGTTCAATACTGATCAGATAAGGGATACGCGTAACGCAGCCTTAATGGCAGGATTTGAAGAGGACAAGATAAGGATAATTCCGGAACCCACAGCGGCATTTATAAGTTTTATCAATGACCAACTCGATGCTATAGAGCCGGAAAGAAGGGTTGACCTGTCAACCCCCAAGAGGGTCCTGGTATTTGATCTGGGCGGTGGAACCTGCGATATAGTCGTAATGGAGGTACTGCAGAAAGGTAGGACCATTAAGATAGAAGAGCTTGCAGTAGGACGATATAGCGAATTGGGTGGAGTGGATTTTGATTACTATGCTGCGAGGCACTTGCTGGGGAAGTTTTTGTCGTCTCAAAAGATAAATGTGGAAGAGCTGGAGCCTCTGGAAAGGGACCGGATGGGGAGTAAACTTATGGCTTTTTGCGAAAAGGCCAAGGAAAATTTTTCTGAGCAAATGATGTATAGCTTGTCTGGCATGAAAAATAACCTGGTTTATACAGCAGAGATCCAGGAATTCTGGAGGGGTAAACCACAATATTTTAGCATAACTTTGGAAGAATATGATGAGTGCACGTCTTCACTATACCGTCAGCCTGATAGGCCCATAAGGACCATGGAAGATTATGAGAACTGCAAAAGTATCGTAACTCCCATATACGAGACGCTAAAAAGATACGATATTGAAAAAGATTCGATAGATTACGTCTTATTAACGGGTGGAATGAGCCTTTATTATAAGATAAAACTGCGTTTAAAGGAATTGTTCCCTCACGGTACAGTTATACCTATTCAGGATCCAATGGAAGCGGTGGCCAAAGGAGCTGCTATATTCTCATTCTACGAAGTGGAGATAAAAAATCGGCGTGAAGAAGCGCACAAAAAGTTGCTCAGCCAAATTGAAACCGCACATCAGGGTATACATCATTTAGATGTAGAGATCATAACCAGAACTGTATTAGCTGAATCCATCTTAATTGATGTAGAGGAAGGGTTACCCAGGGAAATAATATCAAAAAGTCAGCCGGTGCCCTGCAAGGGCTCTATAAAAAATGCCTTTAAAGTCACAAGTCCAAGCGGGGTAAAAATCGATATCTATGCTGGTGAAAGCCCTTATGATTCTAAGATGAGGATGCAAAAGTCTCACATCGGGAGGTTTAGATTTCCTGTAAATGTAGGTACTCCGCTTGATATAGAATATGAAATTGATGAGAATAAATATCTAAAGTTAAAAGTGATAATTCAGGATGTCCATAACACTACTATTGATCTGGGTGTTGAATCTGACATAAGAACATTTACTCACTAGCATGATGTAAGGGGGCGTAATGCATGAGTCATAGGTTTAGAAGTTTTGAGGAGCTGAAATATGCTAATGAGTTGTTTAAAATTTTAGAACTGAAACAGGTACCCGAATTTCCCGTAACGGGTACGGGGAATATTAATTATACTTCAAATCGAGTTTTTAGGTGGTTGTTTTCAAAAGAAGATGTTGAGGATTTTATAGATATCTTTGCATTATTGCGCCAGCCCAAAGTAGGCGTAAGCAGAAATGAATTTAAAGAAAAGCTTATAAATAAGTGTAATGAAGTGCTGAAGCGAGGGATATGCCCGGTTGAGCCTCTGCTTTACGCTTCAAAAACGGTCAACAAAATAATATCAAACGATATGGAAGACCAGGAGTCGATATCGGATGTAATTGTGGAAGTAGCAAAAGATGATATGGAAGAAGTAATCACAACGCTGGACCATATTCTTATGCGATGGAATTGGGTTCCACAGCTCAAGATAGCAATTTTAGCAGCGGGTAAGCTGAAAGACGCTGACCTGGTGCTAAAAGTATACAATAAATTTTCAACAGAAAGCCTTATAAACTATAAGTTTGAACTGATGAAGATGTTGATTTACTCATCCAATAAAGATTTTGTAAGTCAAATCGTGACCATATTCTCAGGATTAGACGGAGATAATAACAGGGACAGAGCAATAGCCAATTTCTTTAAAGAAAAATTTGATCGGTATATGGGAAAGGTTGGTGTAGATGAACTTTATCACTACTATTCAATCAATAATGAATACATTGGAGATTTTGGTCGGAAGATCATCAATAGATTGTTAAGGGAATGTCTGGGTGAGGGAAAAGTATCGTCTGTTACTTATGGTAACGGTTCCAACAAGTTTACGTATATAAAAAACTTATGTATCGAATATAAAAATTGTGAGTCTACTCAAAGGCGTCAGGAACTAAAGCAGGAAATAATAAATAATTTAAATTCAAAGAACCCGGTATTATTTCAAAGTGCAGTGTACTGTTTGAGATTTACAAAGGATACGGACTTCATCCCTGAACTCATTTCTGCTTTAAACAGGAATGGGGTAAAGTATAATGAATATAAAAATGCCATAATAACAATGGGATTTTTGAAAAATCAGGACGATTCAATTGTAGAGCAGCTATATAAAAGAAATCCGCGGCTTAAATATGCGAAATATGCTTATTACATAATCAAGGGTTCAGAGGCACATAAAATTTCATTGGTAGAGGAACTGTTAAGATGTCAAGATGCCAGCGAATTGGATGACATTGTGGGTGTCCTAAAAGACGTTATAGAGGCCCCGGGGATGAAAGAGATTATAAGGGCCAAGCTTAAGACGTTGCTGCTTAATAATAACAAATGGGATTTAAAGACGGCATTGACGAATACTCGTAAATATTGGAAACAGATCATCGACAGTAATATTCTGGATCTGCTGTATGAAGGAATGGGTTATCCCAATAAGGCTATAGTCTTTGACAGGGAAGAACAGGAAATAGTGCTGAATTTGACTAAAGAGGTTATAAGGGAATTGGGTAGAATTGCATGTAAATATCTTGAGTACGTTAAGGATAGGGCTGATTTCAGCAATAATATAAGGAATAAAGCAAACAGAATACTGCTCAACGATTTTGAGCCAAGTGCACCAGCCTGAGCTAGGTTTATGAAGAAGGGTGCTGAGATGGTATGGATGTCAGTGAAGCGGTAAATGTTTTTGCTGCCCTTAGGGACAATGATATAGATATTCAAAAAAGGCTGTGCAGGGAATTGTTCAAGAGAGAAAATTATCTGGCCAGTTATCTTTTTGCTACAAAGCTCATTGAGATGGGCGAAGAATTTGAACAAATCACGCTGCTTGCTTCGCTTGCTATGATGGGATATATCGATCTAGTATATGATATCATCAATAGGGGGAAGCAACAATTATACACTCTTATAGACTTGTATGACGATATTGAAATCGTCATGGTTTTGTTGTTTTTGAGGGAAATACCTGACGAAATGAAAAATGACCTGTATAAAAAGATAAGGCTTGCCTGCAATGATATTCACTGTCGATTATGGCTTGACATAGAAACCATTAAAAATGATATGTTATCATCATCCCAAGAATATGGATACATATTAAAGCGAATATTGGAGATGCATGATGTTATAAAGAACCCTCTTATAAAATCACGTGTGAGTTATTTTTTGTACTGCTGCGGTTACATAGAACACAAAAAACATATTGATCCCAAATATTTGAGGCAGGAAGAAAAGGCTAAAATGGGTTTTGTGTTGAGCCACAATATATATTCTTACAAACTACCGGAGAATATAAAGCAGCGAGTATGGTTTTTTAACTATTCAGATAATTTTATTCATTTTTTTACATATCCTAAACGTAACATCCATTTTCTTCGCTTTGAAGACGAGATATTAGTATTGGATTGTGGTGCATCACCTAATGTTTCCGAATTTGATGGACTTGATGGTGTGGACATTGAGAAATTTTTGGCTAAAAAAGGTTATAGCAGGGAAATGATAAAAGCCATATTTATATCACATGCACATTATGATCATTATAGCTGTTTGCATTGCTTCCCCGATTCCGTACCTGTTTTTATGACCCCACAAACCTATGATTTAATAATGATCATGAACAGGGATTTCATTGTTGACAGGGATATAGTTTTTATGGATGAAGGCAAAGAGACCAAACTGGGCAAATTTTCTATAATACCTTTTAGCAGCGGCCATATTTTGGGTGGAGTAGGCTTTGATATTAGGTTTGGAACAAAGAGACTAGTTTTCACCGGCGACTTTTCCCTCCATGACCAGATGATACTCAAGGGAATTGATCTAGTAGAAATTACAAACAGAGGAGCAATAAACTATTTGGTGTCCGAACATACATATGGTTTGAAGGACTTCGCCATAAAATACGATGATGCGGCCAAGTGCTTGGCCATAGCGGTCGATTTGCTGGTCAGCCTGGGAATCAAGGCCTTTATTCCCGCTTTTTCCATTGGCCGTGCACAAGAGGTCATTTGTATTATAAACAGATACTGTAAGACCAAGCCCAGGATTATTGTAGATGGAATGGCAAAGGAGATGACATGGTATTATGCATCGCAGCTTGATGATACCTTGAGCTCAAACGTAGTTTTTGCAGGTTCCGGAGATTTTGAAAAGAATGTCCATGATGCGGATATAGTCATAGCGAGTTCGGGGATGTTGCAGCCCTATACAACAGCCCTGAAGTACTATGAGGTGTTCAAGAATATGCTGTTTGGGTTTATAAAAACGGGATATATAGAGGAGCAGCAGTATGTTCATGAAATGATTAAGTTATTCGTCAACACCAATATCCATTACTTTGATATACCTTTAAGCGCTCATTCCAACTATTTTGAGCTTTTGCACACCTTCAAAGTGCTGGATCCTGAAAAGTTGATTCTCGTTCATGGTGAGGGTATGCTTTTTTCTTAGTGGGGGCTGATGGGAGATAAAGTTTGATCGGTTTTTCTTATGGGCGTAATTTAATAACAGACGGTTTATTATCGACCTGTTACGTTCTACCGATGTCCTTGTTTTGAATTTATCTTTATTGAATCTGCAAACGGTCTAAAATGAGCTTTAGGTTTATTCGAGAGCGTGTTTATAAACTTGGGGGGTGTTTATTTATATATGCCCTATAAAACCATTATAGCAAAAAATGATTACTTGAAAAGAGACACCATGGGCTTTTGCCATCAGTTTTATACTGGATATATGACGCGAGGGAATCCTGATTTTTTGAATATATTAAAAAACACTTTTAATCAAGAGCTCTACAGCAATTTGCTCACTGCAAGGGATAGAGTTGTTGGGATATTGATGAAAGACATTCCTGTCATTTTAGAGGAAACTGGATTGTTTAACAGTTTGGTGGTTTGTGTACCACGAGCAAAGGCTTTGAGCTATTATAAACCAGCACAATTGATGTTTTTAGAAGCGGTGAAAATCGCCATTAGCTGCATCCCATGTGTTGATGATGGGACTGATTGCATTATAAGAATAAAGAATACTAAAACAACTCATATTAAAAAGCAAACGAGCATTCCCAATGACGGGCCAGAACCATATAAAGGGATCACAAAAGATACATGTAAAATAGATAAAGGGAAAATAAAAGATAGAAGCATTATACTTATTGACGACATATATACCAAGCATGTTAACATAGATGAGGATTGTATTCAAGCGTTATTGGATAGCGGTGCCAAAGAAGTAATATTTTATGCAGTCGGATACACAATAAGACAAATACTGAGCATAGATAAAGACTTTATTAAAGCGGCATTAAGAACCGGTGAAGAAGTAATATTTTATTCGATTGGTGACGAATACGTGCAGAGGAGGAGAATATGAAATACTCAGAAATTGCATTAAAAGTATTGGCAGCAAAGGAATGCGGGCTTATAAGGACAACTACACAGTTTTGGAAACAGTTTGCTGATAGGGAAAAGTTTGAGAGTAAAATAATGAATGACGAGAAAGTTATTGAAATGTCAGAAAGGATTAAGACTGTTTTAGATTCAACAGTTGAAGGGGGAATTATTTGCGCGTTTGACGAGAATTTTGCATATATTAGTCCGAATATTAAAAACAAGGGTGATATACCATTTTTACTGTTTTATAGAGGGGACTTGTCATTATTGCAGAATTTCGAAAATAATGTAGCAGTAATAGGCCTTGTAGATCCGGATGAAGATATAATTAGGCGAGAAAAAGTAATAGTTAAAAAGCTTGTTGAAAACGGGTTTGTAATAGTGAGCGGCCTGGCTAAGGGATGTGATACGGTTGCCCATAAAACCTGTTTGGAAAATGGGGGAAAGACGATTGCGATTTTGCCTTCTCAGATAAACAAAGTATTCCCTGCAGAAAATCGCGAGTTAGCAGATGAAATAGTAAATAAAGGCGGATTGTTGATTTCACAGTACTATATAGATGCTTTATCTAAATATGAAATGATAAATCGACTGGTTTCACGGGACAGATTACAGGCTATGTTTTCCAAAGCGGTTATTTTAATTGCCAGCTATCGAAAAGGAGAAGGAGATAGCGGTTCGCGTCATGCAATGGAAGCGGCAATAAAATACGGCGTAGAACGATATGTGATGTTTAATAAAGCTAAAGATGAGGATAATATAAAATTTGGCCTGAACAAAGACTTTCTTAGGGAAAATAAGGCTAAAGTTTTAACCCATGGTTCAATTAATGAAATTAAAGCGATAAGGGTTTTGGATCCATCTCACGAAACCACATTGGATTTGAAGGGTGAACAGTTAAAGTTTTTTTGATAGTCTTTTTAAAAAGACAAATATTAACAAAATATGACGAGATATGCTATAATAACTACGGAAGATGTAAGGTAACTTATCGAGGGAAAAAGGGGACTATGCAGTATATGGATATATCAAAATTTATTGAAATAAAAAAACGGATACATGTTTTGCTTTCACAAATAGAAGATGTTTGTAGAAAACTTGATATACCCGAAGAGATAGAAAATATACAAAAAATTATAGCTGATCTGGAAAAGGTCAGCTTTCAAATTGTGGTGGTGGGCGAATTTTCTAGAGGCAAATCTATGTTTATAAATGCGCTGATAGGCAAGAGGATCTTGCCATCTTCTACAAAGCCTACCACAACTATTATCAATAGGATCGTGTATGGTGATGCGTTTAGGATTAAGCTATTTTTTAGGGAGCCTCAGGGATCAAACCGGCTGATATCGGAAGATGAGTTTAGAAAAATAGTAGCTCCTGAGGAACCCATAGAGGGAGATGAAGAGTCTCAAAGGGAATACAGAGAAAAAGTGGAGTACGTAAGTAATATAGAATATGCCAGAATAGAATATCCATTTCTGATGTGTAAGGATGGTATCGAGATTGTGGATACTCCCGGGACAAATGATATAGACTACCGACGGGAAGAGATAACGTATAAATTTATTCCTAATTCTGATGCGGCTATATTTCTGCTAAGTGCCAATCAACCCTTGGCGGAGTCTGAAAAGTTATTTTTAAGGGATAGAATTTTGGCTCAGGATATTCAAAAGATATTTTTTGTTATAAATTTTAAGGATAGATTAAACAGTTTTGAAGACGAACAGAAGGTCATTCAGCATGTGAGGAAGGGCTTAAGGGACTTAATTGATGAACCTAAAGTATTTCTGGTTTCAGCTAAAGAAGCTTTAAATTATAGAAGGATGTTGAACGGTGAGGCAAATGTCAAAGTTAAGATGAAAGATTTTGAATCCACCGGTTTTCCTGAACTAGAAAGGGCGCTGTCGGATTTTCTTGTATATGAGAGGTCAAAGGTCAAGCTATCAAAACCTGTGCAAAGGGGTATAAAAAAATGTGAGGAACTCATTAAGCATAAAGTCGATGTTGAAAGAGCAGCACTTGACCAGAAAATGACGGATTTAGAAGCGAAGATCAAAAAGTTAAGGCCTGAGATACAAAAATTCAAAAAATTTTCGTCAGATTTAATAAGCAAATTTGTGAGTTCGATGGAGGTATCCTATAGTTTTGTTGAAGAACAACTCAAGATTAAGTTAGAAGGAGTAGCTAGAGCCGCTGTTAAGTGTATAGATGAATATTCTGGTGAATTGACGTATCAAGCAGTTGCAAGAGCTGTTGAAAACTCGGTGGCACCACTCCAGACTGAGTTGCAAGAAAGTATAAGCAAAATGCAAAAGGAAGTAATCCAAAGTGAGCTTGAACGAATAAACAGGGTATTGGGGTATAATTGGGATAAGCTGGGAGATTACATTATTGAAAGATTGAAGTCGGAAGTTAGTAAGGTGCAATTTGAGATTGCACTGCCGGATTTAACAGATAAACAGGGGCTTCTAGTTATTGAGGAAAATAATAGGACGTTTATTGATTATGATGCCAGTTTTAAGAAGAAATACGCAAGTAGCTATTTTATTTATATAATTGCTGAGATTATAGCCAAAATTGCCGGTTTTGTAGAAATATTTATTAATAATATTATGGGTTATGGTAATAAACGACAAGAAATATTGGACATGTTAAGAATAAAAGTTGATCAGCGATATCGCGGAGCTATTCCAGGTGTATTAAAGACCTATCGTAAGCAATGGAATGATACGGTAAAGTCTTTGACCAAAAGCCTTGAGAAGGAGATAGATAGTAGGATAAAGTCTACCGAACAGCAATTTAATAATCTACCCAGACAAAAGAAAGATGAGGAGAAAAGTTATAATTTTTTATTTGAACAGGAACAAAAACTGCTTGCCATAAAACGAGAATTGAGCTTTATTTTTGATCAACTGAATGGGGGAGAGGATATTAATGTCGAGAGTATCCATTACCAGGATGGATTTAAAATCGCAGCTGGACAGGTTACTGAATCAAGTTATACCTGAACTGCCTGGTTCAGTAAATAAATCCCGCATTGATGAGCTTTTACATGATATTGAATCTGATTTCTATACAGTTGTGGTGGTGGGGGAATTTAAACGAGGTAAGTCTACATTTATAAACGCTCTTATAGGAGAAGATTTACTTCCTGTTGATGTTACGCCTACCACTGCTACGATAAATATACTGGCATGGGGAAAAGATAGAAGCCTAATGGTTTACAAAAAGAATGGACAAGTTGAGGAAATGCCGCTTACGCGACAATCTTTAGCGAGATTTATTATGGGTGCTGATTTTGATGCTGAGGATATTGATTTTTTGAAAATAACTTTGCCGGCTGATATTTTAAAGAACAAGGTAATGTTGGTGGATACTCCCGGGGTAGATGATATTAACCAACAGAGGGTGGAAGTTACATATGGATTTATTCCTAGAGCGAATGCGGTGCTTTTCTTGCTCGATGCTACCAGCCCGGTGCGAAGAACGGAAAAGGAATTTCTGCAGAACACTATTTTAAAAGAAGGAATGGATAATATCATTTTTTTAGCTAATTTTACTGATTATGTAGATCAAGAGGAACGGGAAGAGCTGTTAGAGGATATAAAAAGGCGGTTGCAAGCTGCTATAGGGAGAAAGGATCCAGCAGTATATTTATTATCTGCAAAACAGGCATTGGATGCCCGACTTAAGGGAGACGAGGTTGAACTTTATGAATCGGGTATTCTTGATATAGAGGCGCAAATCAAACAGCTTATAGAGAGTGTAGATAGGGAAGCGCAAAGAATAGAGCATTTTAAAAGACGGCTAAATAATATTGCTTATGACCTGCAACAGGAAATCCGATCGCTGATAAAGATTCAAAATAAAACCATTGAGCAGCTAAAACAGGAGTTACAGGAGATTGAAAAATATATAAATAAGAAAACCAGGATAAGAGCGATACTTGAAGAATATACTGCTGCTCGCGCGAAAGAGATGCAGGCAATTGTAAAAAAATCTGTTCATAATTTTGGGGAGAAACTGCGTGAAAGGATAATGCTCGAAGTGGAGAACTATGAAGGAGTTGATATAAAGGGCTTTGTTGAAAAGCAGCTACCTCTCAAAGTCAAGACTGAGATAAAACAGTGGTATGAGCAGTATACACCGGCTATTTACAAAATGCTTCAGAAATATGAAAAAGCACTGGTAACAGGCTTGGCAAAAGAATTCAATATAATGGCAACAAGATTGGATGTGCAATATGAGTATAGACAATCTTTTGATCTAGACGTGCAAAGGAACAGTTTATATTGTAATGACATAACAAGAACTTCTGTGGTAGCGGGTGCAATAGCCGGCGGTTTGAGCCTGGCTACGATATTAATAGGTATACCAATTTTATTTCCCATAGTCGGCATGGCAAGTTATCCGGTGTTAGAAAGAATGCTGGTAGAGAGAAAGATCCAGCAGGCCAAAGCTAAATTGAAGCCTATGTTAAATTATGCTTTGGATGATATTATTGCTAAATTCAGCCGATTTATTGAAGATATGGTATTGAATTCAATAAGGGACATTGAAGTGGCCGCTTTTAAACGATTTGATGAGCAGATCAAAAATTTACAAGCCCAGTTTGAACAAGAAATACAAAAGAGAAAGGAAAATAGGTATCAAGAAAGCCTAAAGATTGAACGGCTGAATGATGCTTATAAAGTGCTGGAAGATATAATTAATGATAGAAGTTTCTAGTAGCTTGCAAAGGGAGGAAAAGATAATATGGCAGAGGAGACAAAAAAAGATCTTGTAAATCCAATAAATGATGTTGTGTCCGTAAATAATGATGTTGTATTGGACACAGAAGGGATAGAGAGAGATGAATATGTGAAACATTCAGATGAAGAGATAGATGAAGCGTATACGATAAATATCCTTTCTTATGATAATCCTCTGGCTTATATAGATTTTTATCACATACCTCCGCTTATTTTTGAAGAATAGGTGGTGCTATGATAGGATCAAGGGTATTGCCCAATTTAATTGACGATAGAGTTGCATGTAGATATCAACGCCGCTTTAAGAAGACTATTAAGTACGCCAATCAAGTGTTTAAAAAGGTCCATAAAGAAGCTCAGAAGTATAATAAAGGTGGGTTTTTTAAAGACCTAATGGATATAAATGATATATGCAGATATAACAGTATGCCTATTTTAATGGTAGTTATGGGAGAGTTTAAAAGCGGGAAATCTACTTTTATAAATGCTTTGCTGGGGAAAGATGTTTTGATAACAGATGTAACTCCCACTACGGCAGTTGTAACTCTGTTGAGATATGGAGTAATACCTAAAATAATGGTTCATAAGCTAGATGGCACTGTTCAGCAGTTTCCTATTGAGATGCTTGCGAAACTTTCGGCTGAAAGTGATGATCAGTATGCAGATTTCAGGAAAAACATATACTATGTCGAAGTTTTTTTGCGGATACCGCTCCTTAAATATATTACCATAGTCGATACGCCAGGGTTTAATTCAATTAACGAGGCTCATACTCGTGCTACCAAAGACTTCATGGACAATGCTGATGTTGTGGTGTGGGTTTTTTCATACTCTAAGGCTGCAGCAAAAAGTGAGATAGATGTTATAAGCAGTATAGCTAAAAATATCAGAGTGCTAGGGGTCATAAATCGCATAGATGAACATGACCCTGAGGAAGAAGATTTGGATGAGTTTATAGAGAGTGTGGCTCGAAAGATAAAAGGCATGATGGATAAAGTGGTAGGTATATCAGCAAAAAAGGCGCGGGAGGCATTTCAAAGGCGAAGTCCACAGCTTTTAGAGGAGAGTAGATGGATCCAATTAATTGAACTCTTGAAAGAAGATGTGTTGATAAAAGGGACGGAATATAAGATAGCAAGAATTATAAGGAAGCTTGGACAAGAGATAGGCGCTGTTTATGAATTATACGGAAAATATAGAAAAGAGTATAATTATCTTTTGGATATCAAAGATGCTATGCAGGAGCTGGAAAAACAGTTTTATTTTTGGGAACAGTTAAGTAAAAATGAAAAGCCAGTAACACAATTTGCTGAAAGCTCACAGATTTCGATACCTCAAGTTCTGTATAGGATCAGAATACCGGGGTACGATTTTGCGAAGTTTCAATCTCGTAAGAACAAGCTTTTTGAAATGAGCCAGCAACTTGTACATAAAAGAGAGCTTCTAAGAAGGGAAAAGCGTAACCTGGAGAATAAGATAAGGGAGCATAAATACAGTGTAGAAGAACACAACCGAAAGCTAAAAAAGGCGACATTTGTAAGTGAGGAGATGAAAAATCGGGCATCATATTTAAGCCGAAGAACTGAATGGTTCAATAGTCAACTAGAAACCTTAATTGGTGAGTATCTCAATTTGGTCAGACAACTTGAGAATCTGGCTGATGAAATAAAATCTTTTTATGATAATATTATTGCTGCAAGTAAAAATGCTCATTCTTACCTTAAAAATAATAAATATGGTGTAGAATATGATGATTTGCATGATGCCATTAGCAAGATGTCATGGGTAAACGAATTTGGTGTGTATCTCAAACAGGATTTATATTTATGTTATTGTAAAAATGTAATAAAAATACGACAACAGATTTTGAAACATGCTGTATGTCAAAGAGATACTTTGCTGGAATCAGTGGAGGAGTTAAATCATTTTATCCAGAAAAGCCATGGTGAATTGTTTGGTAGTGATAAAGGAGTGGTATTAATTCAAACTCCTACAGCACCAGTGCCACAAAAAAGATTAACCAGGAGTTAAAGCGGGTGAAATAAGGTGTTAGAGCTTCTGATAATGGTAATAGTTGTTATTATCTGTCTTAGTTTGAGCGATAAAGCAGAAAAAGATAAGTCTACGTATGTAGTGAAAGATGTAGATCAGAAATTGAAGGAAAAGCTTGATAAACTACATAATCGGGCAGACAATTACTAGAAATAAGGAAGATGTTTATGATTATCACGAGGTTTAAAAACATAGGTAAAGCTCCATTATGTAATCTCAAAGCCAATACAGCTCCTTGTATTTGCGGAAAGAGTTTTTTACTATGCTGGCGTTGCACTGGAGTAATAATGGGGGTGATGATCAGCAAGATTATCTTCAATCTTTTGTTAAACATTACTATGAAATTATCGGCAAATTCTTTTTTGCTTTTTATGTTATTCATTTTACCAATGATATTGGACGGTACAGCGCAGTACTTTATGGGATATAGAAGTACCAATGTGAGGCGATTTATAACAGGTTTGCTAGCTGGGATAGGCATTGAAATATTCTTTTGAATGGGGAGGACGTACATGGATTACAAAGAGAGGCTGAGATTACTAAATGTGGAGTTGGAGCCTTCTGCTAAAAAGCGAAAAGCAACTACTTTTGAAGAGGCATTGGCCTATACGGATTCTGCATTGTCGGCATCCAGCCTAAACTTGGCCAGATGGATGGCAGAAAATTTCAATAAGAATTTTGATGCATATGACAGGGCGATTGACGGCGTTTACAATGCAACCCGCATAGGAGGGTCAATGTATCACCATCTATTAGACGGGCAGCATACCATATTGGGCGCTTTCAGGGCGGTGAGGGATGTAAGCCAGGATGATACTTTTGTGAGGGAGCTTGCCGAAGCGCTTGAGCATTTATTGAGGGACACTTCTTCCGTTTCGGGCATTAACCCCTTTTTTTCTTTGACTTCCCAGCAATTTGAGCGACTTGCCAATATCTGCTCTAGAATAGGGATCTCCAAACCGTATCTAGCCGATATTTTAACCGTAAACGGGCCTGAACTGATAGGCGGAGCATTAGGGTTGGTTGCTTCATTGGTTTTGGCCAAGGATGAGGACCAGTCCAAGCTGTCATTTTTATCGGGTTCGTACATAGTATCTGCCCTTATCACTGCTAATCCTCTCTTAGCTGCGGTTGCAGCTGCCGGACTGATACGTGCCATGAAGAACGCGGAAGATAAAAAAGAAGTCTTGATAAAAGCGGGTAAGGGTTCAATCGTGTCGGGAGGTTCCGTACTGTTGACGGGGATTATAGGCGGCCCCTTGTGGCTCAATTGTATGGCTGCGATATCAACTGCTGCAGCCATAAAGTATATGCTGGATAATCCCCAAAAAGCATTGGAAAGGGCAAAATCGACTATTAGATCTGCCAGCGGACTATTAGCAAAGGTATCCCAACAACCCGAAGTGAAGGGATGGAACTATGAGGCAAGTTATTGAAGATATTGTAAACCTTTCCTGTTTTAATGATGTGTTTATGAGGCTTTTTTCCAAAGATGAGGAAGCTGCAAGGAGCATATATGATTCACTTAAGGCAACGGTGGAAAAAACGCATGCTGTGTTGAAAAAGAGATGGATTTCTGAAAAAAGCCTTACGGTGGCGATACTTGCAGAGATCATAAAGGTGCAGGAACATGCAAAACAGTATTCAAAGCTTTTGAGCGATATGCGCAAAGCGCAAGAGGATATTGTAGTAAAGGCTAATCGTGTTTATGAACAATTTTTCGAAGGTGTTTATGATGAAATGGATGTATATTTTGAGGCTAAAAAGAAAGCCATGATAGACGACGTAGTTGAGAATGTAAGCTGGCATACCGGTATGGCCGATACTGCAAGGAAAGCCGGCGGCATTGTCAACAAGGCGATCAAAGAAATAAATCACATTTCTGAGAAGGTGCTCAAGAAAGAAGTAGATTTGGGCGAGATAGACAGCAGGACATATATTGAAAGGCTTTTGGACAAGCACCTTGATAAGAAGCAGGTAATCAAAGACATATCCGAAATATTTCAAAAAAATGCGAAAAAGTGTATAGAAAAATGGTCGCAGGAGATAAAAGGGACATTTCCTCAAATTGTGGATTTTGAACCTAAACTGTTGTTTAAAAGCATAAACGATATAAAATCTTCATCGCAACTTGACAATGTTCAGCAGGTGGTGCTTACGGGAATGGGTTCTGCAGTGGTGGGGACCGTGTCTTTGGCTGCCGGATGGCATACCCTTGCATATTCGCTTATGAACGTATTCCCGCCTATCGCTGCTTTTACTGCTGCCGCTGCAGTGGTAACCGGTATACTTACCAAGGACAAGTCTGTAGAGAGTTATAAGAAACTGGCTGCGGAATCGGTAAATCAGTTTTATCGTGAAGTGATATTGTTTATTGAAACTGTAAAAATAAACGAATTGGGTAACAGGACCTTTAGAAGCTATATTAAGGATTTGTTTGATAAAGCCGCACAACAGGCTTTAGAGGGATATAAGAGGGGAATGTGTATCTCGTGCAATTTGACAGAAGATGATTATGAAGCATTGCTCCATGCTTTTGACAAGCATCTTCAGCTTTTGTATGATGCACTGCCAGAGGAAGTATCAGAGGTGTTATCGGTTGATTAGATAAAGGAGTAGATATTTTATTTGATAGTGAAGAGTTTAAAGAAATAATGAGTAATATTTTGGGAAGTTTTGATTTGTAGAATCAAATATATATTTAGCCGAAAATTTGCAAGCAAATGCGAGATAACCTGTAAAGTACATTCAATAAAGCTTCTAAACTTTTCAAAAGTGTACATATTAAATCAATGAATTGGTGGAGCGTGTTAAACAAAGAATATTAGATCTATCAGTATTTATAGAGAACCTAATAGCTTAGATGGTATATTTCGTAGTCATTGTGGTAATAGATTATGATAATAGATATTATTTAATTAAGCTGTGGAATGTATTTGGGTAAGCGTCAAACGCTGGCAGACAGCACTAAGATCTATCAGGCTTCTTACCGCCTAACCATTTATCAAAAGCATTGGAGATTTCAATCCTAAATTCTTCATCCGACAGGCCAAGGGCAGTTC
>Ga0134099_1002048_pt1 | contig 17494 bp, 15 predicted proteins | sample 10_taG_2_FD_105482 | JGI IMG/M metagenome (GOLD analysis project Ga0134099, IMG submission 105482) | Switchgrass degrading microbial communities from high solid loading bioreactors in New Hampshire, USA - 10_41_5_180_A2 metaG | ecosystem: Engineered > Bioreactor > Semi-continuous > Anaerobic >...
TACCTGTGAAGCCGGTGTGGCCGTACGCCCTGTCTGAAATGAAGTCACCGCCTGAAGAGAATGTGGGCGATTTCAGCATCCAGCCGAGGCCCCTCCTCTCGCCTGCGGCGGCATGTTCTTGAATCGCGGTGCGTACCGTGCTGGAGGACAGAATGCGCGTTCCATTAAGCTGGCCTTCGCCGAGCCACATGGCAGCGTACTTGCAAGTGTCCCAAACGGTGCTGAACAACCCGGCGTGTCCTGCCACTCCTCCCAGAGCCAGGGCGTTTTCGTCGTGGACCTCGCCCCACATGATCTTGCCGAGGTCGGCCCGGTACTCTGTGGCGGCTATGCGGTGGCGGAGCGACGGGTCGGGTTTAAAGCACGTCTCCGTCATCCCAAGCGGCTCGAACACAATCTCCCGAGCGAGTTCCGCCACAGTCTTGCCCGTGAGCACTCGTACCAGCTCTCCCATCATAATGAAGCCGAGATCGCTGTATACGACCTTGAGACCAACCACGCTCTCGCCTAACGGCAGAGCGCAGATGTCGGCTATTATGTCGTCGCCGAACAGGCCCTTCTCCCAGAAGCGGATGTGGTCGGGCAGACCTGAAGTATGGGTCAGGAGGTGTCTTAGGGTGATCTTATCCTTGCCGCCCTGGCCGAACTCGGGGATGAAACGGGAAAGCGCGTCGTCCAAGCGGAAATAACCCTCTTCGCAGAGACGGAGGATCACGGGGGTGGTCGCCACTACCTTCGTCAGTGACGCCATGTCGAACATTGTGTTCGGAGTCATGGCTATGCGTTCGGGCTCCCTTGAAGCCCATCCGAAGGCTCGAGGGCCGATGATCTTCCCGTTTCTGACGATGGCTGCCACCGCTCCAGGAAGGTCTCGCTCTCCGTCACCGACAGCGCGGCGCACCACGTCGAAGGCTTCTTCCACTCTCCGGCTGTCCAGGCCGACTTCTTCCGGCAGCGCTTGAGGAAGCCTGTCAGTCTTGGCCGCGCACCGGGGAGAGGTGACGCATGCCTCCAGAGCAGAGGCGCTAACCGGGTGCCGGGGAGAGGTGTCTGGCTCCTCCGAAGCTGAGGCATCGCTTGCGCGTCCTGCCTTATTAAGGACGGTTTCCACGGTCTTTCTTATTGTCCCGTTGTTGGATTCCAAAGCCGCCCTCGCGTCATCGGGCCCGAGCCCCGTGAGTAGCATGACAAGAGCAACGTCCAGAGCGCCTCCGCAATCCTCAAGGGCTTTTCCGGCTGTCTCCGGAGATTTGCCGGAGGCTTCAGCCAGAATCCTCAACGCCCGTCCAGTGAGCTTGGTATTGCGGGGAGCGGTGCCTGCCATGAGGTTGGAGTACGTCCGGCCCATGGCAATCATCGAGGCAGTGGAAATCATGTTGAGGACGAGTTTTTGGGCGGTTCCGTTCTTCATCCTGGTTGAGCCCGCCACGACTTCAGGGCCGACGTCCACGAAGATGGTGAGTTCCGCTGCTTCGACTACCGGTCCGGAATCATCGCCTACTATAGCCACGGTCTTCGCGCCTGCGGAGCGCGCTTCTCTCAAGACGCCCACCACGAAGGGGGTGCGTCCTGAAGACGCCACGCCGATGACCGTGTCGGAGGCGCATACTCCGTGAGCCCGTAGTTCCCTCATACCGCCGGCTTCGTTGTCTTCCGCCCCCTCGTCGGCCGTGAACATGGCCTTGGGTCCGCCGGAAATCAGCGGGACGAACCTTTTGCCCAAGTCCCCGTAGGTCGGAGGGAGTTCGGCGGCGTCCAGCACCGCCAGCCTGCCGCTGGTCCCTGAGCCCGCGTAGAACACCCGGCCTCCCGAGGACAACGAGGCGGTGACCCAGTTTACCGCCTGCTCTATTTGCTTGAGGCTTCGGGCGACCGCGGATGCTACCCGGTGGTCCTCCGCGTTCATCACTTCTAGCATCTTGGCTACCGGCCAGGTGTCGATACCCCTGGTCACCGGATTATTCATTTCTGTTCTAGGGTGCGCCACGATCTAGTCCCTCTTTTCTGGACTTTGTTGGAGCGAGTATTCTCTAGCCAGTATTGCCGCGCCCTCACACGGCGGAAGTGACGGCCAGCAAAGTGAAACGCCGGGCATCATAGTTTCCGCGTGCTTGCGCAGCATGTCAACGTAGGAAGGGTTCTTAAAGCATCCGCCTACCAGCGCGATGCTGGGTGCGTCTAATCCGAGAGAGCGGGATACCGCTCGCGCCATCAGGGCCAACTCCCGCGCTTCCGCGTCCAGAATGCCTGCGGATACGGTGTCTCCAGACGCTGCCGCGTCGAAGACTACCCTGGATAACCCCGCGATCTGCGTGCGGTCCATCCCGTGCATGCGTCCCAATAGGTTGCCCGGCTCGTCGGCGCCCAAGACCTCCATGAACTTGTCCATGAGGCAGCTTTTTTCGAGGCGGCCCTCGTGAGACTTGATGGCGGCCCTAAGCCCCAGGATGGCTATGCTGTATGCGCTTCCTTCATCTCCTAGGAGGGCTCCCCAGCCCCCCGCGGAGGCGTACTTGCCGTCCTTCACGCCTATGCAGTTGGAGCCTGTGCCTGCGATGATGACCATCCCGTCGCGGCCCTTGTGCGCCGCTGCCAGAGCCGAGTGTGTGTCCTCCACGACGAGGAGAGGTATGTCACCGGTGATGGGTTTCAAGGCCGTACGTATTCTTTGTCGGTCTTGTTCGCGTCCCGCTCCGGCAAGGGCCGCGCAGACGGCTGATAGATCGTTAAGGGACAGACCAGCGGCCGAAAGAGCCTGGTCCAGCGCTGTCTTGACCGAATCTTTGAGTTGGGATTCTCCTCCGTAGTGGACGTTGCTGGGTCCTCCGCGCCCTGTCCCTAGGACCTTTCCCTGGTCGTCGGTGACGCAGGCTTCGGTGGAGGTCCCTCCACCGTCTATTCCCGCGAAATACCTACCGGTAGAGGAGGTATTGTTGCCTTTTGTCATCGAATTCTCTTGCCTCCTTTTGCCAAGTCGCCAACAGGGAATCGGGAGACGCTCCGGCGAGCAGGGCCTCGCTGAGCGCGGTCCCGCCTGAAAGCAGGTCTAGCGAATAATGGGAACCCGGCGGGCGTTCTCTGACGCGGAATTCCGGGAACGTATCCCTCAGCGCGAATAACAGCCTCACGCCCAGCTCGACCGGCGCGAGCTTGTGGCGGTCCACCACATGGAATTGGACTCCCTGACACTGTGTCCCCTCGTGCTTGCCTGATGACGGGGTGAAAAAGGTGGGGCGGATCAATACTCCCGGCAGGTCCAGGGCACGTAGGGTGGACGCCAGCTTGCGCCCGTCAATCCACGGCGCTCCTACGGTTGTGAAAGGGGTCGCGGTTCCGCGTCCTTCAGAGACGTTTGTCCCTTCGAGTAGGCAGGTCCCGGGGTATAAGAACGCCATCTCGGTGGTAGAGGCCGCGGGTGATGTGGGTACCCACGGGCGGCCCGTGTCTTCCCAATACATGTGACGGCGCCATCCTTCCATCCGGACGATCTCAGGTTCGGGAAGCCCCTTTTCCGACGCAACCATACGGGCGATTTCCCCGAGCGTCATCCCGTGCCGAATGGCGACATTTGCTCCGCATACGAACGACAAGTGCCCGGGAGAGGGCAGGTTGCCTTCCACAGCCAACCCCCCGAGCGGGTTTGGGCGGTCAAGCACGGTGAACGGGATTCCTGCCTTCGCGGCGGCTTCCATGGAAAGCAACATGGTAGACATGTAGGTGTAGTAACGGCACCCGATATCCTGGATGTCGAACACGAGCCTGTCCAGGCCAGCAAGGCTTTCGGGCGACGGCGATGTCCTATCCCCATACAGGCTGTGGACCTGCAGTTCATCGTGCTGGCGGGAGGGTACGGAAAGCCCGTCAGGATGATCGCCGTAGAGCCCGTGTTCGGGAGCGAAGAGGCATCCGATCCGGTAGCCGTTCTTGCGCAGGATATCGAGGTTCTGGTCCAAATGGGCGTCCAGCCCCGAGTGGTTTGTAACGAGTCCCAAACGTTCGTTTTTGTGGAGGCCGGTTGAGACCATTACTTCCAGACCAACTAAGAATCCCAAGACACGTTTCCTCCTTCAAGAGGCACTTATCTTGGGATTCTATGAATTGGGATGACTTTCCTTTAGGCCGGTGCGCGTCGTTCCGGGTTATTGGCGGATCCGGCGTTCCATACAGCCGCGACCGGCTTCCTATCGCTCTTTAGCGACGAGCCTTGCCGGAAGCGCCTTGAGCAGCGCGAACGACAACACCGTGTTAATACCCGCGTGAATCAAGTTAAACGGGACGATAATCGGGATAATCATCCCCATGATGGCGCTCCTCGGAAGCCCGGTGTAAATCGGGGTGATCAGCAGATTAAGCGGCACCATCAAAGCGATCCTGGTCAGTATCCCTGCCAGCATGGCCAGGTGAGTCCGGTCTGTTTTCTTGGATATCCATCCAATCACCAGCACCATGCCGCCCGAGGCGATGAAGTGCATAAGCGCACCCCACGGTCCGCCTTCCCCGGTCAACAGAACAAAGAGCGTGGCGTTGGCAAACGCCGCGGCGACGCCGGCCGCTGGTCCGATAATGACCGATGCCAGGATAATGGGCAAATCTCCCGGCGAGTAGAGCAGGTATGGCGCCGCGGCTAAAACAGGGAAGTGCACAAAGACTTCCAGAACCAGAGACATCGCGGTAAGAATTCCGAGAAGCGGTAGATCCTTGCGGTTCATTTGTAGTTCCCCCTTACGTAGTATCAAGGGGGACCCCCGGGGAAAATCTGTCTCCGATCTTCCAAGATCTTCTACCATCCGGACTATACCGTCGGTCCCGGAGTTCCACCGGGTCAATCGCTGTCGCGAGTCGCGGACTTTTACCGCCGGTGAGGAATCGCGGCCGTAGCCGCTCACCTCGCCCCGAAGATCCTCTCCACAATGGACACTCTAGCACGAAGTAGGGGCCAGTTCAACACCGGGTTGTTCGGGAGGTTAGCCAAGCCGGTCGTCCAGGGTTTTGAAAACCAACGTGACCCGAGGCCCACTCCGAGTTTGTGTGATAGGATCTTCACCAGAGGATGTTACCGATACGGTTGGACGGTCATTTTGCATACCGCTACGGCTAGGAGGACACGAATGAGCAACGGTAGAGGCCGCACACTAAAGGGGCTTATGGTCCGATCCACTCTCACTCCGGAAGACTTCGCGCAAGTATACTCGATTCTGGACGTGGCTCCGCTGGACGGTGACTGCGGCGGCCTCTGCGAAAAGAGATGCTGCCAGGAGTACGAGCCCGGCGTGGGGATGTATTTGCTTCCCGGCGAGGACTGCATGTTTGACGGAAACGAACCGTGGCTCGAGTGGAGACTCCAATCCGCATCCCACCAAGATTTCCCTCCGGAATGGGACGGTATGGTCTATTTCGTCATGTGCCGGGGCACGTGTCCTCGAGAGCGACGACCCATCCAGTGCCGGACCTTTCCTCTCATGCCGTACCTTGATCCGGAAGGGAACCTTGAGGTGCGCCTGGACACCTTGACAGGATCGCTGCTCTGCCCGATGGTCCGCTACCCGGAGTCCTACCCGCTGAGGAAGGAATTCATGGACGCGGTCTTGTCCGCTTGGCGCATCCTGATCAAAGACCCCCTGATTAGAGCCGATGTTCTCTGGCAATCGAGAAAGCTGGACCAAGACAACCTGTCACCCTGGCGGAAGCTCTTGTCGTGGCGGAAACGAAAGTAACGACGGAAGCAACAGTGTCGGTTCCTGCAAAATCCTCGCGAACAGGGACGGCCGCACATTACACAAGCATCTTGATGCTACAATGGACTGTAACCCCGTTGTGTCGGCACTCAATTCTGGCGAACTAACTAGATGATTCCGGGGAGGCTACGAGGTGTTGACCGACCAGCTCAACCATCCGGTACTGGGACCTATCTACGCGCTGGTGGCCGGCATTCTGACTTCGGCCAGCCCTTGCGCTATAGGCGCTATGCCGTTGTTGGTCGGGCATATGGCCGGGGCACGTGGGAAGGCGAGGGGTCGAGACCTCGCCCTTTTTGTGCTCGGAATGTCTGTCAGCCTTACTGCCGCCGGCTTGGTGGCGGGATTGCTCGGCAGGTCCATCTCTCTGAGCGCTCCTTGGTTGAGGGTGGTCGCGGGGGCGGGTTTCTTGGTTTTAGGACTCGTTTATCTTGGAGTATTTGAAGGCTCGCGCACGTGTCCGGTTCCTTCCGGGGCCTTGAGCCAGGAAGGCCAACGTACTTGGCTAACCAGCGTTTCCATGGGGCTCATGTACGGCATTTCGGCGTCCCCATGCGCGACCCCCGCTCTCATCACGATTCTGGCTCTGGTCGCGACAACCGGATCGGTCCTAAGGGGAGGCTCGCTCCTCTTGGCGTACTCGCTGGGCCAGTCCATGCTGGTGATCGCGGCCGGATTGGCCACGTCCAGACTTAGAGATTTCCTAAGCTTCGGCAAGAACGCTTCCATCCTGCCCTTGCTGCGGAAGATCGGAGGCGCCATCATATTCGCGTTTGGCCTGTATATGTTGTTAACTCAGTCGGGCCTGCTCTAGGCCTCCTAAGGAGTGAGTCGCGTGGATGAATCTAGAACGAGGCCTGTGCTGACGATAGTAGGTATACTGTTCCTGGCTTTAGCGGTGTCCCTCGCCACGTGGTATCTGCGAGGCAGGAACACCGGACCCGACCAGCCGCTTCCCGACATTGGCGCCGGTGAATTCGCTGACTTCCTTGGCAGCGGGAAGCCGGGGATCATAGAGTTCTACACCGATACGTGCCAGTGGTGCGCTCTCTTGGAGCCTGAACTCGCTGAGGTTAGGGCCAAGTACGGCGGCAAATTGCTTGTCGCGAAGATGAACGCTCAGAACCACTATACTTTGGCCACGCGATACTCGGTCAGAGTGGTCCCAACTATGATATTCTTCAATAGATCGGGCAACGTGCAGTCCACGATCGAGGGCTTCATGGAGGCCGGCGATATAGTCAAGCTAATTGAGAGTATGGGGATAGCGCGATAATGTCTCAAGTTACGGCCGATATTCTGCTTCTCTTGGTTACCCTTGTGTGGGGCAGTACCTTCGTGCTAGTCAAGAACGCTATAGAGACTATGGGGCCGCTTACTTTCCTGGCGGTGAGGTTTTTCATAGCGGGAACGGTCCTTTTGGTTTGGCACGCTGTAAGGAACAGGACGAACTCCAAACCCATCGATGAGAACCGCGAGATCGTCGGCGATACGAAAAGGCACTCGCCCAACAACAGGTTTTACGTTGGAGGAGTGTTGGCCGGGCTCGCTTTGGGTTTCTCCTATGCCATGCAGACTCTCGGGTTGGTCACCGTACCGGCCGGGAAGGCGGCGTTCATTACAGGGTTGTACGTGGTCTTGGTACCGATCGGGGCCGGGCTGCTTCTAAGGACCGCTCCGGACCTGGCTTCGGTCATCGGAGTGTCTTTGGCTACCGTCGGCTTGGCTCTTCTGTCACTCCAGTTTCCTTTGAGCATCGCTCCGGGTGACTTCCTCGTCCTGATGTGCGGGGTTGGGTTCGCTGCCCACATCCTCCTGGTGGGAGTGTACTCCAACGAAGGCGATCCGGTGTTGTTCACGGGCATCCAACTTATCGTCGTCGCCTTGGGTACCGGCCTCGGAGCGCTCATCTTCGAACGTCCGCTGTTCGTCCCCAGCTCCGCTTGGGGAGCCATCATCTTCACCGCGCTGGCTGCCACGTCTTTTGCTTTCCTAATCCAAACCGCGATGCAAAGATACACGTCCCCTACGCATACGGCCCTGATCTTCTCGGCCGAACCGGTATTCGGAGCCGTGTTTGCCTGGCTCTTGACGGGAGAGACGTTAAAGGGACGGGAGATCCTGGGGGCTGTGTGCATACTTATCGGCATGCTCGTATCGGAACTGAGGAGCATACAAAAGCCGAGCCCGGTCCCGAGTACATCCGAAGACCGGGCCGTTGACGCCTAGATTTAGCCGGAGGCTACACTTGCGGTCGCGCTAACCGCGCTTCCTACACCGCCGCCAGGTTGTCGATGAACGCCATCACCATCTTGATGCCGTTTCGGTAATCCACCAGCCGTATGTTTTCATTTGGCCCGTGGTTGTTCGAAGCCCAATAGCCTACGCCAAACGAAACCAAAGGCAGGTTGAGATACTTCCGGAAAGGATGCATGGGTCCTGAGCCGCCCTGTGTCGGCGCGATAGAGGGAGACTTGCCGTAGACCAGCTTCGCGGCCTTGGCCGCCGCTTCCACTACAGGATGGTCTGCCGTGGTCTTCACCGGGTAGTCCATGCTTACCAAGCGCACAATGACATCATCAAACCCCTTGCCGGCCAGGTGTTTCTTTAACTTGGCCAGAATGTCGGCAGGGTCTTGGTTGGGGACCAAACGGAAGTCCATCTTGACCAGGGCCTTTGAAGGCAGCACAGTCTTCTGACCCTCACCCAGATAGCCGGCTCTAAACCCGCAGATATTGGCGGTCGGGCTGAACAGCGAACGGACCCTAAGGTCAAGCCCCGAAAGCTCGAGAAGCGGCGACTTGACTCCGATGGACGCGCGCCTGTCGTCTCTCTGGCTGTCTCCTTGGGCTCTTAGCAGCTCCAGCTCGGTATCGGTGGGGTCGAGCACGTCGTCGTAGAATCCCGGGATCAGGATCCGTTCGTTCTCGTCTTTGATGGTGGAAAGAGCCCAGACCAAACGCCACGCGGGGTTGGGTACGCTGGACGCGGCTCCCGAATGCATATCCGAAGGCGCTCCCCGGGTCTCCAGTTCCACGTACAGGATCCCTTTGACTCCCAAGTACATGCCCGGGATTTCTCCCCGTCCCATGTACCCCGATTCCCATACACCGTAGTCCGCTCGCAGGAGGTCCGCGTTTTCCTGGATGAAGGCCGAAAGGTTTGGACTCCCGATTTCCTCCTCGCCTTCGATAAGGAATTTGACCGTAAGCGGGAGTTCGCCCCTCAGCCTAAGGAGAGTCCCGATGGCTTGAATGCGCGAGCAGGCATGTCCTTTGTTGTCTGAGACGCCGCGGGCGAAGATCTTCCCATCTCTGATTTCTCCCGAAAAGGGAGGCGATACCCACTCGTCCAAAGGGTCCGGGGGTTGGACGTCATAATGGTCGTAGAACAGCACCGTCTTGTCGGATTTGCCTTTAACCTCACCGTAAACGCAGGGATAACCCTTGGTGGGTATGATCCGCGCGGAGATGCCGTAGGACTCCATCATCTGCCGGAAATGCTCGGCCATCTCGCCCATTCCTACGTTTTGAGCGGCGATGCTGGGCTTCTGGACGGCCTTTCGCAGCTCGTCCACGAATTGGCCGAAATGGGCGTCAACGTATTGGAACTCACCGTTGTCCATTGTCATAGCCCTCCTTGACGGTTGTCCGAACCGGTTTCGGTTCAGAGTTCCAGGTGTCGTATTAGGTACGGAGTCACAAGCATGGCCGCGAAGGTCAGGGCGATTAGCAGCAGGATCACCTTGTATGACCAGTGCTTGAGTAGCAAGCGCATCCTGACCCCGAACTGAGGCCTAGCGAAGAACTGCTTCAGTAAAGAACGGAATTCCAGCCACAGTTCTTTGATATACCGCCTGTTGATAACCAGGACGGTCAGTACCAAGAGGTGGACGACAATCAGCAGCAATAGGAGAGTGTACGGAGAAGACGCTGCCAAGAGTAACGCCGCTACGGTGAGGAACCCGTTGCAGACCGCGTGCACCAACATCGTTGCCAGCAGGGAGGATTGCCGTCTTAAGATCGATAAGAGCATCCCTGCCAAGAACGCGCTGGGGATCCCCAATGGGTGGTGGAAACACGCGAATATCAGGCTGGGAAAGACCGCGGACCAACCGGTGTTCCAACCCGTGAAGCACTCGTAGCAGAAACCGCGGAAAACCAGCTCCTCGACTACGGGAGCAACAACGGCTGTGGCAATCAGAGCCTGGGGGAGAGAGAGCCCAGTGCCCGCGGACGGGAACATCTCTCCCCAGCCGGAGAGGCTTCCGCCTGACAGCAAATCGATAGCGACCATGATGTCCACTTCGATCACTTTCACGGACAAGTAAACGAGCATAGATGTTACGAGGAGGGCACGGGGCACGGGTGTCAACGGGAAGGCTCTCGACAGCGGAACCCCGCGTTTTCGGGTGTAGCGGACCGCTAGAAAGACCATGGGTAACATCCCAATCAAAGAGACCAGGAACGCGTGGTTTACTACGATGCCCACTACGTTGCCAAGCAGCGTTCCCAAAGCAATGACTATGCCTGCGTCCTCCGGGCGGAGGGAAGGCACGTTTTCTTCGGGCTGGCCCGGGATGTCATCAAGAGTGCCCGGCTGGGGCCCGGGAACGGAACCGGGGTTCTCCGCCACTTTAGATCCTCCTCACAACAATCAATTCCTCACTCAGTTTCTGTATTCACAATTCTGATACCTCTTTCGGGTCGCGTGAGTCGCGAAGCGCGAGCTCCCCGGTTGCCCTGACCGTTCGAACTCATGTACAGTTTATAGACAGGAGGTGGGATCCTTGGGCCTGTTGGAGTCGCAAAGAGAAGTGTTGTTGGCCGCCGGTATGGGAGTCATGCGCGCGTTTGCCGTCATCGTCCTGGCCGCCCTCGGCGTCAAGCTGGGGGATTCGGTGATAGAGAAGCTCTTCAAGGAAGCCGCCGAGGTGAGAGGGCCTCGCTTGGACGACAGCAGGGCAAGAACCCTGAAAGGCCTGATGAAGAGCGCCCTGCGCTATCTGGCCTTCGCCATCGCGTCCATAACCATCTTGGAGATCGCGGGCATCGATACTAAGGCTTTGCTGGGTGGAGCCGCCATCTTAGGTCTGGCGGTCGGCTTTGGCGCGCAAAGCCTTGTTAAGGATATCATCACCGGGTTTTTCATCATCTACGAGCGTCAATACGACGTGGGTGACTACATAACCGCCGCGGGCCTCTCGGGCATAGTCGAAGAGATTGGGCTCAGGACCACCAGGCTGAGGGATTGGTCGGGCGATGTCCACGTGATTCCCAACGGCCTCGTGGACAAGACTACCAACAAGAGCAGGGCCGAGGCCCGAGCGTTGGTAGAGGTCAGTATCGCCTTCGAGGAAGACGTCGAGAAGGCCATATCGGTCATGCAGGCAGCTTGTGACGAGGTAGCGAAGGCCATGCCCGTCATAACCCAAGGGCCTAGAGTCCTGGGCGTGGCGCGCCTTGACGCCTCAGGTGTCGTCTTGAGCGTCTGGGCCCGAACCAAACCCCTCGAGCAGTGGGGTGTGGAACGGGCGCTAAGGCTCAAAATGAAGGAAGTGCTCGAACAGGCGGGCATCCGGCTATCCTATCCCAGAATGGTCGTCTACCACGTAAATGAGTTGGCTGAGTACAGCGAGGGCGATAGACTCGCGCACGCCGACGCGAATGCTTCCAAGGAGGCGCGAGAAACTGGATAAGCCGGCGGATAGGACAGCGGATAAGACAGCGGATAGGGCGTCGGACAAACGAGCGCGGATAAGCCTTGGTAGCCTATTGCCCGCCGTGATAGTTAGGCGCCGGGACAGGTTCACCGCGGTGATTAGAGTAAGGGAAACCGGAGTAGGAGAGACGGAAGCTCTCGCTCATATCGCCGATTCAGGCCGCCTTAAGGAACTGGTGTATCCCGGAAACCTGGGGATGGTGAGGAAGGTTCCGGCCCCGGCCGGCGGATCGCCGGCTGCCCGTGTCACTTCCTACGACTTGGTCCTTGCCTGCGCCGGAACGGACTCCGAGGGCAAACGCTCCTGGGTCTCAATTGACACGCGATACCCGAACAAGGTCTTCGGATACGCGCTGGTGAACCGCGTAATTTCCGAGTTCGCCGGCTATTCCGAGGTCCATCCCGAGTTCTCCTACGTCCATGAGCAAGACCCCGGAAACCGCGTCCCAAAGAGCCGCCTTGATTTTCTCCTTCGCGGGGAGGGCCTGCCGCCGGCTTTGGTAGAAGTGAAGTCGGTTACCCTGTGCGTGAACGGGAAAGGATTGTTTCCCGACGCCCCTACCGTGAGGGGAGCTCGCCACCTTCGGGAACTCATGCGGGCCGTCAAAGAAGGTTACCGGGCCTACGCCGTGTTTATCGCCCAGCGTTCAGATATCAGGACAATTTCTCCCAATCGGGAGACAGACCCCGGTTTCGCCGACGCGCTAAAAGAAGCCCAGAGAAACGGGGTCCGTCTCCTGGGCTTCAGTTGTTCGGTCACTCCGGAAGAAATCGTTTTCGATCCTTCCGGTCTTCCGGTAATCCTCAGCTAGTAGCGCTAAGTTCGTCAGGGCTGCCAAAGGCTTTCGGCTGTTGGCCTAATCCTTAGGGGAGCTCGTGGCCCTCAGCTAGAAACCCAACTTCTCGTTGACAACGACCACCACGAACTTCTTCTTACCCAAAGGAGGCGCCTCGATGATGGTCGTCACCCTGCACGATTTCGGGCTGCACTGGGAGCAGTCGATTGCCTTCTGACACGGGGTATCCAGGTTCAGCCTCTTGTAGTTGACAGGGGCCGCGTACCTATAGATCCTTTCCATGGCTTCAGGTATGCCTTTGACCAGCTTGTTGTAACCGCATACCACGATGCTGATCTTGGGCCCGAAGATCATGGAAGCTACTCTGTTTCCGCTCCCGTCGCTGTTCACCAACGCGCCCGCTTCGGTGAGGGCGTTGGAACTTGAGAGGAAGACATCCGCGGTGACCTGGGCATCCCTTGCCGCGGCTCTCTCCGCGGGGGACTTGGAGGCGTCCCAATGGTCAAGGACTGTATGTCCGGCAGCCTGGAGGGCCTCAGGAAGGCCTAGCTCCCTCACTGTTACCGAACCGCCCAATCCTACGGTCACGGTCGATTTCTCCGGAATTTCGGACATCACCAGTTTCTTGGCTTCTTCGCTTGTCTCGGCAAAGTAAGCGGTGAAGCCGTTCTTTTTGAGGGCTTCCACGCAGTTTAGGGCCCTCTGCCGGTTAAACCACTTTTCCGGCGCGTACGTGTCGGTGGTCACTAAAGTCACCTCCGGATCCTATGACAAGCCCAGGTAGTCCGCTATGTTGGCTTTGTCTACCTTCACGGGGCGGATCTTGCCGTCAAGGGCTGTCAGAAGGCTGGTAACGCCCGGACCGTGTCCTGAGACGTTGGAATCTCCGTGCACGACGATGCCGATAATGACGGCTCCGCGCCTGTAGCTCCTGCCGTAGAACGAAGAGGAGTCTTGGATCGCCACGATGTCGCCCAGACGGATCTTGTCTAAGCCCAGCTCGGCTAGGCGTTCGCGTTCCATGGATGTAATGTCGTAGTCCCCTCTCTCAGCGGACGAGGCTCCGAGTCCGCTTCCCATGAACTCCGGCGGGACTATATGGGCAACGGGCACTTCGAGGACTCCATCTTTCTCAACGATCCCCATTTTGTGAAGGAAGCCCGGGTCCAAGTTCATGCATTTCACGGAGGGGTAATCGGAAAGCTCCAGCCCTTGCCCAAAGGCTCGCACGTTGATCTTGTCGCCTATCTGGAGCTTCTCCAGAGTGTCCTGGTCAAAGTGGATAATGACGTGTTCGATCCCGCCGTGCTTGCCGGTGACTACGCCTTTGGCTCCTTTGGCGTCCCCCGAGATGACGTACGCGGTGTTTCCCACACAAGACAAAGTGTTGTACCCTGAGTTGGCCTTCTCGTCCTTGTGCTTGGTGCTGACCCCGGGCTCCACGTGGTCGCCCGCCAGGCCAAACGCGCAGTCTCCAACCTTCACGTTGTAGGTGATCCCGCCGGTGCCGGGGGTTACCCTGACGACTCCGTCAAAGCAGATCCTCGGGGCCGACGCGGGCGATGATATTTCGCCCTGAACAGAGAGCATGACCAGTTTGTCTTCATTGGTTCTAAGCATTCCGGTTCCTCCCGTCATTGTGATGTCTAACTCTTACTCGCCATCATAGTGACGCCGTCGTGCGTGACGGAACTGTGACGATACCGTGAGGCCATCGCGGCCTATGGCTTCCGAGATCGCTCTTGCCCTCGCAAGAGGCGGTTTCCTAAAGCGACGGTTCGTAATCTCCCGGGTTCTTGGCGATGTGGCTGTCAAACCACCTGACTATGTGGTTTAGACGGGCAACCCTCAGGACGGGCCTGCCGCTCCTGGACAATTCGTGGTTGGAGCCCGGGAACCTGACCATCTCTACTTCCTTCTTTTGCTTCTTAAGCGCCACGTAGAGCTGTTCTCCCTGCTCTATGGGGCAGCGCATGTCGTTTTCCGAGTGAATTATCAGAAGGGGAGTGGTGACGTTGTCCACGTACTTGAGCGGCGAGAAGTCCCAGAGCTTCTGGGTATCCTTCCAGACGTCGCAGTAGAGTTCCCGCTCGACGAATGTGTACCCGATATCCGAAACCCCGTGGAACGACAGCCAGTTGGATATGGACCTCTGCGTTACCGCCGCCGCGAACCTGGAGGTGTGGCCGACAATCCAGTTGGTCATGAAGCCGCCGTAGCTGCCTCCCGTGACGCCTATCCTGTTCTCATCGATGTACCCCTGCTCGACGGCCACGTCGGTCCAGGTCATGAGGTCTTCGAAGTCCATGCCGCCGTAATCTCCGCATACCGCTTTGACGAACTCCTGTCCGAAGCCTTCGCCGCCCCTGGGGTTGGTGTAGAACACTACGTAGCCCTTGTTGGCGAGAAGCTGGAATTCAAAGAAGAAGCTGTAGCCGTACATGGAGTGAGGCCCGCCGTGGATCTGCAAGACAGCGGGGTACTTGACTCCCTGCTTGAAGCCCACCGGCTTCATTATCCATCCGTACTCCTGCAGCCCGTCTTTGGCCTTAAACGGGATGGTTTCGGGAGCCACGATAAAGACTTCGTCGAGCCATTCGTTCACCGAAGTGAGCGTTCGCTCGGTGCCGCCCAGGACGTCATAGAAGCCGACGTCTCCCGGGAGGGTGGGGGTGGAAACGGCTATGGCGAACTTGGTGCCCGAGTCGTCGGCGGTGAACCCGAATATCTGGCGGTCTCCTCCCAAAACAAGCTCTACGTCGCCGCCCTCAGTCGGAACCTTGTAGATGGACGACCTGCCGTGGTCGCTGGCCAAGAAGTAGATGGTCTTGCCGTCCTTAGAGAACGTGGGTCCGTTGTCGGAGCCTCCGAGACGCGAATCTCCCGCGCATCTGTCTCCAAACGAACGGTCAAAAGAGCCTGTAAGCAGTATCGGGCTACCGCCCTCCACGGGGACTTTCCACAGCTTGGTGAGGGTCGGTCCGCCGTGCTCCATGTTGTGGCCGGCATACACCACAAACTTGCCGTCCGGTGTGAACTTCGGGGAGCTGCAGGGCCCTGTGGACGGGGTCAGCTTTCGCAGCTCTCCGCCTTCAGCAGGCACCATGTATATGTCGGTAAGATACGGCTCCCAATCGGCGTCTTCCCGCCTGTTGGCGCTGAACACAATGTACTTCCCGCAGGGCGACCATTGGGGCATGGAGTGGTTGAAGTTGCCGAAGGTAAGCTGTTTTACGCCTGTCTTGCCCTCCACGTCCACAACGAAAATCTGGGAGTAGCGCGGGGGCAATAGACCCATGGCCATGTCCGCCTTCATATGTAGGCGGGTGACAACGGTCGGTTCGTCCCGTTTCTTTTTCTCCAGGGCGTCTTTGTCTTTCTTGTCCAGGGGCTTTTCGAGGTCCTCAGGCTTATCTTCAATGTCGATGGCCGACGTAAAGGCGATCTTGGTCCCGTCCGGAGACCATACCGGAGCGCCCGCGCCCCTGCGCATGTTGGTAATCTGCCTGGCTTCCCCGCCGTTAGTCGGCATCACGAAAATCTGCTTCTCGCCGTTCCTGTCGGACAGAAATGCGATCATGCTTCCGTCCGGAGACCATCGCGGGGATGTGTCGGACTTCGGCCCGGACGTATACTGCCGGGGCTTTCCCCCCGTCACAGGGACCATCCAGATATGAGACCGGTATTCCTTGGTCTTTTCGTCTATGTGGGCTTTGACGTACGCGATGTTGTGGCCGCACGGAGATATTTGCGGATCCGAGACAAACGACAGCCTATATAGGTCGTCTGTCTGAAGACGTCTTTTTTCCGCCATGTTTGAGCCTCCTTATGATGTGTCAAAACGCTTTTTCGGGATCGACGTACGTGAAAGGTTCAATAACCGGGTCAGAGATCCCTGCGGTTGCCCTAGGGATTCAGTTCTTGTTTCGCGTGGGTTACCCAGTCCGGGTCCCTGAGCATGGCTCTCCCGACGCCTATCAGGTCGGCTTTTCCCTCCTGAAGGATTTGCTCGGCAAAAGCGCCTGTTGTGATACCGCCGGTAACCAGGACAGGTATCTTTACGGCTTTCTTGATCTCCGCGGCCGCCGGAACGAAGTATCCTGGCTCGGCCTTTGCGGGACGTGCAGACGCGTAGTTGCCTGAGACATCAATCACTGCCACTCCGGCGTCTTCCAGCATCTTGGCGGTCTCTGCGGCGTCCTTGTAGGTGAGGCCGCCCTCGATACCGTCCGTGCTCCCTAGTCTGACGAAGACAGGGTACTGGTCTCCCGTACGGGACTTGATCGCCGCGACAGTCTCAAGCAAGAACCGGGCCCGGTTCTCCACGCTTCCGCCGTACTTGTCCTTTCGGTGGTTAGTGAGCGGGGACAGGAACTGGGACAACAGGTAGCCGTGGGCGGAGTGGATCTCCACGCCGTCGAAGCCGGCCTGTTGGGCGCGTTGGGCCGCCGCCGCGAAGAAACGCTGGACCTCCTCGATTTGTTCTTCGGTCATGGGAGTGGGCACGCGCTCGGATCGAGGGGGTGGGGTTTCGGTAGGACCGAGAGGCTCGCCTCCGGTAATGTCCGGGTTCCCCTTCGCCCCGACGTGACTGAGCTGCAGGATCGCTACCGCGCCCTGTGACCGGATTCCTGTCGCGAGCTCCCTGAAAGCAGGGATGGCAGCGTCATTGTCTAGTCCAAGCTGTCCCTCGTGGGCTTTGCCTCGGAGAGTAACATAGGTATGCTCGACGATGATTATTCCCGGGCCTCTGCCAGCCCTGTCTTTGTAATAGGCTATGGTAGCTTGGCTAGGTACGCCCTCCTTTTTTGAGCCCTCGCCATCGGGGACCTCCGGGAACACAGATGCCATGGGCGGCATGACCACCCGGTTCCTGGCAGTTAGACCGGCGAACGACAGACTGGTGAACAGCATCTAGGCACCTTCTTTCAGTTGAATTTGTGGATTTGTTTCGTTGAGTTGTTGAGTTGAGCAATCAGGGTTACCCAAGTTGTTAAGATACCTCAGATCCCGGTCGTCAAGAACTGACGACTGCCGGCGCGGGAGTCATCAACCAGGGACGCCTTCCTCCCGGCGAGTCATCCGCCAGTGACGACTCGGTGCCCGAGCCTTCAGTTACTGACGACTGCCGGCGCGGGAGTCATCAACCAGGGACGCCTTCCTCCCGGCGAGTCACCAGCCGGTGACGACTCGGTGCCGGAGTCTTCAGATACTGACGACCACCGGCGAGATAGTCATCAA
>Ga0134099_1002049_pt1 | contig 17477 bp, 14 predicted proteins | sample 10_taG_2_FD_105482 | JGI IMG/M metagenome (GOLD analysis project Ga0134099, IMG submission 105482) | Switchgrass degrading microbial communities from high solid loading bioreactors in New Hampshire, USA - 10_41_5_180_A2 metaG | ecosystem: Engineered > Bioreactor > Semi-continuous > Anaerobic >...
GCCAGGGCGGTCATCTGCTCGCCGATCCAGGCCAGGGGCAGGAACGAGAGGAAGTCGTCGTCGGGGGTCAGCGGATCCACCGTCTGGATGGTGTCGCCCATCGCCAGCAGGTTCCGGTGGCTCAGCATCGCCCCCTTCGGGTTGCCCGTGGTGCCCGAGGTGTAGCAGATGATCGCGGTGTCCTCCCCGTCGCCTGCGGCCACCATCTCCTCGAACAGGCCCGGGTGCTGCCGGCCGTACTCCCGGCCCATCTCCAGCACCCTGGGGAAGTACAGGAGCCAGGGGTCGGTGTACGTGCGGAGTCCCTTGGGGTCGTAGTAGATGAGGTGCCGCACCTTCGGAATCAGGTCCCGGACCTCCAGGATCTTGTCCACCTGCTCCTGGTCCTCCACCACCACGATCACGGCATCGGAGTGGTCGATGACGTAGGCCATCTCCTTGGCCAGCGAGTCCTGGTAGATGCCCACCGACGTGCCGCCCGCCGACTGCGCGGCCAGCTCGGCGATGACCCACTCCGGCCGGTTGTCCCCCACGATGGCGATCTTGTCGCCCCGCCGGAAGCCCAGCGAGACCAGGCCGAGGCAGAAGTCGCGCACCCGGTCGAGGTAGTCCTGCCACGTGTACTGCTGCCAGATGCCGTAGTCCTTCTCCCTGAGGGCGATCCGGCTGTGGCCGTACTTCCGGGCCATCGCCTGCAGCCGCTTCGGCAGCGTGTCGAGACGCTCTTCGCTCACCTCACCACCCCCCTATCCAACCGCCAGGTCCTTGTCGCCCAGGTAGGCCCGGATCACGTCCGGGTTCTGACGCACCGCGTCCGGCGTCCCCTCGGCGATCTTGCGGCCGAAGTCCAGCACGGCCAGCCAGTCCGAGATGTCCATCACCACGCCCATGTCGTGCTCGATCAGCACGCAGGTGACGCCCCGCTCCTGGTTGATGTCGAGGATGAAGCGGACCATGTCCTCCTTCTCCTCGGCGTTCATGCCGGCCATCGGCTCGTCCAGGAGCAGCAGCCGGGGCTCCAGGGCCAGGGCCCTGCCCAACTCCACCCGCTTCTGCATGCCGTAGGAGAGCATGCCGACGGGCTTGCGCCGGACGTGCGCGATCTCCAGGAAGTCGATGATCTCCTCCACCGCCTTCCGGTGCTCGATCTCCTCCCGGCGGGCGGGCCCCCACCAGAGCCCGCAGGTGAGGAGCCCCGAGCGCATGAGGGCGTGGCGGCCGGCCATCAGGTTGTCCAGCACGGTCATGTGCTTGAAGAGGGCGATGTTCTGGAACGTGCGGGCGATGCGCAGCTCCGCCCGCCGGGCCGGCGGCAGGCGGGTGATGTCGCGCCCCTCGAACAGAATCCGCCCCTGCTGCGGAATGTAGCGCCCCGAGATACAGTTGATCAGGCTGGTCTTTCCCGCCCCGTTGGGCCCGATGATGCTGGTGATGGAACCCTTGCGCACCGTCAGCGAGACCCCGTCCAGGGCCTTCACCCCGCCGAACCCAATCGCCACGTTCTCGACGGCCAGATGCACCTCGCTCACCCTCAGCCACCTCCTTTGCGCCGGAGCCCGAGTTCACGGGCCCGCGACTCACAACCCTCCGCCTTGACAGGCCTTTCATAGGCCGCCGACTCATGGGTACCCAGCTCCGCAAGCTGCCACCTCACAAGCCCCCACTTCACCGGCGTGCAGTTCCACCGTCCGCCGGCTCACAGGCCCCCAACCTCCGACCGGCGGTCCACGATGCGCACCCGGCGCGGCGACCGCTCCAGGCTGCCGTAGGGCAGGATCCGCACCGAGACGTCCACCGCCAGCTCGTCGGAGAGCCGCCTGGCCAGCCGCTCCTCCAGCGCAGGGGACACCGGCTCGCCCGGCGCCGCCTCGACCTCCACCCTGCAGCGGTCGAGCCAGGTCACCGGGTCCCGCTCCAGAACGATGCGGTACTCATCCGCCAGGGTGCCGTAGCTCGACAGCACCCGCTCCACCTGGATCGGGTAGAACTTGGCCCCGCGGATCATCACCAGCTCGTCCAGGCGGCCCCGCACGCCGCCGGGGGACCGGGCCAGGGTGCGGCCGCAGCCACAGGGCTCGGTGATCAGGGTCGCCATGTCGCCGGTCCAGTAGCGGAGCAGCGGCATGTCCTCCCGGGTCAGGTCGGTGAGCACCAGGACGCCGGTCTCCCCCTCCGCACACGGCGCCATGGTGGCCGGGTTGATCACCTCCACCAGCACGTGGTCCTCGGCCCAGTGGAGCCCCTCCTGGAGCCGGCACTCGCCGGCCAGCAGCGGGCCGACCTCGGTGATGCCGTAGAAGTCGAAGGCGGGACAGCCGTAGAGCCGCTCCAGCCGCTCCCGGGTAATCGGCTCCCCGGCCCCCGGCTCGCCGCCGAAGAGCCCGTAGCGCAGCCCGATGTCCCGCGGGGAGAGGCCCCGCTCCTGGATGCGCTCGGCCAGGTACAGGCTGTGGGACGGAGCGCCGATCAGCATCACCGGCCGGAAGTTGAACAGCATCTCCACCTGACGCTTCACCGAGTCGGTGCCGATCGGGATGAGCGCCGCCCCCATGGCCCGGGCCGCCCGGTGCCACGAGATGCCGCCGGCGAACAGGCCATAACCGAAGGCGTTGTGGATGAGCTCCCCGGGCCGCAGCCCCAGCCCCCACATGATGCGGGCGCCGATCTCCGCCGTGCGGGCCAGGTCCTGCTCGCCGTACACGGTGTAGAGCGAGCCGCCCACCACGTGCACCGGGTAGACCTCCCGCCGGGCCTCGGCGGGGCTCATGGGCAGGTCGCCCAGCGGCGGATCACGGAGCTGGGCGTCGACCAGGTCGGACTTGTGGAGGAAGGGCAGGCGGGCCACGTCGGCCGGCGTCCGGAAGTCGTGCGGGTCGACGGGCCCCGCGCCCTGCCAGAGCCGCCGGTAGAACGGCGAGGTCAGGGCCCGCGCCACCTGGGTACGGAGCCGCTCGGCCTGCAGACGGGCCAGGTCGTCGCGCCCCATCTGCTCGAGACCCGGCTGCCAGTGGGGCCGGTCAAGCTCGATCCGCATCGCGCCCCTCCTTCCTGCCCGCCCCTTCTACGCAAGCCGCGTGCCAACCCGGTTCGCCCCTCGTGCACCAGCAGGAAAAACAAGCGCCCGTCAGGCCGCAGCCTTGTCCGGAAAAGGCTTGTGCCTCCCCGAACCATTCAGGGAGGCACATGCCGAATAGGCCCATCGGGCGCAAGACCTAAGCATCCGCGCTTACCCCGATCTGCGCCTTAGGGCGCGGTGATGGCCCCGCGCGCCGCGGCGGGCGGCGGGTTCAGGGGGCTAAGCAATCTTGCTTAGAAACCTAAGCAGGAATAGTTTGTCTTCCAGAGAATTATGAGTAGTGTTTCCGGAAGGGAGGGATGTGCATGGCTGCGCTGCCTGAAGCGATCATCAACGCCCTGCTGGACGGGCTGGCCGAGGGCGTGCTGGCCGTCTCGCCGGACGGGCGCATCCGGCTGGTCAACGGCGCGATGGCGCAGCTCCTGGGCACCTCCCGGGCCGATCTGGTGGACCGCACGCCGGCGGAGCTGGAAGCCGGTGCGACGTGGATCCCGCCCGTGCTGCGCCGCTGCCTGGAGACGGGGGAGCGGCAGGCGATGATCCTGGAGCGCACCGGACGGCGGCTGGCCATGACGGCCCTCCCGCTGCCGGAGGGCTGGGTGCTGGCCACGGCCCGGGACATCACGGAGCTCGACCGGCTCGAACGCCAGGTGGAGCGCATGACCCTGGAGCGGGAGCGGTATCACCACGAGCTGGCCGGACTGCGCGCCGTTCAGGCCGGCCGCACCGAGGTGGTCGGCTCGTCCCTGGCCATGCAGCGGGTCATGGACCTCATCCGCCGGGTGGCGCCGGTGGACTCCACCATCCTGCTCCTGGGGGAGTCCGGGGTGGGCAAGGGGGTCCTGGCCGCCGAGATCCACCGGCTGAGCCCGCGGCGGGGCCGGCCCTTCGTCCGCATCGACTGCGCCGCTCTGCCGGAGAGCCTGCTGGAGTCGGAGCTGTTCGGCTACTCGCCCGGCTCCTTCACCGGCGCCCGGCGGGAGGGCAAGCCCGGCCTCATCGAGCAGGCGCACGGCGGCACGCTCTTCATCGACGAAATCGGCGACGTGCCGCTTGGGCTCCAGGTGAAGCTGCTGCACGTCATCCAGGAGCGGCGCATCATCCGCCTGGGCGCCGTGACCCCCACGGCGGTGGACATCCGCATCGTCGCCGCCACGCACCGGGACCTGGAGGCCATGGTGGCGGAGGGCCGCTTCCGGGCGGACCTCTACTACCGGCTCAACGTCGTGCCGGTCACGATCCCGCCCCTCCGGGAGCGGCCCGAGGACATCCCCGTCCTCGCCCGCGCCTTCCTCGACAAGTTCTGTGCCCGCTACCGGGTGGAGCGCACGTTCACGCCCGAGGCGGTCGCCCGACTGATGACCTACAGCTGGCCGGGCAACGTGCGGGAGCTGGAGAACCTCGTGGAGCGGCTGGTGGTGACGCTGGAGGAGCGGGAAATCCGGCCGGAGCACCTGCCCCTGCCCGAACCCGGGGGATCGCCGGTCCAGGTGCGGGAGATCGTGCCGCTGAAGGAGGCCGTCGCCGCGCTGGAGCTGGAGCTGGTCGGCGAGGCGTACCGTCGCTTCGGCAGCTCGGTGAAGGTCGGCCGGGTGCTGGGGATTCACCAGACGACCGCGGCGAGGAAGATCCGGGAGTGGAAGGAGCGAGTGCGCGGGATGCAGGCGTCGGAAAAGTGACCTCCCCCCGGACCGGCAGAAGCGAAGGGGCCGCCCCTGCAGCTGCACACTGCACGGGGCAGCCCCTCGTGTCGGTACGCACCGGTCACCGCTTGGGCCTTGTGCCCGATCAGTCCTCCTCGTTGCTTGGCCTGCGGGCGTGGGCGATGCGACTGGCTGCGGCGGCGGCGATGGCGGCGACCAGGTCGTCGAGGAACGTGTGGCACCCGCCGTTCTTGTGGGTGTTGAGCCGGCCGATCACCAGCGGCTTGGTCTTGTCGAGGTACCCGAAGTTGGTGAGTCCGATGGAGCCGTATATGTTGGTGATCGAGAGCGCCACAATCTCATCGACGCCGAACAGGAAGTCGTCGCCGGAGACGATGGACTGCAGCGGCTCGGGCAGCTTCCCCTGCTCCGCAAGCATATCCAGGGCCAATCCGGTGAGGATGGCGTTCTGAACCTCCCGCTTCTTCACCACCGCCTCGACGCTCTCGAGGCACTCCTCCAGCGGGAGCGATTCGTAGTAACCCTTTTGGATCTCGTAGACGACCTCGGCGATCTCGGTAAGCGTCACGCCGCGGTCTGCCAGCATCTTCACGACACTCTTGTACATCCGGGTCCTCCTGTTCTGGTCCGTCTCGTGGCTTATTAATTATGAGACGTCTGACAACGTCGTGCGGATTCGGAAGATATTCTATCTCATTCCGTGTGGGTCACGCTCGGGGGGCAACCTCTTCCCGGTTTCTACGCTCTGTTCGCGTTCCCTGTGGGTGACCCCTGCGAGTCCATCCCTCCGAAAGGGTAATCCTCTGTTGTGAGCCCCCGGTGCCCCCGTCTCTCCCGGAGGCATCTAGTCTGTTCGCCTTCCGTGTTGGTCAAGCCCCGGCGGTCATATCTCTCCCGAGGGTCTCCCTCCTGTTCGCGTTCGCTGTGGGTCAGCCCCCGGCTCCCCCATCTCTCCCGGAAGCATCTAGTCTGTTCGCCTTCCGTGTTGGTCAGACCCCGGCGGTCCGATCGGTCAGAGGATCGATGCCGCTCGCAACGGCTGAGGACCGCGGGGAACAGGTCTGTCTCCCTGCCCGGTGCGACCAACACGTAAAGCGAACAGAACGAATGTCGCCCCCGAGGGTCCTTTCTCCGGGCCACCCAACACGCAGTACGAACAGAACGAATGGTGCCCCGAGGACCCCCGGGAGACGCAGATGAAAAGCGGCCCCGCCACCCGTGTGGTGGGGCCGCCACTACGTTGTTCGGTCAGCCTACTCCTCCGGCAGCACCCGGATGCTCGCCGCGCCGCCCTGGGCGGGATACGACATGAGCATGGGACCCGTGAGCTCCACCTCGACGCGGGCGCCCACCTTCAGGTCGTCCGGGGTGCCCTCGGTGTCGCCGACCGTGATGGCCGTGTTCTCATCCACGGCCAGCCAGGCCAGGAAGGGCTCGCCGCTCGCCATGGGCTCGCCCTCCAGCAGGATGCGGCCGTCGGCGATCTCCTTGATCACGCCGGTGAGAATGTCCGCCTTTTGGGGAGGCACCACCACGATGCTCGCCGCGCCGCCCCGGGCCGGGAAGGACTCCAGGATCGGGCCGGAAAGCTCGACGATGACATCGGCGCCCACCTGCAGGTCGGCGGCGGTGCCGGCGCCCTCTCCCACGGTGATCTGCGTCTCATCCGAGATGGTCAGCCAGATGAGCATCGGCTCGCCGTTGGACATGAGCGGACCCTCCACGAGGATGCGCCCGTCCTCCACCTGGCTGATCCTCCCGTACAGCTGATCCCGCATCGCCTCTTCCGGGGCGGTGACCTCCGCGGGGGTGGTAAGGTCCACCACCTCGCCGACCAGGTTCAGGATGCCCTCCTCCGCCTCCATGTGGCGCAGGCCCAGCACGGTGGTAATGGCGTCGGCGGAGATCATGGTCCGGTCGTTGATGATCTGCGGAGGCTGCGCCATGGAGGCCCGACCCTCGCCGGCGGACTCCACGCCCTCCAGTCGGACCTCCGCCTCCCGGTCGCCGATGCGGAACAGCGCGATCCGGTCAGGCAGGCTCACCCGCACCAGGCGCTGCTCGCCGTCCCAGGTCACCTCGCCGCCCATCGCCTCGGCGATGGCCCGCAGGGGCACGAACAGGACGCCGTCAGCCACAACCGGGCTGCCCAGGTCGCCGGGGACCGGCTCGCCGTACACCCGGATCTCCTTCGGCATCGGGGTGTCGGCGCCCACGTCCCACAGGATCACAGAACCTGTCGCCTCCACCTCGCCGGCCGGGCGGATGCTCATCACCTCGATGGCCGGAACCATCTGGATGGACACCCCGGTGAACTCCGTGCCCACCACGACGACCGTTTGTCCGGCGTACTTCTTGAACTCCTCGGGGTCGCCGATGAGCCGCGTGCCCCCCACGGCCCAGAATCCGCCCTCCAGGTCGACCCACTCCACCTCGCCGACGAGGCGCAGGATCGAGGCGCCCGCATCGGGGGCCAGAATCACCAGGTCATCCGCCGGGGCGGAGATGGGAACCGCGTCGACAGGCACTGCGACCGGCAGGTCGCTGTCGCCCGCAAAGGCGGGAACTGCGGACACGGTCATCAGGAGAGCGCTGAGTGCGGCGGTTTTCTTCCAACGTTTCATCATGCTTACCTCCTTTTCACTGTGACAGACGGAGTACACGTCCGCGCCGTTTCAGCAGACGTGCCGGAAATCGTCTTCGACAGGGCCCGCCGGGGGCTGTCCGTCATCATTCTTGACGCGCGTCAAGGCGTAGTCGGCCGCAGAAACGGTATGCTGGAGTCGGGACAAGCGCACAGCGCCTCGCCGCGAGGCCCGAGGAGGAGAGCATTATGAACGCCGTTCACGCCAAGCTCCGCACATGGCTGTTCCGTCACCGCAAGCTGATCGTGCTGGCGGCTGCGACGCTGCTCATCATCGCCGGCTGGACGATCCGGTCGCAGCACTCGCTCCTGATGACGCTGGCCGCCATCGTCACCGGCATCCCCGTGGCAAGGCCGGCGTGGAACGGGCTGATGGACCGGCAGGTCTCCATCCCCCTGCTCGTCACCATCGCCGCGGTCGGGGCCATCTGGATCGGCGAACCGTGGGAGGCCGCGGCCGTCACCTACCTCTACGTGCTCGGCGGCTACCTGGAAGACCTCACCCTCAGCCGGACGCGCGCCGCACTGCGGTCCCTCATCGACCTGCGGCCCCGCACCGCCCGGCTGAAGGAGGGCGGTGCCCTCACGGTGGCACCGGCCGAGGCCGTGAAGAAGGGGCAGACCGTCGTCGTGCTGCCCGGGGACCGGGTCCCCGTGGACGGCGTGGTCACCGCCGGCCGGGCGGCCCTGGACACCGCCGCCCTCACGGGTGAGCCGCTGCCCGCCGAGGTGGGTCCCGGCGACCGGGTGCTGAGCGGCAGCGTGAGCATGGGCGGATACCTGGAGGTCATGGCCGAGCAGGTGGGCCCCGACACCACCTTCAGCCGCATGGTCTACCTGGTGGCCGAGGCGCAGGAGCAGAAGCCCCGGGTGCAGAAGTTCGTCGACAGGTTCGCCCGCTGGTACACGCCGTCCGTCATCGGGGTTGCGGCGCTCGTCGCCCTGTTCACCCGGGACGTCGAACTGGCCCTCACCTTCCTGGTCATCGGCTGCCCGGGCGCCCTGGTCGTGGCGGCGCCGGTGGCGGTGGTCGCCGGCCTCGGCAACGCCGCCCGGCACGGCATCCTGATCAAGGGCGGCGAGCGGCTGGAGCGCATCGGGCGGATCGACACCGTCGCCTTCGACAAGACCGGCACCCTGACCCAGGGGCGCCCCCGGGTGACGGCGGTCGTGCCGTTTGCGGGCGCCGGGGCTGGCGTGGTGCTCGCCCTCGCCGCCGCGGCGGAGCAGCGGTCGGAGCACCACCTGGCCGCCGCCATCCTGGCGCATGCCGAGGAGGCGGGCGTGACCCCCGTTCCGGCGAGCGACTGGCGGCTGGAGCCGGGGCTCGGCGCAGCGGCGCTCACCGACTGGGGCGAGGTCCTGGTCGGCAACCGGGCCCTGCTCGCCGCCCACGGCATCACGCTCACCCGGGAGCAGGAGGCCGCCGTGGCGGCCCGGGAGGCCGAGGGCGAGACCATCGCCCTCGTGGCGGTCGGCGGCGAGCCCGCCGGCGTCATCGGCATCACCGATCCCATCCGGCCCGAGGCCCTGGAGGTCGTCGCCGCCCTGAAGCGGGCCGGCGTCCGCCACACCGTGATGCTCACCGGCGACAACCTCGCCGCCGCCCGCCGGGTCGCGGAGAAGCTGGGCGTCGACGAGGTGCGGGCGGGGCTGACGCCCGAGGAGAAGGTGGCGGCCATTCAGGCACTGCAGGCCGAAGGGCGCGTGGTCGCCATGGTGGGCGACGGCATCAACGATGCGCCGGCCCTGGCCACGGCCGATGTGGCCGTCGCCATGGGCGGCTCCGGCACCCAGGTGGCCGCCGAGGTGGCCGACATCACCCTGATGTCCGACCGCATCGAGCGGGTGCCCCAGGCGATCGGGCTGAGCCGGCGGATCATGGGCGTGGTGCGGCAGAACGTGGCCTTTGCCGTTGCGGTGGTGCTCGCCCTGCTGATCGGGGTCGTGACCCGCCACGTCTTCCTCGCCGGCGGGATGCTGGTGCACGAGGCCAGCGTGCTGCTGGTCATCCTGAACGGCATGCGCCTCAGGTGATACAGTCCAATCAGGTCAACCATGCGAACGATGCGGCACACGGCCCGCCGGGCCGTCATTCAGAAGGAGGACTCACGCCATGAAGCGCCAGATGATCATGCTCGAGAACCTGAACTGCCCCGTCTGCGCCTCGAAGATCGAGAAGGCGGCCCAGAACCTGCCCGGCATGAGGGAGGCGAAGGTCTCCTTCGGCACCGGGTCGCTGACCGTGGAGTACGACGAGTCGGTCCTGCAGGAGCAGGCAATCCGTGACGCGATCCAGAAGCACGGCGTCGCCGTGGCCACGGTGCTCGATCGCTGATCCCAACGCTTTCGAACTAAGACGGCTGGCGGCTCCCTCCCCCTGCACAGGGGAGGGAGCCGCCCATCGGTTTACGTACTGCTGGCGTGCCCGCTAGCCCTGCCTCTGCCCCACAAACGTGACGGCGACGGTCACCTCATCCTCCACCGCCACGAAGCTGGCGATGTTGGGCGGGTCCACGCCGAACTCGGTCATGGCAAAGGTCGCCTCGGCGGAGAGGGTCAGGATCCCGTCTGCCAGCTTGGCCGTGCCGGCAAAGGTGAGGGGCCTGTCCACGCCCTTGATGGTCATGGTTCCCGTCAGCCGGATGGGCACCTCCTGCCCCTCGGTCAGAACCGGGTCACCCTCGGCCTTCTCGATGCGGAACACGGCGCGGGGATGGTTCCGGGTATCGAGGACCTGCTGCACCCGGTTGTCCCGCCGGGACTGGTCGCTCCGCAGGGTGGTCAGGTCCACCTCGACGGTGGACGGCTGGATGACGCCGTTCTGGAGGACGATGGCTCCGGACAGGGCCGACGTCTTGCCCACCGCCGTGACGTCAAGCCGCTGCCCGAGGAACGTCTCGTCGACGGCGTACGACGCCTGGGACTGCGAGGCGTCCACGTAGTAGGCGTCGCCGTCCACGCTGACCGGGGCCGCGTCCTCCTCCGCCGCTCCCTCCTGTCCTTCCGTCGCTGCGGGTGCAGGCGCTGCTTCAGCCGTGCCCGCGTGCCGGTGCTCCGCCGGCTCCTGCGGCTGGGCGGCGCCCCGGGCGCATCCGGCCGCCAGCAGCGCCATCAGAGCCAGGCTCACGATCAAGGTCGGTCGCTTCAGAAGTACCCCCTCCAAAACGCTTGTTGGCCGTTATTCTGGCCAACAAAGCTGAAAGAAACCTGAACCTAGCATAAATATTGCCTGTGTTTTGCGGCGCTATGCGGAGGGTGGGCCTGTCGCCCGTGCGTACCTCTGAACTCACCGCCCCCCGGTCTGCTCCCCCAGCCACTCCAGCAGCGCCACCACCGCCTGCTCGTCCATCGGCCCGAACCCGTCCCGGGCCGGATCCTCGGTGGGGCTCAGCGCATGGCCCAGGCCGGGGAAGCGGCGCAGGGTCACCGTGTCCGGGGCCGCGGCGGCGATGGCCTCGCCGTCCTCCACCGGCACGAACCCGTCCTGCTCGCCGTGCAGGATCAGCACCGGCCGCCGCAGGTCCGGCGCGATCTCAGCCAGCGAGGCGGCCGGTTCGTTGGCCGGGTGCATCATGGGGTTGACGCCGGGGTTCGCGATCAGCGCCTCGATGGCCGGCCGCAGCTCCGCCTCCAGGTCGATCAGCCCGTCGCCGTCCCGGTCGGTATCCGGCCGCATCTTCGGGGCCCACGGGGTCGAGTCGGGCGCCCACACGTAGAAGCTGCCCATCAGCGCGGCCGGACCCGCGGGCACCGCCAGCCACTCCCTCACCGACAGCTTGCCGTCGCCGTCTTCGTCCACCTCGCCCAGCAGGCGGAGGCCCAGGGTCAGGTGCTGGTACCGCAGGGTCTCGGGCCAGCCGCGGGTGGGCGGCCCCTGCAGGATGACCCCGGCCACGTCCGGGTCGGCCAGTGCGGCGTGCGCTGCCACCTGGGCGCCCTGGCTCCAGCCGTAGAGGTAGAGGCGCCCGCCGTCCACCTCCGGCTGCTCCCGGGCCGCTGCGATCACCCGCGCTGCGTCGGCGATGAGCTGGTTGGTCGTGGCCCGGTACGCCTGCTCCAGGTCGTAGTCGCCCAGCCGCTTCACCCCCCGCTTGTGGAAGCGGAGGACGGCGTAGCCCGACTGGCTCAGCCGCTCGGCCAGCATCCGGAAGTTGGCCGACACCACCTGGCCGGTCGCGTCCACGTTGGTCGCATCCATGTCCATGACGCCGGATCCATGGAAGAGGATCACCGCCGGCCAGGGCCCCTCCCCCTCGGCCGGATAGGTCAGCTCCGCCGCTGAGGACCAGGTGTCATCCAGGGCGATGGTCAGGGCCCGCCGGCGGATCTCGCCGCCTGCGCCGGCCGCCCGGTCGACCCCGCCTGCCATCCCGCCTGCGCTGGCCGTCCCGTCGCCTCCGACTCCCCCGGCCTGACGGCCTGCCGGCGTGCAGCCGGCCACCAGGAGGAGCGCCAGGAAGGCGATCATGAGCGCGCGCAGGGGCTTCCTTCCGGGAGCGTCGGTCGTGCCGTTCCGCCCGATCAACCGCGTCTCCGTCATCCGTGTCCGGTTCATCGTGCCCAACACCTCCGCCCCGAACATGGCACGATCGGGGCGGGCCTTTCCGCCTTCGCCGGACAACTGGCGGCAAGGGGGCGACAACTGGCTGTGCGCCCGGCTGGAATCGCGGACCTTGTCTTTTTATACTATCGAATGCAGCCGGGCGGCAGGACCGGACGGATCAGGCCCGCCGCCGGCAAGACCGAGGGCTGTGGGGGCTCAGGCAGGCATGAGCAACGCTGTGGTGGCGGTCCGCAATCTGTTCAAGGGCTACGGGAACTACCTGGCTGTCAACGATGTGTCCCTCGAGGTTCAGCGCGGCGAGATCTTCGGCATCCTCGGTCCCAACGGGGCCGGAAAGACCACGCTGATCGAGATGATGTGCGGGCTCCGCCTGCCCACATCCGGCACGGTGCGGGTGTTCGGGTTCGACCCGCACCTCCAGCAACTCGACGTGACGAGCCGCATCGGCGTCCAGCCGCAGAAAGCCGGCCTGTTCGACCATCTGACGGTGCAGGAGACCCTGCAGCTGTTTGCCAGCGCCTACAGCGATCCGGAACCGGTGGCGTCGGTCCTCGAGTCCGTCGACCTGGTCGAGCTGCGGAAGCTGTTGGTGAAACGCCTTTCGGGGGGACAGAGGCAGCGCCTGCTTCTGGGGGTTGCCCTCATCTCCGGGAGTGAGCTCCTGTTTCTCGACGAGCCCACCGGCAGCCTGGACCCCCGGGCCCGCCGCCGGCTCTGGGAGATCATCATGGAGCGGAAGCAGCGGGGCAGGACCATCATCCTGACCACCCACTCCATGGAGGAGGCGCAGGCCCTCTGCGACCGGATCGCCATCATGCACAGGGGGCGGATCCTGGCCATGGGGACCCCGCGGGAGCTCATGGAGCAGTACCTGCCCGAGCGGATGATCACCTTTGAGATGGAGATGCCCCCTGATGAGGCGCGCCTGAGGGTGATCCGGGGGGTGCTGCAGGTCCTGGTCACACCATCGGCTGGCCGGTACCTGGTCCGCGTGCGCACCGCAGAGGCGGATGAGACGCTCCGTCGCCTGATGGACCCCGGGCTGTTCCCGACGGCGCGGGGATTCCGCATGGAGCAAGCCACGCTGGAAGACCTGTTCCTCCTGCTGGTGCGGCGGCCCCCGGGGAAGGAGGAGGCCGTATGATCAACACGAAAGCGCTGTATCAGCTCGCCCTGGCGAACTGGCGCGAGCTCACCCGCGACTACAGGATGATCCTCTTCGTGTTCATCCCCCCGCTGCTCACGCTGTTGGTCTTCCCGCTGATCGCCTCCATGACGGACGAGGAGTCCCTCATCACGCTGGTTCTCCCGGGGGATGCATCCCCGGCGATCCAGGACGTGGCGGCCGAGCTTCAGGCCAACCGGGACCTGGCCTTTGAAGTGGTGGACAGCGCGGAGGGCCGGCGCCGAAAGGAGAACGGGGCGTTTCGGGCCCTGGTGTTCCTTCCGCCGGACGCCGGGGCGGGTGCGGTCGTCATCGAAACCCCTCCGGACAGCAGTGTAAAGGTGTACGCCATCAAGTCCGCCCTGGAGCGGGCCGCACGGGCGGCCGGGATCCCCGCCCTCCCGGTGAGCGACGGCGGCGGGTTCTACGCAGATCCGCTCCGCTATGGCACCGTGGGCACCCTGGTCTATGCGCTCGCCTCCCTGGGCGTGTTCGGGGTGGCCATCCCCATCATCGCCATGCGCCAGCAGGGCATCCTGCGGCTCATGCGGACCACGCCCGTATCCCGCCTGACCTTTGTACTCGCTCAGGTGCCCGCGCGGCTGCTGCTCGCCATGGGGCTGACGGTCTGCGCCCTGCTGCTCTCCCGTGCGATGTGGAACGTCACCTTCCCGCAGATGGCCGCCGCCTTCGGCACGGCGATGCTGGGCTTCTGGATGTTCGCCGCTTTCGGCTACCTGGTCGGCGGCACGTTCACCGTCCAGGAGGCCCCCTTCGGTGTGGGTTCGCCGGTCCTGACGTTCAGCGCCATCGGAGGGGCGGTCCTGTTCCCGCTCGTCGGCATGCCGGAGTGGGTGCAGGCCCTTCCCCCGTTCATCCCGCTGTCCTACCTGGCTGATGCGCTGCGTCAGAACCTGGGCGTCGGCGGCCCCGCCCTCTTCCCCCTGTGGCTCGACCTGGCGGTCGTGCTGGCGGTCACCCTGGCCGTCACCTTCCTCGCCGTCCGCCTCTTCCGGTGGGACCTGCCCGAGCAGGGCTACAAGGGCGAAGACCCGTCTGCCGGGTGATCGCGCTGCACAGTCGAAGGGTCCGGCCCCCGCGGCCGGACCCTGTGCCTGCGCGTCATCGTCCACCACTCAGCCGCCGAACCCCGTCCCTGCGCGTCGCCGTCCTCCTCTCAGCGGCCCGCGAGGGAGAGCCGGCGGATGAGCCGGGCGTTCACCAGCCATAGCGTCGCTGTATAGGCCAGCATGACCAGGGCGTGCCGGAGCACGGGCGTCTCATCGCCGAACAGTCCCGCCCGCAGCAGGTCTACCGCCGGACGGGTGGGCAGCCAGGCCTGCGCCTCCCAGAATCCGGGCTCCGCCAGGGCCCAGGGAAGCGTGGATGCAAAGAGCAACAGCAGTTGGATGGGCGTCCCGCCGATCGCCATCGTGCGCATGTCCTTCACCAGGAGTCCCAGGAGTGTGCCGCCGGCTACGGCGAACAGCGTCAGCAGCAGGAAGCTGAGGAACCAGAGCAGCGGGCGGTCGGGCACCTTCCCGGCGACCGCCAGCACCACCACGCCCAGGACCAGGGTGCCGACGACGCCCAGCGCCCCCTTCACCAGCACCACCTGCCAGGGGCGAACGGGCGTCAGGAACAGCGCCTCCAGCTGCCGCTTTTCTTTCTCCTCCGCCAGCGTGTGGCCGGCCACGTTCCACCCGATGAAGTAAGGGGCCATCACCGACAGCAGGACCACCATGACGGGCTGCACGCTCTCGGGCATGGCCAGCTTCATGATGAGCCCCAGGACGGGCAGGATGCCCGCAAAGAGCACCAGCAGCGGGTTCCGTACGACGTCCTGCAGCTGCGCCTGCGCCAACGCCACAAGTCTCATGCCAGATCCCTCCCCGTTGTCCGCAGGAAGGCCTCGGCCAGCGAAGCCTCCTCCGTGTGCACGGCCAGCAGCGTACCCTCGGCCTGGTGCCTCGCCACCGCCTCGACCCAGGCCGCGTCGTCCAGCGGCCACTCCAGCGTTTCGGCCGTCATCCCCCTGCTGACGGTGACCCGCACCGTGCGGCGCCCGTGCCGCGCTTTCAGGGCGGCGGGCGTGTCGCAGGCGACGACCCGCCCCCTGTCCAGGATGGCCACCCGGTCGCACAGCGCCTCGACCTCCGCCATGTCGTGGCTTGCCAGGACGAGGGTCCGGCCCCGGGCCCGGAGTCCCCGGATCAACGCGTGAAACGAGGCGGTGGCGGCGGGGTCGAGCCCCGACGTCGGCTCATCCAGGATGAGCAACTCGGGCTCGTGGAGAAGCGCCCGGGCCAGGGCCACCCGCTGCCGCTCCCCCTTCGACAGGGTCCCGACCCGCCGGCAGGCCAGGTGGGCCACCCCCGTGGCGGCCAGCGCCCGCTCGACGCTCCCGGGCCCCAGTCCGTACAGGCCCGCGAACAGCCTCATGTTCTGCCCCACGGTCAGCCGCTCATACAGGCCCGGCACCTCGGGCAACACCCCCATCCGGGCCCGCACGTGGTCGGGCCGGGTCCACGGGTCGACGCCCATCACCCGCACCTGGCCGCCCGTGGGCGGGGCCATCCCGGCAAGCACCCGGAGGGCGGTCGTCTTGCCGGCGCCGTTGGGCCCCAGCAGTCCGAGGGTCTCACCGGGGGCCACGTGCAGGTCCACGCCTTCGAGGGCGACGGTCGTGCCGTATCGTTTCGTCACCTGGGTCAGGGTGATCACGCCCATCACCTCCGCCCCGATCATCACACGATCGGGGCGGGCCTTTCCGCCCTTGCCGGATTACTGGCGTATCGCGGGCGACAACTGGCTACCAGCTCAGCCGCACCCGCAGCTCGTGGGCCCGGTGTTTGCTGAGCGGCACTTCCTCCCCGTCCTTCAGGATGAGGGAGTACGAGTCGCGGGTCCACGAGGCGATTTCTCTGACGTATGCGAGGTTGACCAGGTAGGCCTTGTGACTGCGGAAGAATCCGCTGTCCGCCAGCCGCTCCTCCAGTTCGGCCAGCGTGAAGCTCACCCCGCACGACCCCTCTGCAGTTTCGATAAAGACGGCCTTATCCCGGGCGAAGGCATACCGGATCTCCTCCGGACGGAACAGCAGCACACGGTCGCCCTTGCGGGCCGCCACATGGGGGACGGGCCTCCGGGGGGCCGCCGCAGCCCCGGCGCCCGCGGCCACCGCTGCCGTCGCGGTCACTGGATCCGCATTCGCCACGGCCGCCGTGGTCGCTGCACCCGCATTCGCCGCCGTCGCTGCAGTGATCCCTGCGCCCTCATTCGACGGCGCTCCCGCCGTGGTTCCTGCGCCCGTACTCGCCGGCGCTGTCGCCGTGGTCCCTGCGCCCGTACTCGCCGGCGCTGTCGCCGCAGTTCCTGCGCCTGTGCTCGCCGGCGCTGGCGTCACGTAGGCTGCAACCGTCGCCGCAGCCCCGGTCTGCGCATCCGCCGGCACCGGCCTGCCCGCGACTGCACGCGTGACTGGTCGTGCGGCGGGCTCCGCCAGGCGGCCTCCCTCCAGATAGCAGATCCGCGAGGCCACCTGCAGAATGCGAGTGTCGCCAAAGGTCGTGACCAGGACGGCCTTGCCCCCCTCCGCCTCCTCGGCGACGGTAAAGGCGATGAGGCTGGCGCTTTCGCTGTCGATGTCGCCGGCGGGCTCGTCCAGCAGCAGTATGGACGGATTGTGGACCAACGCCCGCGCCAGCTTCAGGCGCGCCACTTCCCCCGGAGTCAGGCGGTCGGCCCGCACGTTGAGCCGGTCGCCCAGCTCAAGCCGGTTCAGCAGCTCCACCGCCCGCTGCCGGGGTGCCCCCCAGATCCGGGCGAAGGTATTCAGGTTTTCCCAGACCGTCAGCCGCTCCATGAGCCCCCAGGCCTCGCCGGCAGCCCCCACCCGGGCGAGGCTTTCCGCCGTCCCGGCAGGGTGTCCGCCGAGCGTGATCGTTCCGCCGTCCACGGGGCGCAGACCGGTCAGGGCCCGCATCAGCGTCGTCTTCCCGCTTCCCCTGCTCCCGACGATAGCGACGAGCTCGCCCGGCTGCACGTTCAGGTGGATGTCGGTGAGTTTGCCTGCAATCGTCAAGCCGCTTACATGAATCACCCGAGTTCCCCCACTTCCCCGTATTCGATTCCAGCCGGGCGACCCGATTCCTTCCGAAACCTGGGCATCCCGGGCGCGGCGAGGCCCCAGCCTCAACCGAAGCCGGGTTAGGGACACTGTTGAATTCTCGTCAGGCCGGACTACCCCTTCAGAGCCGCACGCCGGTACAGCTCCGCCTTGCGGTCCAGGAACAGGATCACGTGCCACTGGTCCTCCAGGTCGTCCTTGAAGGGCAAGCGGTGGCCGAGGAGCCGGCGTA
>Ga0134099_1002050_pt1 | contig 17471 bp, 19 predicted proteins | sample 10_taG_2_FD_105482 | JGI IMG/M metagenome (GOLD analysis project Ga0134099, IMG submission 105482) | Switchgrass degrading microbial communities from high solid loading bioreactors in New Hampshire, USA - 10_41_5_180_A2 metaG | ecosystem: Engineered > Bioreactor > Semi-continuous > Anaerobic >...
CGGGGCAACCCGGCCCCCCGCCCAATGTTTCAACCCACGCCTCCGCGCGGGAGGCGACGGTGCTGTGACCGAGTCATGGCGCTCCGCAATCGTTTCAACCCACGCCTCCGCGCGGGAGGCGACTGGCACGACTCCGCAATCTATACTCCAAGAGCCGCGTTTCAACCCACGCCTCCGCGCGGGAGGCGACTGGCACGACTCCGCAATCTATACTCCAAGAGCCGCGTTTCAACCCACGCCTCCGCGCGGGAGGCGACTCCATCCCGTGGGCGCGGGCCACGTCGTGGTAGTGTTTCAACCCACGCCTCCGCGCGGGAGGCGACTTGCTGTGACCATGTCGCCCTTGTCGCTCATCACACGTTTCAACCCACGCCTCCGCGCGGGAGGCGACAGGCGGCCGCAGAAGGTGAGGCGCGCAATTGGGGCGTTTCAACCCACGCCTCCGCGCGGGAGGCGACTACCTGCACTGCGACCCGACAGCGAGTCATTACCTGTTTCAACCCACGCCTCCGCGCGGGAGGCGACCAGTTTGATATCCCCAGCCTCGTCTCCACAACTGAGTTTCAACCCACGCCTCCGCGCGGGAGGCGACCCGCGGTCAAGTACGTCCTCCGCACGGCCGCCGGCGTTTCAACCCACGCCTCCGCGCGGGAGGCGACGTATTGGGAGTTCAAGACGCTCTCGGCGCCTCAGGAGTTTCAACCCACGCCTCCGCGCGGGAGGCGACGCGGGAGTGCTACCGCGAGTTCTTCACGAAGCTCCTGTTTCAACCCACGCCTCCGCGCGGGAGGCGACGACAGCTTGGCGTGGGCATCACCAACATATTCAGCGTTTCAACCCACGCCTCCGCGCGGGAGGCGACCGGCACATCCTCAGCGGCATGGGCCAGGTCGTCATGTTTCAACCCACGCCTCCGCGCGGGAGGCGACTTGCTCAGCGCCACCCTGAGCGCGAGGTCCACCATGTTTCAACCCACGCCTCCGCGCGGGAGGCGACGGGACGCCGGCCTTCTTTCCGCAGGCCTGATCCAGTTTCAACCCACGCCTCCGCGCGGGAGGCGACTGAGCGCGATCCAGGCAGTGGCTCAGGAGTTTGGGTTTCAACCCACGCCTCCGCGCGGGAGGCGACATTCGCGACGAGATCAAGGCCGAAGAGCTCGCGATGTTTCAACCCACGCCTCCGCGCGGGAGGCGACCTGGTCGTGTGCCGCATATCGGTGCGAGGAGGGAGTTTCAACCCACGCCTCCGCGCGGGAGGCGACTTGATCCGCGTTTGCTTTCAAGTCGATGGTACCTCGTTTCAACCCACGCCTCCGCGCGGGAGGCGACAGCCCCGAGGTGCGGATACGACTTGAGCGAGATCCCGTTTCAACCCACGCCTCCGCGCGGGAGGCGACGAAAGCGGACATTGATGCGACCGTTGCGGGACGCTGTTTCAACCCACGCCTCCGCGCGGGAGGCGACGGTGGGCCTCCTAATCATACCCATTCGCCAGCAAGCGTTTCAACCCACGCCTCCGCGCGGGAGGCGACTAGCAAGCGCAAGCGGGAGGCCGCCCTGCGCGGCGGTTTCAACCCACGCCTCCGCGCGGGAGGCGACTGCGTGGTACGCGGCGAGGGCTACCGTGACGCTCCCGTTTCAACCCACGCCTCCGCGCGGGAGGCGACGCCCGTTGCCCATACTCGCGCCTCCTCCCAACAGTTTCAACCCACGCCTCCGCGCGGGAGGCGACGCTGTCCTCAACACATACTTCACGGCCGCCTCGACCCGTTTCAACCCACGCCTCCGCGCGGGAGGCGACTCGCGTGGACGTTGCGCGGCGAGCACTCGCACCAGGTTTCAACCCACGCCTCCGCGCGGGAGGCGACGTTACGATCCCTGGCGTGGTGGCCTGGGTGAAGAAGTTTCAACCCACGCCTCCGCGCGGGAGGCGACACGAGGGAGCCGGAATCCACGAGGAGGTATTCAAGTTTCAACCCACGCCTCCGCGCGGGAGGCGACGCGCCCGGTCCTCCGGGGATGGCCTCCCGGGGCTGTTTCAACCCACGCCTCCGCGCGGGAGGCGACGCGGGTGTTGGCCTCGGATTCGCCGACCAAGCTGCCGTTTCAACCCACGCCTCCGCGCGGGAGGCGACCCCGAGCCGGCGCCCATCGCCCTTGAGGAAGTCGAGTTTCAACCCACGCCTCCGCGCGGGAGGCGACGAGGCGCGGTCTTGCCCTGAACGGTGAGCGTTGCCGTTTCAACCCACGCCTCCGCGCGGGAGGCGACCTCTGACGCGAGGAGACAGGGAGGTGACGCCGGGTGTTTCAACCCACGCCTCCGCGCGGGAGGCGACTGGTAGGCGGCGCTATAGTCGCCGGTCTTGCCGCGTTTCAACCCACGCCTCCGCGCGGGAGGCGACTTACGATCCGGTCTGGATATGCCGTTGGCGGCCTGTTTCAACCCACGCCTCCGCGCGGGAGGCGACCAGGATGAGGAGGATGATCGTGATGGAGCCGCTTGAGTTTCAACCCACGCCTCCGCGCGGGAGGCGACCTGCGCAGGTGGACCCGACTGCGCCCCACCACTGCACGTTTCAACCCACGCCTCCGCGCGGGAGGCGACGCATGACCTGCGCAATAGGTGGTTCGCCACAGAAGTTTCAACCCACGCCTCCGCGCGGGAGGCGACGGGACGGGGCTCTGGGACAAACGAACAAGTACGACGTTTCAACCCACGCCTCCGCGCGGGAGGCGACTCCAGCGGCTCTCCGACAATGCCGACGAGATCCAGTTTCAACCCACGCCTCCGCGCGGGAGGCGACGTACCAGCCGTCGCCCCAAAGGTCTCCTGCCCCTCGTTTCAACCCACGCCTCCGCGCGGGAGGCGACGCTCGCGGCGTAGGGGAGGATGAGGAGTTCGTCGAGTTTCAACCCACGCCTCCGCGCGGGAGGCGACGTGCTCGCGCTTCAACGCTTCCAGGCGCTCCGCGAGTTTCAACCCACGCCTCCGCGCGGGAGGCGACGGGGCGTCGCTCATGTCCTCCGTGACCTGTGGCGAGTTTCAACCCACGCCTCCGCGCGGGAGGCGACGCGAGCGAAGGTGCCCCTGTACCAGCAGACGGTCGCGTTTCAACCCACGCCTCCGCGCGGGAGGCGACGTACTACGTTGACACACCTGAGGGCAGGCAAGAGGTGTTTCAACCCACGCCTCCGCGCGGGAGGCGACGTCCAATACCGCCTGCCCCAATCCCGGGGCGGTTCAGTTTCAACCCACGCCTCCGCGCGGGAGGCGACGCAAACAGAGCGCCGGGAGGGAGAGTCAGTCCTAGTTTCAACCCACGCCTCCGCGCGGGAGGCGACCAGCATCGCGCAGGATGGTGCTATCTTGCATGATGTTTCAACCCACGCCTCCGCGCGGGAGGCGACTCCACACCGAAGACGAGCAGATCGACTACGCCGTGGTTTCAACCCACGCCTCCGCGCGGGAGGCGACGTGGCGGACGACCTTGAGGCGAGCCCCGAAGTATGTTTCAACCCACGCCTCCGCGCGGGAGGCGACTCATGGGGTGCCGACGCCTTGTCACACAACGGCTTCAAGTTGCTCTTGCGCGAACCTGCCACGCCGAGATGTTTACCGGCGCACTACCGTGGGCCCAGTTCTCGCGAAGGACCTGATAGAGTATAGATCGCGAACCTCCTGCGACTTTCATGTGAACTCCGCCTTCGCGCTACACAAGCATCACGTCCTCGGGGTCATAGGTCGGCTTTGCTCCAACATGCTCGATCCTGTTCCTCCAATTGTTCCCCAGGTTGTAATACCTCAGGCTGTCCTTTTCGGGATCGATGATGCTTTCGAGCCTCAGCCGCAACTGCGCGAACTGAACGGGGTCTACCAAGCATTCGAACACTGAGTGCTGTACCCTCTGCCCGAAATTGAGGCACTGTTTCGCGACTTCACGGAGCCTTTTCTTTCCGGCGTCCGTTTCGGTATTGACATCGTACGTTATCAACACCATCATCTTTTTCACCTCATGAGAAAAGGAGGATATCCATCAAGGTCACCACGGAGATGACGGGCGAGAAGGAGAGATTGCACATACGGAATCAACCCTATGCTGATCTTCTCCTCCAGGAATGGATGCACGATCTCTTCCTGTTTCCTCTTTTGCCATTCAGTCAGGACAAGCTTTCTTGTGTCAGGATCCATCAAGACGCCGCCAGATTCCTTCTTAACGAAACCATTGGGGCCCACCTGCTTATTGTTGACAAGCGTAAGTGCGAGCCGGTCCACAAGATACGGCCGCAGTTCTTCCATAAGGTCCAGTGCAAGGCTTAGTCGTCCCGGCCTATCGCGGTGGAGGAATCCGACCTGAGGGTCGAGCCCAACGGTCTCGAGCGCGGAGGCGCAGTCCATCATGAGCAGTGTGTAAAGGAATGAGAGAAGTGCGTTCATGGGGTCAAGAGGAGGACGGCGGCTTCGACTGCGGAATGCGAAGGAGTCCTTCTGTTCCGTTATTAGGTGGCGAAAGACGCCATAGTATGCCCTCGCGGCATCTCCTTCGATACCTCTGATTGCGTCGACAGAGAGGGAGCTATCAAGGGCCTTGAAGTATCCAAGAAGACGTTCTGCCGCTTCGGCAACCTCCTGTGCGCCTTCCTTCTCATTGTGGTCGCGTACGAAACGCAGCAAAACGCTCCGGCAGTTCAAAACCTTGCCGGAGACAAACGCCTTTGCCAAGCCAGCCGTCTCCGCACCTACGTCAGCTACGCGGTATTGCTTTCTGCGCAGGAGCACGTTGCCTGAAATCTTCCCGCTAACACGCGCCAGAAACCGGCCGCTTTCACTCAGGTAACAGAGAGATACACCTTTTTCGCAACAGAGGGACATGAGCGACGGGCTCGTCCCCGCGTAATTGAAACATACGATTCCCTCGAGGTTGTGGATGGGTACACGAAATCTCTCTTGGTCGTCAACTGTCACGACCAGGTTCTCTCCATCACGCGAAAGATAGGCATGAGGTGTGGTGACGTAAAGGGTGTTCAGCAGTTTCCGCATGCTGTCACTTCCTTGGTTCCTCGAGTGCGCCGTCCGCGAGATACGCCTTACTGCTCCTCTTGGACCCTATTCCCGGCAAGCAGAGCTCCGCGACAGAGCAACTTTCGCAGGCTGACGTCTTGCGCGGGGGCGGAGTGATTCCGCCCTCGTATAGTCGGTGCATTTCTCCGGCGAGGTACCGGACTCGTGTGCGTAACTCGGCATCTATCTTGATCACCTGTCTCCTTCGAGTCTTGCCGTAGAAGAGAGCCCCCTCATCCACGGAGACGCCGAGCATTTCCTCGAGGCACATGGCCTGAGCACAGACTTGCACAGCATCGCGATCGTCCTGCTTGGGCCTCCCGCGTTTGTACTCGACAGGGTAGGGTTTCCATAGGCCCTCCCTCCCATCAAGGGGAACGCCCCCGAAGTCGCATTTCCGAAACTCGACAACGTCAGCTACGCCGTAGAGCCCTAGATTCGCTGAGACAAGGGGGACAGCCCGCGTTATGAGCACTGTCCCCCTGGCCTCATAGGAAAATGGATCATCCGCGCTATCATGCATGATTCGCCCGTCGAATGTCAGAGCGTTCTCAAGCCACTGACATTCAATGTGAATCAGCGCGAATTGGCGCGGGCAGAACGCAATGTGCTGTATGCCAGAGAGTGGCAGGCACTCTTCCTCAGAGTACATACGACTCACACTCTCTCGGTTACACTCTCTCGATCAATGTGACCGTGGATGGGACTGCGTGACGAGCGATGTCCACGACATAATCGGCGAACGCGCGTGCGGGTCGGCTTGGATCCACCCTACGTACCTTGACGCAGTCAAACAGCTCGTGTGCGTGCGCGTTGCCTAGGGCTGTCGAGTGCTCGAAGACAATGAGCTTGCGAGAGGCCATCTTGCCTCGGGCGGCGGAACGGTCGTGTTCGAACATGTTCTCCAGGGCCTGCCACAGAAGCTCGAGGTCTTCCTTAGAAAACCCGGTCTGCGCAGCAAGGTGAGCTGAGATGTAACCCTCGACCCTGTAAAGGGCATACGGTACAATGTGCTTGCGGCCCATTGTACGTTCTTTCTCAACATCGCGCTCATTCGTAACGGCCAATCTTGTTATGCTGATTTCCTGCGGCACAATAGGGTCCACACTGCGGGCGAAATTGAACTGAACTGGCCCGCGCACTTGTCCGCAGTTTATCTCAGTGGTCATGACTGCGCCGAACGTGCGGACGTCGTAGAAGTTCTCACACATGAACTTGGTCAGTTCCCTGGCTCGAGCCCTCGCATCTTTCTCGTTCTTGGGGTCAATGCCGAGTGCGTCGTAAGCTCGCTTATTCTGCGTGTTCAGCACCACGCCTTCGCGGACATAAATGTCGTAACCTTTCTCACCACCTTTGACTAGCTCGACATAGTTGCGCACCTTCCGCTTGAGGCACACGTCGGTAACGATGCCGAAGTTCGTCTCGGCATCTATGCGCGGCATGTTACCCGCGTCAGGGTCTCCGTTGGGGTTCCCGTTCTCAACATCGAACATAAGAACGAACTCGTAACGCTTGTCAATCGGGGTCATCATCCTGCACTCCACCTTTCCAGTTTATTTCAGTCTCACATTTCAGTGTCAGAGGCGCGTAACTCACGCTGTTTTCGTGTTGGCTACTGGTAACAAAGACATCATACAAACCGTTTTCGGACTCGGTCGACCGCTGACCTACTCAGCCTTTTTATAGAGGGCGTCCTTCTGATGATAGTACCCGAGGGCAAAAAGCCCCTGATCGTCAAGGTTTAGATACGCCGGGAAGCAATCGAGGTCGCGCAGAACATCCTCGATGAGTCGGTCTACGTAACCGCCGTACTCAGACTTGGCGATATGGTGCTGTGCTAACCTTAACAGGACTGGGAACACAGCCGCTGGCGTCGCAGAAGCGGACGCGTAGTAACGATCCTTTATCGTTGTGTTGATACCGGGGTTGGCATCCTGTTGAGCTTTCTCGAGCAACGCGAAGAGCCGTCCAAGAAGATACCCTCTGTTCTTGTTCTCAGGGTTTAGCATCGCTGTCAGAGCCTCCTCCAAGGTCTTATTGCCCGTCACCCTTGCCTTCCTTTTTAGATGTGCCTTTATGTACGCTGCCCTCGGGTAGGTTACCTTGCGCTCTACCCGCGGGTTCTCTGGGTCATTGGAGTCAGATCTGATGCGCTCAATGACCATGGCGTACAGCGATTGCGGGTACATCGAGCCCTCGAGGATCGCACGCATCAAGGGACCCACGGACCCTGATGGCACGTTCTCGCGCCTTCTCCTGCTCGTTGCGGGTGTAATCTCCCATAGCAGGCGCCCCACGCTGACCGGGCGCTCGCCTTCCCGCGCTACTAGCGCCATGTCGCGAAAGTGCCGCTGCATGTGTTCAAGCAACGCACCGAACGTATTCTCATGCCAAAAGCGAACGGAGATACGAGCCATATTCGGAGCCATCCCAAGGATGAAGAAACGCACGTTTTCATCAAACCCGGTCATGTCCTCCGTTACGGATTGGCCGCGCGTTATCCGTTCAAGGAGGCTTCTGACACGCAGAGCGGTCTCTTCATCGTTATGCACGCGGTCATTCGCCGAGTTTACCTTTGCTGTTCCTCCTTCGGGCTCGTTCGGCGCATAGCTCCCCACCGCATTAGCGAATACATCAAGGAGGAGATTCTCCTCTGGCCCCGCCCGTTCCGCCCAGAATACGGCCGTAGTATCTCCCATGACCATGCGGTGTCGTTCATTGGACGTAAGCCAGTTCAGAGCGGTGGCGTACGCAAACGCAGCCTTTTCTCCTACAGGTGAGTTGGCTCCCTGGGACTTTCCATAGGATTCAGCAGCCGCGAAGTTGAAGGAGACCAAGGTTGGTTGGGTGGTCTTGGCACCTGCAATTCCAGAGATGCTCTTGTGAAGGCGTGCTATTGGGCCCCATTCGCCCGTTATGAGACACTGCCCAACGTTTTCCTCCGGTCCGGCAGAAGCGTTGTAAGACTCCCAGGCCTGCCTGATTGCTGGTCGCTCATGCACGAAGAGACTATCGTCCTCGAAACGGAAGACTATGTTGCCACCCGAAGCGAGGGCCTCGCTCACGTGCCGGAGTCTCTCGCTAGCGCGATAATCCTCTGGCTTCCAGCTGGCAAAGAACGCCAGCACTGCCTGCGCACCTTCGTCCGCTACGGACCCGAGTACACGATGATGAAGTTCCTTCGCAAGCTCAAACCGCTTCCTTGATCTCTCGCTGGTCTCGCCTCCCTGGACGCCAAGAAAGTACTCGGCGTTGTCACAAAGGAAGTTGGCAGCGTCTCCCGAGGTCCTTTTCACGCGGTCGGGCACCTTCAGCTTCAGAGGTACAGCGCGACTTCCCTCCTGAGTTCCTAGAGGTATGGCGCTTGTTATACTTCCGTCGCGTGCGATCACGAGAGCGACGGAGGCGCTGCCCACGCAGTAACCGGGCCGTGCGACGTCGGCTTCTGGGTCGGCAACCAGCCGCTCATATAGCTTCACGAGTGCGTTGAGAATCAGAACGCCCACCCCCTTTCCGGAGGTCCGGCACGTCTATCACGCCATCACGCATAACTGCCCTGAAAAAGCGAGGGGTCATACCATCGTCGAAATCGATGTCCCACAGCATCCAACCTAGGTCTCGTTCTCCCTTGTGGCAAGAGGAGGGCATTTCCTGCCCCTCAAGGAGCCGGAAGTTTACTGGGAACTCACGGCAACCGAAATACGGGCGGTGGAAGCACTGTCCCTCGCGCATGCGCCTCACAGCCATGTTGTAGTGTTTATCCGCAGTGTCTCCAGGCCCGGCTTTGTCGGTGAGCTCGAAGTGCGCCTCTATAACGTAGGCAACGTCCCGAAGAACCACAGCAGCACGCTGAACACGCTGCTGTCTGTCGTCGGCGTACTGGTGGAGGTCGACTTCCTTGCCGCGCATGGCCTCAACGATGGTCCTAGCGGGGATTTTGCCCGCCACCTCGTTCCGTCGAATGTTGTCGAACCGAATCTCGTTCAGTACGTGGATCCTGTCCACCACCCACCGAATCGCGGGCTTCCAATGGATAGCGTCGAGAATGCCACGTGCTGCAGATGGAGTCATAACGTCGTAGCTCACTCGTTCCGCCTTCATCTCCGGCCGCGTGAAACAAGCATAATCACCCCAGACCAAGAGCTTGATACCGTATCCCATGCTGGCCCTCCCTTCTCAGTGTGAATAAAGAGGTCGGCTTATCGCTATACTATCCAGCATCCATCACCCCTTTCTTTACTTCCGATCACGTTGAGGCCGTATCGGGAATCGTACAAGCTCATGTCACGTAGGATTTCGAGGCCGCCTACGTTTTCTAGAGCTCCTGAATCGCAAAGCTGCTTGTACTCCCAGACCTGAACAGACACTGTATACGGCTGTATTCGTCGGGCGAGCGCACGGTCAATTCCGTTGGATTTCACTTGTGCGAGCACGTGGCTGCACTCATCATCGAAGGGAATCACGATGCTGAAAGTGTCTTCCGCTATCACCTTAAACAGACGCGCGACTTCTTCGAATGGGAAATTGAGGCTCTTGACACCTGCCTCCAACCTTTGCATGATTCCACGCGCATCTAGCCGAGCGCCTTCGTAGAAATAGAGGTCTCGGAAATACCGCTCGACTGCGTCGAGGGCAAGAGGGTCATTCCACGCCTCGACGATAGGAGCAGCGATGGCTGCCGTGCGTTTGAACCATACATGTCCCATCCCCTCTCCGCCGGCGGGCCAGAAAACGATTACCTTCCCGCGGTCACGTAGTCCCTCGCGGTTGCATCTGCCTGCGGCCTGGGCAACTGAGTCGATTCCGGCTATCGCGCGCATGACTACGGGGAAATCCAGGTCCACGCCTGCTTCAACAAGCTGGGTTGAGATCACCCGGCATGGCTTGTCGCTGCGCAGTCGCTCCCGGATCTCGCCGAGCCGCTGGGCTCGATGCACGGGGCACATCGCTGCACTGAGGTGGTAATGTCCGTCATCCTTGCCCAGCCGCTCGAAAAGGTCTCTCGCATGAGTACGTGTATTGACTATGCAGAGAGCCTGCTTATGACGTAAGACCTCAGCTACCACTTCATCAGTCTCTAACTTGCCCCCATTCGTGACGACAACCCGCTTGAGCGCGTTATAGAGGGCGCCGGGGTCTGGGATGATCTCCTTTGCGCTTGTGTCTCTTGGAAGCAGTCCGTCTAGCGCGGGCTGGGTCGCTGAACAGAGCAGGACTGTTACACCATAGTTCCGCACAAGCTCGGTTAGGGCGGCGATGCAGGGCTGCAGAAGCTCTACCGGAAGCATCTGCGCTTCGTCGAGGATGATGACACTCTTCGCGACGTTGTGTAGCTTACGGCATCGGGAGCTCTTATTGGAAAACAGAGATTCAAAAAACTGCACGTTCGTTGTCACGATTAGTGGCATGTCCCAGTTTTCCTCAGCAAGCTCTAGTCTTCTTGTCAGCTCAAAAGTCTCGTCTTCCTCATGATGACGAATTACATTCGAGTGGTGCTCGAGCACCGCATCAGCTCCCACGGCCTCCCGGAATACCGCTGCGTTTTGCTCGATGATGCTGGTGAAAGGGATTACGTAGATGACCCGTTCGAGGCCATGCAGCACCGCGTGTTTGAGCGCAAAGGCGAGCGACGAAAGCGTCTTTCCACCACCTGTAGGCACGGTCAGGGTGAATAGACCGGGTTCGCTTTGTGCAGCAGCCAGGCAATCTTGAAGGATTTGAGCACGTATTCGGTTCACGTGGGTATTAGGAGCACCAGCGGTCTTTTGACGCAGGTAGCGTTCAAGCCGAGCGTGAAGCTCAGTTATCTCCGGGGTTCTGGTGCGCATCTTGGATCTCGTTGGATCCATAAAGCGCTCGGTATCGAGGAAATCCGCGTCTACAAGGCAGGAAAAGACCATCCTTGTGAAAAAGGCTACGCTGAAGCCGGGATGTTCTGGTTGCGGCTTCACAGTGAGCCTCGGAAGCTGCGGCGGCAATTCGAGCTTGCCTGCGTAGTCACAGCAATCAGGTACATCCTTAGTTGAGAGCCTGTACATGAGACTACCCTCGGCTGCTTTATCTCCGCCATCAGGGATCCCACTGTGATGTCCAGCTACCGCGTACGCGATGATCAGCCCCAACGGACCATACTTCGCAGCAGCAATACGCGCACCTGCCGAAGAGTGATCCACCCTGAGGCGCGGGTCTTCGAGGCGTAGCTGGAACTCCTTCGTGGCTTTCCCCACATCGTGCAAGACGCCTGCAGCCCAGCCGAATTCAGCAGCACCGAAAGATGATGCGAAACATCGTGCTTGATCTGCTACTGCCCGTAAGTGGTCCTTGAGGGGTTGCCAGGAGGTCTTGTCCGAGGTCTCGAGCGAATGGGCGTAGTAGTCCATGGATGTTCCCTCCGCGTGCTTCGGTCCATACCATCCACGGCAATGACAGGATTCGTTACCAGACTACGGAATTCCTCCAAGGATCGACCTTCGAAGGAGCGTCATGGGGAGGTCACGGAATCCGCGCTGCAGAGCGACGGCCTTTTCAAGACATCCGCTCGTATCGGGGGTGGAGTGACTCGCGTGTAGTCATGGATTCAGAGGCGTGCTACAGTATGGATGGACAAAGGTGCAAGCGCAGACGCTACATGCTGTTGCCTACGGGGTGCTACGGATGGACGAAAACGAAGATGTCGGAGTTCGGCGCAGAGCCTTTCTGTCTGTGACACCGCCTGTGACACCGCGCGAGAAACCATGTGTTAAGCGTGACGAGGCCCCCATCGCAGGCACCTTCATATCCAGGCCGAACCGCTTTTTCGCTGAAGTGATGCTCGGAAGCGTGGTCGAGCGAGCGGGTCGTTCCCCGCGGTTAGGTCCATGGCTGGAGCGCCCCGAAGCTCGGGGAGGTACAGAAGAGGGCGCCTCAGGGGGCGCATCCCGGATGGTTGGTGCTCACGTGGCCGATCCCGGGCGCCTTGAGGAGCTACTGGTGCCCGGTCGCTTGGTCTATCTCGCAAGCGCGCGCACGAAGTCACTCGGGGGTTTCGAAGCGCCAGCACCCGACTCTGTCGCGCCCCGGCCGATGGCGGCACGGCGTCACGGCCCATGCGAACCTCAGGGCTCTCGGCGCAAAACTTCGTATGACCTAGCGCTTGTCGACCATGAAGGGCTTCTCGTGTCAGTCGATTCGCGGGTTCCCAACGACCTCGTGTTTGTCGGCTTACAGGTGGGATTCTTTCCGGACCTCGCGCTCTACTCAGAAGTCCGGCGCGAATGCGCGTACGGAGAGAGTCGCATGGACTTCCGGCTTTCAGGATCGGCCGCAGGCGACTGCCTGCTCGAGGTGAAGTCTGTGACCCTCGTGAGGGGCGGGCGGGCCCTGTTTCCGGACGCACCGACGGCGCGGGGGTTGCGCCATGTGCGCGAGCTTGCCCGGGCCGTTGCGCAGGGGCTCAGGGCCATTGTGGTGTTCGTCATCCAACGCGAGGATGCTGACTCCCTTTCTCCCAACGACGAGACCGACCCTGCTTTTGGGGCAGGCCTCCGCGAGGCGGTGCGGTCAGGGGTTGAGGTGCGCGCATACACGTGCAGGGTGGCGCTGGACAGGATTTGTTTGCACCGGGAGGTGCCCGTGGTCCTTTAAGGAAAGGGCGGGCTCACAAGTTCGCGTGGGTTTTGCAGAGGGGCGCCGTCAGCTTCGGCCTCTTGGACGGTTGGGGCCTTTCGCGCGGGATTCGAACGAGGCGCGCCGCAAGCGCGCCGTCCACGCAGAGCAACACCGGCAACCCTGGACGAGACTCACCTTGCTACATGCGCGCACGACCACATGTGACCCGAGCATGAGTTGCAGGATTCTCGTCCCACCATGCCGAATACAAAAATGCTAGGCGCCGTGTTACCTCGTCGAACTCATCTGAGCACTGCGCAAGCGGGCAGTTCTGAGGACCGCGCAAGCGGGTGATGGAGTCCGCCGTAACCGCCCGACAGGGCTGATGACTCCTGCCATGAGTAAATCACAGGGAGGGGCATCAGCATAATGAGTATGGAGAGAGCGTTGTTGGTCGGGCTCGGCGGTTTTGTGGGGGCCGTGTTGCGGTATGTCCTTGGAGGGCTCGTGCACAGGTATCTCGACACAGCGCGTTTTCCGTATGGCACTCTCACGGTGAACCTGCTAGGTTGCCTGGCCATAGGGTTCCTGGCTGGCCTGGCTGACGCGCGCGGGGCGTTTACGCCCGAGTCGCGCGTATTCGTCTTTATCGGCATGATCGGGGCCTTCACCACGTTTTCGACTTTCAGCTACGAGACGATGAGCTTCCTGCGCGACGGGCAGGCTCTGGCTGCTGTTGTCAATGTGGCATTGCATGTCCTGCTGGGCCTCGCTGCCGTATGGGCCGGCGATGCACTATCCCGATGGATGTGAGGTTATTTCGCACGTGCTCGAGTTGCTTGAGGGCCTGCTCCGGGTCTGTGGTAGCGGCAGTGCGCGGTTGCCCGCGACCGGGACGGTCGCCTCGCGGGCGGACGACTTGCTCCCCGGGCGCAGATGCCCGGCGTGTCTTGTGGCGCGTGAGGCAGAGCAAAGGTACATCGGGGTGCTGGTCGCTGAGCTGGAATCGATGAGCGACGTCGGACCAAGCTCCGACCTCGGATGGCGCATCGGCGTCGGATCGAGCCCCGGCTTCGGGTCGACCGCCCAGCTTGGATCGGCCGCCTTCGAATCGGGCCCCGACCTCGAGAGGGCGCTTGCGTCATCTGATGGGCTGTGCCTTTCCCACCTTGTTCAGGCGTTGAAGGCGTCGCGGTGCGGGGCGGCTGCCAGGCGGCTTCTGCAGGCGTCCACAGCGAAGCTGGAGGAGCTGAAGGCCCAACTTGCCGAGATACGGCGCAAGCACGACTACCGCTTCTCCGGCGAGCCGTGGGGGGCCGAGAAGGACGCCTGGGCGAGGGCCGCAGCGATCTGGAGCGGGTACCCATCGGAAAAAGGACAGGCAATATGAGATAACTTTGTTGGCCTCACGGTACGCCAGCCAGCCTTCCACGACATGACGGAATACACCAACGTGCCGCTATGCCAGCCGAGGCGACATCGGCGCATGAGACAGGCCTCCGGCGGCGTGCTAGGAGCTATGGGGCGCTGAAAGTATTGAGTTGCGGCGAGATTGTGAGTATAATCATATGTGAGATACGGAGGTGAGACACATGCCCGAGGAGACGAGGATGATCCACGTGAGAATGCCCATTTCGCTTGTAAAGGCGCTGGATGACACGATCAAGAAATCGTCTCGCCCCATGTCGCGTTCCAGGTTTGTTGTGGAGGCTGTCGCAGACAGCATCCGAAAAGAGAGGTACCTCAGCGCCGTAAAGGGCATGGCGGGCATGCTGACAGCGGAAGAAGTCCCCCACTGGCGAGATGAAAAGGCCATCGACAAGTGGCTATCGGATAACCGGGACGCCGACAGGAGGGCATCCAGGGAGAAGTGGGAAGTATAGTATATCTGCTTGACACGACTGTCTTCATCGACGTGTCCAGGGGAAACCAGACGGTGATAGACTGGCTGATGGCTCGAGCCGATGAACCGGAGACTATAGCCACGTCAGTTGTGGCCGTAGCCGAGTACTTCTCAGGTATACCGCGTGACAAGCGTGATCAAGCCAGAGAGTACTTGTCCGCCTTCAACGTCTTCCCGGTTACGTTCGAAGATGCCGTCCGCGCCGGGGAGATCCAGTGGGACTGTGCCCGCAAAGGGATCACAATCGCCGTCGCTGACGCCCTTCACGGGGCGATCGCTGTCAGAAGAGGGCTTACTGTGGTAACGTCGAACCCAGCCCACTTTCCTTTCGCGCCAACTCTCGACCCTCGGAAGGGCGGACGGCCATAGGGGACCAGCCTCGCTCCTGCACGCCTGGTTAGCCGTCCGAGGTTTCATGTGACTACCACAGGGGCAAAACATCCAACGCACGACACGCCTATCAACACACCTCTTGACACGTGATTGGCTATATGGCACTCCTAGCGCTTGTGGTTGTCACGGCGACCATAAGCGGCGTGCTCTTCGGGGCCATCATTGCATGAACCGCGGAGCGTGGAATACAGATGTGGCGGCAGGCTTCGTCGAGATTTCTTTTGCACTACCCAGGCGTATGGCCAATCTGTGCCCGCGCGTGACGTTGCGCGGGCATTTTCCGTTGCAAGGTGGGCAACCTACTGGTAGACTGCGTTGATCCGGGGTTGATGTTGATGAGTGCCAGGGACGAACAGGTAGAGGAGATCATGCGGTTCGTTGCGAAGCACAAGGAGTCCCAAGCCACGCGGGCCGTTTTCGGGCGCATACTCGGCCGCTACGACATGGAAGTCGGCAGCGAGTCGCTGCGCGAACTACGCGACGGCCTTGACAAAGCTAGCGACGAGGAGGTTGAGTCCCTGTATTATATCGTGCGTTGAGTGGACCGCTGACTAGTCAATTCCTCCGTTCACTTGCTCGTACCCCTTGCGCTGACTCGCGCGTCCGCCATCAGCACACGCATGGCCCGGCGCGGCGCCATGATTCGTCACCACGCGCCGCTCTCCACATGCTCCAGCCACGGTAGTTTGGTCTATCTATCCGAATCGGAGGGTGCACAGATCGTGTGCACCTGCACACCGAACGGGCGCACAAGAAATGTGCGGCCTACGAGCGAGCCGCCTGCGTGATGCCTCCGAGCGCGGCGGCGCCGGCTCGACTTCGCTCCTGTCCTCCTAGAAATGCCAGTTCTGGCGGCGTTCCAGCGACGCCTTTAGCTTTTGGACGGTGTTCTGGCACGCGCCTTGCGAGGATCCTTGGCCGGAAAGACCGTTGCGCAACGGCTGCATGAAAGGAGGTCCATCACAGATGAAACGCTGGCTTTCGGTGGTTATCCTGGCGGTCATGGTTTTCGAGCTGATGGGCGTTCAGGAAGCCTTCGCTGCTACGAAGCTGATCGGGGTCACGCTGCTCACAAGGGAGCACCAGTTCTACAGGGATCTCGAGGCCGGGCTTCGCAGCGAGGCTGCGAAGTACGGGTTCGAGCTGCAGGTGGTGGCGGGCGAATTCGACTTCGGCAAGCAGGCGGCGCAGATCGATGACTTCATCTCCAAAAAGGTCGACGCGCTGATCATAGCCCCGTGCGACTCGCTCGCGGTGGGAGGCTCCATCGCCGAAGCTAACAAAGCCGGTATACCGGTCTTCACGGTCGACATCATGAACCTCTCTCCCCAGGGCAAGGTGGTTTGTGCGGTGCAGTCTGACAACGTCGAAGGCGGTCGCCAGGCGGGCAGGCTTATGGTCCAGGCGCTCAAGGACAAAGGCGGCAAGGTGGTCATAATCAACCACCCTGGCGTCACGTCGGTGTTGGACAGGGTGGAGGGTTTCCGCGAGATAATCGCTCAGCACCCCGAGATCAAGATAATCGCGGACGTCCCGGCGTGGGGTCAGCGCGACAGGGCCATGGCCGCGATGGAGGACATCCTTCTCAGAGTGCCCGACGTTGCCGGTGTGTTCGGTATCAATGACGACTCCGCGCTGGGCGCGGTCGCCGCCATCGAGGCCGCAGGCAAGCTGGGCAAGATCGTGGTCGTCGGCTACGACGCTACGCCTGAGGCGAAAGACGCGATCAAGGCCGGGAAGATCTACGGCGACGCGATCCAGTACCCGACGCTCATAGGCCAGAAAGCCATCCAGGCCATTGCGGACTACTTCGCCGGCAAGAAGGTGCCAGAGAAGATCAACGTCGAGGTCGGCGTGTGGACTAAGGACAGCAAGTAAACGCCGGGCGGTGATGCTGCCTGGCTAGCGTCCGGTCTTGCGCTGAAGGTGAGGTTAGTTAAGGAAACGGGCGCCCAGTGCCAGGTGTCCTCCGGTGTCCAATGCATGGCGTTGGGTGTCAGCGCCAAGGGGCAAATGGCAAGTGCGGGCAAGCGGGCACTCGGCACTCGGCACTCGGCGTTCGGCAGGCAGCAGAGGCGGCAAGCGGCAAGCGGCAGGCGGCGCGTGGCATGCCGGGCAGGGCGAGGGTTGGAGACGCGGCCATCACGGATGGCTGCCATAGCCGGTCCCACCTTCGACCCTGACCCGGCCGACCGCTGACCGCTGTGCGCGCGCATGAGTTGTGCACGCGAGCTGGAGCGTCTAGAGCGTAGGGAACGGGGGAGGAGGGCCTCCAATGCCGGTCAAAGCAGGGCAGGCAGGGCAGGGGGATGACCAAGCGGCTCCGGTGGGCGGTGGAGCGGACCAAGCACCGTATCTTCTCGAGATGCGCAATATCACAAAGGACTTCCCTGGGGTCAGGGCGCTGGACAACGTCAGCTTCACACTGGCCCCGGGAGAAGTGCATGCGCTCGCGGGCGAGAATGGCGCAGGCAAGTCCACGCTCATAAAGATACTCGCAGGCGCCGAGCGCATGACCTCGGGGGAGATA